>Ga0163210_1000365_pt1 | contig 18796 bp, 16 predicted proteins | sample Kivu_220m_FD_113536 | JGI IMG/M metagenome (GOLD analysis project Ga0163210, IMG submission 113536) | Freshwater microbial communities from Lake Kivu, Western Province, Rwanda to study Microbial Dark Matter (Phase II) - Kivu_220m | ecosystem: Environmental > Aquatic > Freshwater > Lake ...
ACTGTTTGGGGATCTGCGGGTCACGTAGCCAGCTTTGCCTCTTCATTCTTTATTCGGATGGTGGACCGGGCTATTTCCATCCTAGCATAGAAGCCCGCACCCGAAGGCTACGTGGCCGCTTCGGGTTTGAGTCGGGTTCACAAGATATGACCTGGAACGCTAGGAGGATGTTTGGTGAGCCGACCCTTCGCAACCAAAGACGGCCTTCTCAGCCTAATGAGCGACGGAAAGCCTAGGAGCACCAGGGAGGTTACTAAGCGGCTTGGGGTCACAACCAGAGCCGCCGAGTCTGCCTGCTGTCGATACTGGAAAGCAGGACTACTGCTAAGATCCGAGAAGCCGCTTCACGCGGCAAACAGAGTCTTCTCTGGAAGAGCGGGTACATCATACAACACCCGTTCGTTTTATCTCTTCGTTTTCGGGAATGGAGGCGAAGATATAGTCACAGAGAACGTCCGGTTCCTTTCCCACGCAAGCACGCCAAAAGTCATGAAACCAAACAAAGCTCAGCTTATTCTCAATTTCCTGAGAGACAACGGCGACAAGGCTTTCTACACAACCGAGATTGCTGCCAGGCTGAAGGAGAGCAGCGTCACGATTCGCGATGTAGGAGTCAACTTGCGGAGATACGAGAAGAGAGGTCAAGTCTACTTTCGGGGCTACAGAAACGCGGAGCACGAGACCCCCTTCGCAGCTGGATACATTGTGACCTATGCTGACCCAAACAAGCCTCGTGAGATGGCAATCGCTGAAGCCACGGAACGCACAGAGCTACTGCTTGAGGGTGGCTCTCATGCGAATCCGCTGACGGACAGAATTCGCATGGTTCGAGATGAAATCCTGAAAGCCAAGCAGCTCAAAGAGATCGTCAGCATGTCCTTCCTGAAACAGAAGCTGCACTGCAATGAAGATCAGATGCGAACAGCACTGGATAGAGCGCTTCAGCTCTACAGAGACGAGATCAGAGAAACGAAGGTCTTCAACTTCCCCTACTTCTACCACTCGGGACTGAGCGATGAGGATCTGAAAGTCGCTATAGAGGACAAGAAGGACTACATTCGAAGAGTGAAGGGAAGACACAACCGGATAGGGCACAACTGGGAAGCCTGTGTGGAATTCTTCGTTGACAAGCTGACAAAAGGAGCAGAGTTCTGGGAACAAACCCACCGGTCAAGAATGGATAGGCGCCGAATCACGCTCAAGCTTCTCAGACCTACTGGTGAAAGGAAGCTGTTTGCTGAAGTTGACAGGGTCTGGACGATACAGCCAAGCCCCATCAGCCAACCCGTCACCTATGTGCTAGAATGCAAGTGGGGCCTGGTGAGAAAGGAAAGTCTAGAGGATTTCCTCAATGTGTTGAAGTGGAGCATGGATTTCGGAGTTGATTCGCAGCACGGGAGGATTATCAAGCAAGGCGTGATAGGAATATTCGCAGGTACAGCATTCAACCCCAAAGACAAAGTCAAAGTTGGCAATGAAGTCCTGTCAGTTGCCCAGTACGCCGCAAGAATGAGCATCCAACTCTTGAAAGCGTCAGATCTGAACGAGATGCTCCACAAACGAGGAGTTCACAAGTCTGTGACGGTGCAGAAGGTCTGTACAAGGGCACGGAACGAGGGCGAGGTTAGAGAAATACTGGGCAGGATTTGGGACGAACCTGAGGAGGCACGAGAATTGATTGATCAGCTGATTGCGAAAAATGCGAGTGTGTTTGGGTTCGAACGAGAACTGGAGACCCCTTCGAATCATAAAAGCAACAGTGGGGAAGAATGCATAGCTGTCCGGACTGCGTGACATCCATCGGACATCCTTTCGTCATGCCCTCTTAGCAATTCAACCGTGTAGGTTCGGGCTCGCGGGGTCTCGGACTCCCACTTCTGTGTAGGAGGCGAATTTGCAGTATGTGGGAAAACTGTGATCTAGTCTCTGCCAACGGCGACAAGGCAAGCGTTGACTGAACAAGCTAGACGAACAATTTGCGACGGGCGAGGCCAAGGCTGTCACAGGCTATGCGAAGCTGGACATGCTGAAAGAAACGAAGAGAGCATGGGGATTGGGGCCCGAGAAGATACTCACCCTCGGTGTTGAAAAAGGAGAAATGATCCTTCGGCTACTGGTTTGTTATGGCCAAGCCAAAGGGCCTCGTAAAGAGGAACAAGTGAGAAGGTGTCTTGAAAAGCGCTATCATACGACTTTCTACAGAAGCCGCACCAAACGAACGATGAGGATACCGGGAGGCGAACATGCTTTCGACCTGGTCTCATCGAGAGGTAGCATTGTTGGCGAGGTAAAATCTACCAGGTACCCGCATGCTGGGAAGTCGTTGCCCACCAAGGTGGGCGACATGTCGAGAGATATTCTTCTTCTCTTGGCAGTGAAGAGGTCGAGGAAGCGTCTCCTTGTGTTGACGAACAAGAAGTTCTATGATTTCTTCGTCCAAACAGAACAGGCAAAGATAGCCGACTCTCGAGGCGTGAAAACAATATTCCTTGATACCTAGAACAATGGTTGAAGTCCAATGCCTATGTATCTGTCGGGCCCTCGAGCCCGCCTCCGCCATATTTGACTCGCGTTCCGCTGCCCCAACGACCACCGAGCACGTACAAGTAATCCTTTTCGACTGCATCAGTCGCAAACTTTGACACGCCTAGGATCTGTCTACCTAACTCAACCGTGACATATGCCGCAAAGACGACCTCTTCAGGTGTAAATCTGTGCCGCCGACCCCGTGGCAGGATGAAGTCATGTTTCGCCGGAGTGTACATGAAATCTGCATACCGCTTCAGTTTTTCAGCAAGAACTCGCAGGTCAGATCTCTTCTCGATGAGTCTCTTTGCATTCGCCCCTAGGGAGCTGCGTCGGGCATTTCCGTCTAGGTATTCAAAGGTCATCTCTTTTGCTAGGATATCGATGTAATCACCTAGATAGCGAATGCAGTTCCTAGTGTTTCTCGGTAGTCCACGGATCTCGCGCCTTAGATAGTAGAGGGGGCGACTGGGTGGAGGTTTTGTAAGGTCGCAGAGCCTGAGTTTGGCATAGCTTCTCCCCTTCTTGCTTCCCCAAGATCGCGAGACCATTCTCGCCAATGTCGAGGCTTCTAGAAACTCGTCCTCGTGCAGGATATCGCGGGCAAGTTGGATGATGCCTGGATGTATTTCCATCCATATCGACTCGCCGGACGGAAAGCGCAATACGCTCGTATTCAAACCACCTCCCTACTTCTGGCAATGCTTCATCCAGTTTCAGGGAAATGATGCGAGCTTTCAATATATGCCCATTTTGCTCTTACAGAAGCTATCCAGGAAAGCTTCGTGCTCTTCCAGCCTAGGTCAGAAAGGAACGCTTGAAAAGTATCAAGCATCTGCAGTCAAACAAATGGAAGCGAAAAAGAAATCCCCATGGATACCCTTCGTGATTTGAGACGTAAAGGTCTTCGAGATCCTCATTGTTTGAATGCTCATTGTTTGATACTCATGATCTTCCTTCGCTGGTTTGTCAATCGGGTGAGTACTTCAAGGTCAGCTGCTGCAAGCTCTACTCCGAACAAGTTCTCATCAATTGCTCTGCCAACCTGAAGCAAGTGCTCATCGCAGATTTGAGGGGCCTCTAGCATGGCACACAAGGCGTTGAATATGGTCTCATCTTTGTCCATCACCGCTCTTGGTACCGGAATCTGAGACAAGAGTTCGGCTTCAAGCTTGAGCGCACCGCCGCCGAGAGGAACGCCGTTGAGCTCGCACAGCGCCCTGAAGGCATTGGAGTTGAACCACACCCACATTCGCTTCGCGTCCACGATGTCAGACTCCGAGTTGAAGGTCGTGAAATTCGCGTCAATAAGAATAGATTCGGGTTTCCTGACTAGGAAGGCTCGGATGCTGCCAGAGACGACGCGTGGGATGATTATTCTCCCATGGTGACGATGTTGAACTGGCACCTGGTACCAGAATCTCGGTCTCCTAGGGATGTCGACAGATTTCGCTGATGGCCTGTAGATGTTTGTTCTTATGGCAGATAGAGAGACGACAGCCCCTCTGATCTTCCCTTTACCTTCGTAGGGAGTTGTTGCTCGTTCGTTTAGGTAACGAGCCAACTCTTCAGGAATAACTGTAAGGCTCTCCATGCCCCATTTACGGATCCATTCTTTGGGGTAGTCCCTCAGACCTGATTTATCTTCCTTAAATACGGCGTCGGTCAGGTTCAAAAAGTACGCGTCGGCTTGTCCTCTTCCGACAACGAGCTTGCTTGCTGATGAAAGTCGTCTAATAACAGGAGTCACGAGTTCTTCTGGAATGAATAGTTCATGTTGCATCTTCTTTCCTCTCAATGTCTGCGACGCAATGTAGAGTTCAGGTTCTTCGTTAGATTTCTGGACGTAGAAGACTTCGTTGCATCCCGTACGAAGGCCCTGATGCACATTCCAACCAACGTCAGTTAGCGAGAGACAGTTCCTTTGGGGGAAGCCCGAAGGAAAATCGAGGACCCGCCCTCTTGTGTCCAGCGCAGAACGATCGCCATCATTTTGCCACGGTTTGAACGTTACACGAAGCGATCCATATTTTCCAGGCTGATCGGCCGCATCAATCCATTGCCAAAAGTCTTCTTTCAAGATGGAATTCAGATATGCGTTGATATCGGGCAGGGGAGGCGCGTCGATTTCAACATATGGAATTCCCTTGTTCTTCTGTCGCTCTGAAATCGGGCCCTTAATGTAGACAATGATGCTTGCAGGTATCTGAGCTCTGGGGAACCATTTGCCAGCTCTGTGTATCACTATTCCTCGGATGGTTCCATGGGATGAAAGAAAGCGCCGGAGTTCCAACCCATATCTTCGTTCCATCCAGTGATTGCTCAAAACGAAAGCGATTTGTCCACCATTCTCGACCAACAGCCATGCCAATGTCATGACATAGACGGAAAGATCACTGTACCCTGACCAGAACTTGAAAAGAGAAGCAAGTTCTGAGTCAACAGCCTTCTCTGTGGCTATCTCCTTGAGCGTTTCAAGTAACCAGTCTCTGTAGCTCCCTTCAACAACGATTTCTCCAGTCACATTTCTAGCCATTGAGAGGTTCTGATAGCTGACGTAGGCTGGGTTACCTATCACTGCCGAAAATCCAAAATCAGCCGCGTTTGCGACTTGAACACGAGCCCACCTGAAAACGTCGTCGCATACTAGAGTGGTTTCGTTGCCCAAAACTAGACGAGCAGCTGCAAGGGGAAGATAATCAATATCCACGCCAACGATATGCGCTGAAGGATACCGAGCCCTGGCTTGTTGAAGGAAAATGCCATGACCAGCCATCGGATCTAGGATGCTTGTCGGCTGATCTCTCAAGCCAGACAAAGCAAACTTCCCTACATGTTGAGGGGTAAAATACTGCCCCAGCAGCTTGAATCGTTCGCTCGTTGGTAGGTGCTCGTATAGTTCCCACACCAATCTGGTCCCATTTTCAGCAACAGCTGAGGCGAAATATTTGGCAGCTTGAACCCAGACAGGGCCCTTCTTTGGATCATCCCTTATGCGGGCCGGGGGCGCAAGTCTTTCTAGCAGCGTGTTCTTGCTGACTGACTCCTTTGCACATTCGGCCAGCGTCTCATAGAAGAGACGCGCATCGGCGTCTCCAAGCTGAATGAGCTTCCCAAAATTACGAAGCAGCTCTTTCGGAGTGGCAATGTGTGGCTGAGAGTCCATGTGAAATTGAATCGTCATTTCCTTCGGCCTCGCACATACCACTTTTCGCCCCGCAACTCTGCAATTTCTTTCAAGATTACTCGAAACCGCTTCGCGTCGACCGCAACGTCAACTCCAGATGAAAAGCATTGACCCACGTAGCGGCTAAAGAGGTAGTCGAACGTCCTCTCGACAGAGTCATCCGCCAACTTCGAGAGTCTGCGTTGTATGAATGATCTTGGGGTTTCTAGCCTTGGCTTCATGTCATTCATTGTTGGCACAGATGGCTTCTGTGCCACGATAATTGGATCCTTCTTAACAGCGCCTGTTGTAGTGGTTTGTTTGAAGCTTGTCTGCTGTTTGTCGAGTATCGAGGCGTTGACGATCTGGAAGCCTGCGGTGGTTATGGCACGACGCAAGGAATTCCAGACTTTACTGCTTGTATGATGGAAAACCACGCTCATATAGCTCCCAGGTCGAAGTACGCGGAAATTCTCACGAAATGCTTCGATGAGGAGATTCTCGTATTCAGGCAACTGCTTCTTTTGGGAGTCGCTTACTATGGTCTCATATTTCGTGTCAGTCAGGTTGCCGAGCCATATCTCGGAAAGGAAGTTAATCTCCGAATATGGAATGTTGCCTGCGAAAGGTGGATCAGTGAAAATGTAGTCCACTGAGCTGTCTGGCAATCCTGATTGTTGTGCAGGTCTTCGATAGACCCAGACTTCCGGATTCCATTTGCTGACTTGTGTGATTGCTTTACACAGGTCATTGAATTTCTGCCTAACGCCATGGAATACGTTCTTCTCCAATGGGCAACTGCCGACGTATAGGACGCCAGGTTGTCCGCTTGTTACGACCGGCTCAGATTTGCCTCTCTTGAAGACAAACCGAGTCATAAGCGTGGAGTGAGCCACATTGTAGCTTGATACAACAAGAATGAAATGATCGCGAAACTGTTCAGGCAGCTTGTTTGCGGCTTCATAAAGGAGCGATAGTGCCAAGAAATTCCTCCTTGTATAGAAGTGGTGTACATGGGTGATGTTCTGGTGGTATCCAGAGCGATACAAGTCCCCCCAAGGTACTCGAATTGCCCTAGCGCTTGAAGGGAAAGATATCCTATCTATCCTTGAGAGAACTTCCAAGTCTTTTTCGTTGACTGCTCGAGTCCATCGTCGTTTGCCAGTTCTTCCATAGACGGTCACAGGGACGCGTTTGGTGCTTGGCTGTGTGGTATTTAGCAGGTCATCATATATGAGGACTGTGGCTTTCTTTGCTGACTTCGCTCTAATTGTGGCATGACAAACCGGGCACTCGGATTCATCCTTGAAGGTTCCATGCTCAAAATCCACGAAGAGATCGCAAAACTTCGCCTCCGCGCGGCACTTCGTGCAAGAAATCACGTCGCTAAAGACTGTGTGTGCAATGGTTCCAAGATTTCCGTGATTGTCTTTAGCTTCGTATATCCAATTCCACTTCGACTCAATTTCGTTCATCAATTCGTAAAAGACTGCTTGAAACCGGGTTACATCAATTGGTCGCAGTAATGTTCTGCCGATGAAGGTGGGGAGCACTCCTATGTCTATGCATATGGCACGTCGCGCTCCCCAAGCATCTCTATTATCCAGCTTGACATTCAACAGACTCGCTTTGATCCTATCACCGCAAGCCGCTGCGGCAAATCCAGTGCTACAAGTTCCAGCGAAGCAATCGTAGACTATGTCTCCAGGTTTTGTATGTGCGAGAATCAGAGGGATAATGCTTCGATAGTCAATTTTGGTTGGATAAGGGTGAATACGATAGATTGCTTCTCCTCGCGTTGATACCATAGGAGCTAGATATGGGTCGAACTCCAAGTGTCCGTGGTTCCTTTCAATGTGACTGGGTCTTCTCAGATTCATTTGTTTGTATTTCATTGAAGATTTCCCAAGCCAATTTGTCCAGAGTCTTGAGCTCAGGAGACAAGGCGTTCATGAACATCCTGCGGCGAGAAGCGAGCGGTTTTGCCGTGTTCAGATATTTCGCGTCTGTCTTCACGAGTTCTCTTGCTGCCTTCCCTACTCGTTTCGATTCGCCAGCCAAGTCCGTGTGCCTCTGATCTTGTGAATTGAATCTTGGTATCAACGATAGAGGCAATTTGTGGATATGCTGTTCACTGAATGCCCCCCTCGATTGATGCCCTTTAATTGCCATGTTGATGGCTTGACTGTTGAGCATACCACAGACATACCACGCTTCATCTGAACTTTGTGCTTCCCACGCATACAATGTCTGATCGTTTACAAATGGGAATTCTAAGGAGGTTGTCTTGATGACTGTTGCGCAGATGTTCTTTCCGCCGGCGCCATAGACGACCAAGTTCTGATGGCCTTCAGCTGATTGGTCGGTTAACTTGTTCTTACGCTTGATCCAACTCTCAAGTTTCTTCTTGCCTAGTCGCATCAATTCGCTATCTATCTTCTTGAACCATGCTTTTGCCTTTACGTGACCGCTAAGTGAGAGATCATGTTGAGTGACTATTGTGAATTTGCCGTTCAATCCTTTTACGGGCAGGACAGCATAGCATGGGTTGCCATAGACGAACGGGAGAATTGCATCTGATTTGAGCGTTGTGAAAATGTATGATGACTCCACTGTGCCTTTTATGTCGATCCTATTCCATGGGGGCTTGTTGTCTCGATTTCCTTTTTCTGCGGCAGACGTCTGAATGCTAGGAATCTGTGCCGTCTTATTTCCTATGATGTCGATCATTACGGCACGACGGGGCATCAGATCAGCACCTTGCCTGAACATTGGTTTGTAGGATTCATCTTCTCTGAGTTCATGGATCTGGGCAGTGAACGATGATTTCTTGCCAAGCGTTGAAAGCTGCAGTTCCGTTTCCCACTCGGCAAGGTTCTTTGGTTCTCCACTTAGGACGGTGCAAGGAAGACGCTGTGGGAAACCTGCTGTCAGCTCGTCTCTTGTGCCGAAAACAGCAGAGGCAGGGCGTCCAAAAAGATCGTGCACTTCTTCTAGATCCCAAACTCTGACCACTTTCATCGGAGCGTACTGCTTGAACTCAGACCTGCGCAACGGGTCATGCTGGCCACCATTAAGAATCACACGAGGCAGAATGAATCCAAACTTTCCGTCCTGAATCATGTAGTGCGATACGGAGTGAGCGGCAAACACGGTTGAGACTTCAAGGTGATGCCGCGAGGCTGCTGGAGGCAGGAGATGATATTGTGTAATCAAGTTCTCCAACTGTCTCTTGTATCTTGCGCTGGGAAACCTGCTCATCGCCAGCCAAGGAGGATTGGAAACTATCGCATCAAATCGCGCACTGAGTAGGGATGGCCGATAAGTGTTTCTCAGAACAAAAGCCCACACGTTGTTTCTCTTGTGACTGATTCGGTCCGAGAGTTGAAGCACCAATTTTCGCGCGGCTCTCTTCAGTAGTCTCTTAGATTCATCATCCATCTTCAAGGGCGCAACTCTTTCGATCGAGTTCTCCATCGCCTTCATACAGTCCACTTGACTGATTTCCTTTCTCGCTAGGTCGGTTGCGAATTGGTCAGCAGTACGCACAACCTCGTCAAATATCCGCGTCCCCTCCACGAAGATTCCTGCGGGGAAATCTATCTCAACGTTATCGAACACCACCACGACTTTTCCGGCCTTGTTCTTGGAGAGAAGTCCCTTTGGCAGGAACAGAGAATCACATAGAAACACGGGGATCTCCACAAGCTTATCCGATTTCTTTAGCCATTCGGCGAGCGTTAACATCAGAGTAGTCTTTGCTATTATGATTGAAAGCGGATTGATGTCCAAGCCGCAAATATCGGCCAGGACGTTGTCCAGCACCTCTTGAGCAGACGATTCCCTATTGACGTTTTGGAGCTTCTTTTCGACAACGGCTCTGAGAAAGCTCCCTGTCCCACAAGCAGGATCTAGAACTTTCGCGCCAATTTGACCACAGGTCTCGTTCTGCTCTACGATCTTCCTTGCCAACCAAGTCGGCGTGAATACCTCGCCGTATTCGATTCTTCGTTGAGGTGGCATTAGTCTCTGATAAAGCTCGGTGAGAAGATCTAGTTTCTTGGCCGAACGAAAGTCCAGTTTCTGAAGATCTAGGTTCAAATCCTGAAGCGGAGCCCGTAGGATTGCCAGCGCAACCTCGTTTTTTACCCATCGAAAGAAATCCTCTTCAACGAACCGGTCGACCCTGTGAGTTCCAGAGCTGAAGAAATCGCCCGTGAGCGATCTGATCGGAAAATCCGTTGATGCTTGCTCTGGAGGTTCAGAAAGCGCTGACGCAGCAATCAATCTGGCAAGAATGACGAGATAAACGTGGTCAAGATAAGTATCCACATTCGGATCTGCTCTCTTGTCAAAGCAATTCTCCACGAAATGTGACCATAGTCTGAGCCCTAGCTTTGTCTCCCGCATGTTCTTACAATTGTTCCACGCAATCCTGAGATGCGAGCGGAATTCCTCGTACCGTGGTGATCCAAGTCCGAACATCTCGTTGAGCAGCTTTGCATTTGCCCGGAGGGCAACGTCTTCAAAAATCAGCCTGCGAACAATCGCCACAAATTGTGAAGCATCGTTTTCAGTAAATTGGTGTTCTCCAATTAGCTGCAGTTCTACCTCGTCAGGATCAATCTGCCCCTCGATTGCGTTCGGGTCAAGCTTGAACGAGTATTCGCGCCATCTCAGAATATCGGTGCTGACACATTTTGAAACCGACCCCATCCCTTCCTTGTTTATGATTCCAGCGACGTATTTCTTGAGTTCAGTTTCAGCTTCCGCTTGAAGGACAGGGTCAGCCAAGTTTCTCTTGTATTCTATGAACAGCGCTCCTTTACGTGTATCAATTCGGCCTGTGGTTTGGCCTTGTCCGTTTTTCGCCGGCAAGCGGACGGCAGTCTCAGCGCCCATCGCGAATAGTGATATCTGCCATTCATATGCTGGGAAAAGAGCTGCGAGATGACCAAGGAGGAGCTCGCGCCGACGTGGTTCATTTGTATTTGGTTCTGCCAAAAGCTTCCGAATAATGTCTCGAGCCGCTTCCTCGGGAGTCAATCTCTCAGATCCTTGACCAAGTATGAGTATCCTAGCTTGAAAAGCTGATAGCTAGGGTACAACAAATCTCTACTTTGTTATCCCCTGCCTCGGCCAAAGGTGGGCACATTGATTGAAGCCTTGCAGACTAGATCTTGTGGAAGTCAATAGAACTAGGGTTGCGAGCATGTAGGACGCCAGGCAACCACAAAGGGGTCGCCTACTTCTGCCAAGTGAAAGATGGAGTACCCGACTGGTAGCCTCGGAATGACCGCGGATATCTCTGTTCCCAGTATCCTACCAATTGCCTTGAGGTCTCCCTAGTATTTGGTCCTGAAGAGAATGCTCATGTTCATCGCCGACCTCATTGCGGGGTCAAAATCGCTGATCTTCTGCGAAACCAGCATGACGCCTACGCCCTTCTTCCTAAGTAATCTGACTGCGCTGTCTAGAAATCGTACAGCGTCTTTCGGTATTCCCCTTGAGGTCCAAAGGTGTGCCTCCTCTACGACGATCAGCAACCTCAGACTGTCCGAGTCTTCTTGGAACTGGAAGTATTCGAGCAGCTTGTCAAGCGTCTGTGCTACTCTGCCAACTCTCTCAGCGCCGTCATAGGTATCTGAGAGATCAATTACTGTCACCCCATCGGAAGTGAGGAGGTCATCTAACTGAGGCGCCAATTGAACTATGCGGCCCTTGAACCCTTTTGGGCTTCGGCGCATGCCAAATTCGGCATAGCGATTAAGCATCTCATCATTAGTGTTCTTCTCCAGTAATCTCTCCCATTGGTTCGTGTAGTCGAAAACCAGAACAGGTGTCTTATCCTCAAGCAGTTCCTCGACAATGACTTTAGCCGCAATTGTCTTTCCGGCCCCGCTTGCCCCCGAGACGAGAATCCCTTTCTGAGCAAACTTCTTCAGCGGCAAATAGACGAAATCGCCTAGCTTCCAGTCGTCTATGGCAACACGGCCAAGCATGTTGCCCTCTTTGGGCAGGTCAACGTGCCATTTAGGCAGCTCGACATGACCTGCATAGCCGTCTTCTTCTGAGGAAGTATGACGATTATGCGTATGCAGGAGAGTATGCGCCTCCCTGAGGCTGTAGATGAATGTCTTCCCTTCCTTTCTTGCAGCTATGATTCCGGTTTGGATGAGCGGGTTGAGGAATTTGGAGAGGTTACGCACGTCAATTTCTAGGAGGGAAGCTAGCTGGCCCGAGGACACGTGACCGAGGACTTTCAAGTACTTGAGGGCCTGTTCTCTCTTGGTACTTGTGGCTGGCGTTTGGTCAGGAAGCTGTCCTTCTTCAGACTCACCCGATGGGCGCTTGCTCACGATGGCATAGTCAAGAGCGAACAACACCAGCAGGAAGCCAAGCAGCAGCAGGTCGGATAGTGCCGATCCGGTAACAGAGTTGCCGATCCAAAGAAGATATGTGAGATAACCAAAGGCGAGGCAGGTGACTTCTACGCTAAAGGCTAGGATGGTACCTCTGAGGTTGTGTGCCACTCTCACTAGCTCACCTTTGGCGTCGGGATGACCTTCTTGCCCAGCAATCTACTGAACAGCCATAGCGTGAGTACTACGAAGACTAGTAGTATAGCCGTAGAAATCGAAATGCTAAACAGGGCTTGAAGCGCGTCGATCTGCGCGCGAGTGGAGGAAGACCCTCTTTGCGCCAGCGTCAGAAAGATCGCTAACCATACTAGAAACACGGCAAATCCTCGGAACTTCTTCCAGAAAGGCGCCACTAGTATGGCGGGTATCGCAGCCATCCAAACCAGTACTGTCAAGTTGTAGAATGGAGCGAAGTAGGGGATCGCTTGGCCTGACGGTATCTGGCCCAATATGTTGCTGATGAATTCAAGCAGCACTGACAGTACGTCAGACACAATGATATCTGGGGTTTCTGGAGCTTAAAGCCGATGGATTCTGCATAGTCGGTTATGCGGGTCTTCTGAGGATTAGGAGGTACTCGTGGTTGTGATTGTAGACATTGTGGGTAATGCTGAACCATTTGGCGAAAGCCTCCTTGTGCGCGATCGCTGTGTCCCGCCCGGAAACCGATGACGAATACCCCACATAGTCTTTGAGGAAAGCCAATACGACCTCGTCAACGAATTCGAAACCGTTCTTGAGCGCATGTTCGCAGACGATGTAGTGGAGCGGCAAATGCTTCGCAGCATAGGGGCCTATCTGTATGCAACAGAATCGGCCCGGCTTGAGGACTCCAAGCATCTCGTCGAGAAGAGCAGAGCCCACGAGATCGGTCGCGACTATCTTGAGAACAAGCGTCAAGAGATGACAGAGAGCCCGATAAGAGGCTACGAGATTGAATCGAGCCCCCTAGGGACAGAGATCGAGTCAGAAACTGTGATCTCTAAACTCATGCCCACAATGGGTGAGATGAAACTTGAGCCGACTGTCGAATCAGCCGAGGCAATAGTGCATGATCCAAATGACGTTGAGATTGACGCCGCGCTGAAAGCTCCTGAGCTCTACGAATCTTACGAGTTTCCTATGAAGGACATGGAGTCACTGCTGAGTGAGATTGACGCTTTGTCACTTGAGCCAGAGACCAAGGCAGACCGGAAACTGGAGAGTATGGAGGATGCAGACGGACCGCTATAGCACAAGAATAGATTTCGACCTCACAGGCGAACTTGCAAGGCGGCTGGATGAGATAATTCAGAGAGGAGTTGTTGGGTCCAAGCCTGAGGCGATAAGGCAAGCGCTGACTGAGTACTTCAATAAACTCGACGAGCAACAGCTCAGACGCGCACGACTCAGGCTTCTCGAAAAAGAGTCGACATAGAAGTGGACTGTTGATGAAAGGTCCTTGGAACCGCTCTGCTTCACTTGCAGGTTAAAAAGACGAGGCTAGGATGGACGATGAGGAAGGAAGATTTGCGTCGGTGTACCAGTATCGCTTACCCGGCCCTCGTACGACCTAGCCAAAATGGCGGATTAGGTAGATCGTGCTTTCCGTGCTGCCCGCCTGATCGACGCTACAAGTGCTTACCCGACACGATGTCATTTACTAGTGAGTGAAGTCTCGACTCGTATCGCTTGACGACTTCATCCTTGAAGGTTGTCATCGGCAGGCGGTCAACTTGAAGCAGCCGGCTCAGTGCTGCGTCGACCATTTCCGGCCCCACTATGGATACAATTGCCAGGCTGGGTTGTGTGGCCACATATCCGGACATACTTGCAAGCAGCGCGGCCTGCGAAAGCCTCTTCAGCAGAGGAGTCCAACTACGGTATCCTCGACGGAACTTCTCAATGAAGTGAGCATCACAGAGGGCCATTTCCGCCTCCTCTATCCTCCGGGTTTCATCAATGAGACCTCGGTAGCATTCCAGAAACCTCGAAAATGTGTCAGAATGCTTCATTCGGAGAAGGTCCCTGTTGGGCATGCCCAGAAGATGCTTTTCTATCCCCAGGGCTCTCAGAGTGGACAGGAAAAGCGGGACTCTGTATCTGGTGATCCCCGTTTCCACAGTCGTGATGGCTAAGTCGTCGAGATTCATCGGCGCAAGTTCCATGGCCTGAGAACTTCCGATGACATAGAAATCAGCCAGCCTATTGCAGACCGATCTACGTAGCTCTCTCGGCAAGCCTCCCCTCATCATGCAGTACACGACATACTCCCTAACAAGTTCATGTGAGCCCCTGTCCTTTGGTATCCCTTCTAGGACCTGCCGGAAATCACTTGCCTCACAGTCGTTCCTTGCATTGTCAGATATCAATTGGTCCAGAGAGTTCGAGCACGTGGGATCTGACAGGTCTCTCTCCCATAGCCTATCGATTTGGCCGCTGATCCTAGATTCTCTCGTCAATGCGAATCCATACAAGGATTGAAGATCGCTAGCCGACTTGTCAGCGTCTCGCCGAGTGTAACATGGTGTGAGAGGACACACCATCCTCTTTTTTTCGAGGTGCCCAACGAAGTCAGTCACGTCAGATGAGATAGCGAAGATCACATCACCATTCGCAAACAGATCGGTGTTTTGGAGGAAGACCGCCCTCGAGGGTTCTGACTCGAAGAAATGCGACGCAGAAGTAACCACGTGTCCGTCACCGCTTAGAAGGGTCAGCATTCTCAGATCTCTGCCCATTCGATCGAGAAGCGCTGGGCGGGATAGAGAACATTGGTCCACTGCTATTTCTTGGACCTCGAAGTCGCCAAGGGAAAAGAACACATTGGTCTTTCCTTCAATCTGTCTTGGACGAACTATGGTGAGGTCCGTCATCTGGCTGCCTCCACCATCGGAACACAAGAAGGAGACGCGTAATGCCTCCTAAGCTGACCGCAAGCAGCCATGACGTCTCTTCCCTTGCTCCGAAAATACTCTGCTTTGATTCCTCGCTTCCGCAGTAGTTCAAGGAAGCGTTTGGTGCTTGAAAAGGACGAGGCGGCGTAACGAGAACCTGGCCAAACATTGAAGTGGGCAATCTGCAGCCTGAATGGTCTGTTGACCATCAGAGCCGCCAGTTGATTCGCATGATCCAATGAATCATTTACATCCCTAATCAGCGTGTAGTTCACCCGTACAACTTGGTCCCGTGTGTGGGCGTATTCCTCGGCAGCTCGCAAGACATCACCAATTGGGTAGAGTCCGTTCATGGGAACGATCTGATCTCTGGTGGCGTCGTCGGGTGCATGAAGCGATATCCACAGTTCGATGGGAAGCTCTTCTAGAGCCAGTTCGCACACACGAGGGACGATTCCGACCGTAGATACCAAGATTCGTGTTCGGTTCAGACACTTCGATCGCATGAAATGGCGGACAGATTCGACGAGCGCTCGGTAGTTGAGAAGGGGCTCCCCGATTCCCATGAACATTATTCGATCAAGGGTCAGATGTTCCCTTTCTTTTCGGAGATCCGCAAGAACACCATAGCCCTGCCCCGTGATTTCCGCAGAAGTAAGGTTTCTCACGAAGTCGTCTTGAGTCGACGCACAGAACTTACATCCCATGCCGCTGCGTGCCAACACGCAACCTACCTGAGTCGAGAGGCATACGCACAGTTTGTCCTGATGCTCCAAGAACACGCTTTCGATAGAGTTGCCGTCCTCCAATGCCCATAGGTACTTCGTTGCACCATCCCGCGAAGTAGTCTTGTTAGACAGGCGCACGAACATTTCCCAGGGAAAAGGTTGTTGAAGGGCGGGATTAAACCTTTCCCACCTTTGCAAAGGTTGCGACTGGTTGCTAAGGTTTAATACGGTTTACTCCGTTTTCTAATGGAGATGCAAATGGCAAGCACCCTCTCGCCGCTTCTGAAACTGACATACAGAGCCGGCTTGTCCCTTCCTGAAGCGCGGGTTCTAATGCACCTATTAGAGGACAAGATGGCAGGACGAACCGAGACAGCAACCGCGGACGAACTTGCCAGCGGCAGGATCCCCGGAATTCATCGAGAGAAGGTCTACACGTATCTTCGAAGACTCAGCGCGAAACAGTTAGTGGAGTTGACAGAAGGAACTAGGCCAGCGAGATACAGGGTCAAGGGCAGCCTCAAGGACGTCGTAGATAGACTACAAGACCTGATCGAGCAATCCGTCCAAGACGAAAGAAGGAAGCTAGAAGATGACGCCATTGCGACCAAGACCGTCATTGAAGAAGTCAGGAAACAAGTGTCGGACGATGGAGCTCAAGTTGAAATGGACTTCTACGGCGTAAATATGGGTCCAGAGCAGATTCACGAGAAAGCAATTCACTTCGTTAGCAAGATGGTGAGCGGCGATGAAATGCTTGCTTGCACTCCCACAGCGCTCATATGGTCGGTTCCGGAAGAGGAGCTCAAGTCCAGCCCGTCGGCTATGAGATTCCGGGATACACTGGCGCAGAAACTCCTAGATGACTCAATCCACGCGCGTTACTTATGCTATCTGGATTGGTACTCGACCAAGCCTTTACAGCACCGACTCAGGCGACTCAGCACACTCAAAGAGAATATGAGGAAATATCAGAACCTCGAAATTGTTGACATCTCTCCGTACGTTTACATTAGCGCTTCGCCGACCCTTACGATATACGGTTCTGAAGCCGTCCTCGTGGGCCTAAAGGGTCCATCAAGGAAGTTAGAGAAGGCAGTAGTGTTCACAGGAAAGGATGTAGTGAATTTCTTCAGGGACGTTTTCTACACTGTCTACCTGGCAGCAAGACTCGCAGACATACATGGGATGAAGAATAGTATGTCCACCCTGCTTGGTCAGAGGGACGAGAAGCTCAGACGCCGAACTCTGCGCAGAATAGAGGAACTCATGAAGACAAGGGGCTGAAGCCAAAAAAGTCAGAGAGATCTTCGAAGCTCGAAGATTCTGACTGTTGCGTGCATCACTTGGTCAATGATGTGAAATGGGGCAACGTTAAATCGCAGGCTGAAACTCTAGTGTGGTGGTGCCTGCGACGAGCCATTATGACAGGAGGCGCCGCGTTAGGTTCTACACAGACGCTCAGGGAAGAGTCAGACCAATCACTCCGCGCAAGAGTCATAGTCAGGCTAGACGACCTTTCCTCAGGGCGAACTCTTGGCGCCCTTGGCGGATCTTGAATCCACAGACTCCAGAGGATTACATCGGACACGCTGTCTTAGAAGCAAGCTTCGCTACCCTTGCAGCTTCCTCCCCGTTCGTCGGTCAAGTCTATGCGAGTTATCAACTTGCGAAGGGGATTTACGGCGCCTACAAGTCTGCCCGCGCAGTTACGAGCGCATACGAGACGCAGGGCCCTGTGGGCGCAGCCAAAATCATAGGAACAGAGTTACTGTCGAAACAGTTGACGGGAGTTCAAACAGAATTGGGATGGGATCTGATCGGGAACAGAATAGATCCCAAGGCTCAAGCAGCAGCGAAGTCGTTACTTACAGAATGTGTCGAAACACTGACCGCGGAGGAGATAGATTTTGTCAGCAGACACCTCGTCTGAAAGACTCGCGGATTTCGTCACAAGGCATTCAGAGAACGATCTTAGAGTCTTGATCCTTTTCAAGTTCATCAAGACCAGAGTGATTTCTGCACTGCAGGCTGGTCACCCTCGCGATGTGAAGGGAGTTGGCGCACAGACTTTGAATCGGTTCTGTCTCGACAAAGCCAAGCGGCTGGCGTCGATAGGGAAGGATCCCACCGAAGAGGATGTCAGAGAACTCGTCGCAAGTCTGATTAAGAAATGACGCTCTCTTCTACTCAGTGCTTCTACATGCCCTTCTGGCAGCGGGAGAAAGAGATTAGGACGGAGATGCCCGGCGTAACGCTGGTTCGTCGCAAGGATTCCTTCATTCTGAATATGGAAGGGCAGAAGTACGTGGGAGTGTATCTGCCTGTGGATACAGCAAGAGAGATAACCGGACAAGGATCAGGTGCACCACTACAAGTTGGTGGAGAATACAAAGGCGAGACCAAGGGGATGTGGGTTCTGTTCACCAATAAAGAGAACCCGGAACTGCAAAACTTCGAGCGACTGACTGTCCTAGCATCCAAGGCGCTGACTGAGGGTACCGGCTCACAGGTTTCAAGTTCACAGGTTGTTGTAAGTGGCGTTCGGCCTGTGACAAGAACTGCCGGCTACGGCATCGATGCAAACTTCGCGGAGAAATCGGACTAGAGATAGGCTGGCGCCGCTGGGCTGAACTAGAGCGAATTGAGCAAACTGGCAGACAAGACATGAAGCGAGCCGTCGGTACAGCTGTTAGACCTCAATGGAACAAGATGAAGATTGGGAATGCCTACTGCCATTTTTCAACCTCGGACATGCCCGCAAACTAGTGCGTTCAGTGAAGAGTGCGGGAGGATTCGCGCACCAGTGTGAAGCGCCAAAATGAACCCTCCTGTCTGAACATTATGAGGGTTTGTACCCATTGGGAAATCTCGCAGCCCCGAAAAACCCAGGGCCTCAAATCCGAACCCTTCGGGCAAACGACGGCCAAAACTCGGGAACAACAAGCGTTAAGTATGGTGGACCGGGCGGGATTCGGACCCGCGACCTTCCGGTTTCTTGGTCCTCTTGTCATGCAAACCGGACGTTCTTCGGCCCCGTCAACGGGCATACCAGGCTGAACTACCGGCCCTACCGAG
>Ga0163210_1000367_pt1 | contig 18779 bp, 18 predicted proteins | sample Kivu_220m_FD_113536 | JGI IMG/M metagenome (GOLD analysis project Ga0163210, IMG submission 113536) | Freshwater microbial communities from Lake Kivu, Western Province, Rwanda to study Microbial Dark Matter (Phase II) - Kivu_220m | ecosystem: Environmental > Aquatic > Freshwater > Lake ...
CGCTTCTCCAGGTAGCGCAGCAGGGCGACGTCATACGGCGTGTCGGTGCGGATCTCGGCGTAGTCGATCGCGTGCTCGGCGCAGGTGCGGCGGTAAGCGGTGCGCCAGCGGTCCACCCGCTCGCGGTACTCGCGCGCCAGCTCCCAGGGCACGGTCGCCACGCGCGCGCGCGTCTCCAGGTCGACGAAGATCGTCTCCTCGCGGAAGGGGAAGGCAGTCTCGGCCGGATCGAGCAGGTGCAGCACGACGATCTCGTGCTGGCGGTGGCGGAAGTGCTTGAGCCCCGTGAGGACGCTCGCCGGGTCGTCCATCAGATCCGAGATGAGGATGATCAGCCCGCGGCGGCGCAGGCGATCCGCCAGGAAGTGCAGGCTCGAGCCGATCTGCGTCCGGCGCCCCTGCGTGATCTCCCGCGCGTGCGGGTCCAGCCGCGCCAGCTCCCCCAGGACCAGGCGCAGGTGCGAGCCGGCGCTGCGCGGCGGGATCAGCCGGCGCACCGCCTCGTCGAACGTGAGCAGCCCCACCGCGTCCCGCTGCTGGATCATGAGATACGCCAGCGCCGCGGCGAGGTAGACGCCGTACTCGAGCTTGGTCAGCAGCTTCGGATCGGAGCGGTACGCCATCGACGAGCTGATGTCGAGCAGGATGTGGCTGCGGAGGTTCGTCTCCTCCTCGAACTCCTTGATGAAGTAGCGGTCGGTCTTGGCGAAGACCTTCCAGTCGATCGAGCGGATCGAGTCCCCCGGCATGTAGGGCCGGCGCTCGGCGAACTCGACGCTGAAGCCGTGGTAGGGGCTCTTGTGAAAGCCGGTGATGAAGCCCTCGACGACCAGTCGGGCGATCAGATCCAACCGTCGCAGCTTGCTGACGAAGTAGGGATCGAGCAGCCGGCGCTGTTCCTCGCGCTGCGTCACGTCTCCTCCCGCGCGCCGCGCCTACTTCCGCGCCGCGTCCGGCACCTGTTCGATCAGCATGGCGATGATCCGGTCGGGCTTGACCCCCTCCGCCTCGGCGTTGAAGTTGGTCACGATGCGGTGGCGGAAGACCGCCGGGGCGACCGCCTTGACGTCCTCCAGCGCCGGCGTCTCGCGCCCGTGGAGGATGGCGCGCGCCTTGGCGCCCAGGATCAGGTACTGCGACGCACGCGGCCCGGCGCCCCAGGCGATCCAGTCGCGCACGAAGCCGGGCGCGCCCTCCGCCGGGCGGGTCGCCCGCGCCAGGCGCACCGCGTAGCTCGTCACCGGCTCGGCCACCGGCACCCGCCGCACCAGCTGCTGCAGCCGCGTGATGTCGGGTGCGGCCAGCACGCGCTCGACCTGCGGCACCTGCGCGCCGGTCGTCCGGTCGACGATCTCGATCTCCTGACCCTCGTCCGGATAGTCGACCAGCACGTTGAACATGAAGCGGTCGAGCTGAGCCTCGGGGAGCGGATAGGTCCCTTCCAGCTCGATCGGGTTCTGCGTCGCCAGCACGAAGAAGGGCAGCGCCAGCGGGAAGGTCTGCCCCGCGGCGGTCACTTCCTTCTCCTGCATCGCCTGCAACAGGGCGGACTGCGTTTTGGGCGGCGTGCGGTTGATCTCGTCGGCCAGCACGAGGTTGGCGAAGACCGGCCCCTGGATGAAGCGGAACGCCCGCTGCCCGGTGGTCCGATTCTCCTCCAGGATCTCGGTCCCGGTGATGTCGGAAGGCATGAGATCCGGCGTGAACTGGATGCGGCTGAACTTCAGATCCAGGATCCGCGCCAGCGTCGAGATGAGCAGCGTCTTGGCCAGCCCGGGCACGCCGACCAGCAGGCAATGGCCGTCGGCGAAGAGCGCCAGCAGCAGCTCGTCGATCACCCGGTCCTGGCCGATGATCACCTTTCGGACCTGGGCCAGGATACGCTCCCGGGCCCCCGAGAGATCCCGCAGCGCGGCCATGCCTTCCGCTCCAGCGACGCGATCCGCGTTCATGCCTGCTCCTTTCCGCAAAGAACCGGGAGGATACCGCACCCGGGGGCCCCGAACGTACCTGATTCCACAACCCCCGCCGCGGCCCGGTTCCGGTGGCTGAGATCACCCAGCCCGCCGCCGGGGGCCGTGGGGGAGACGCGGGCTGCCGATCTTCTAGAGTTGGTACCCGCGTGGTGATCGTCGAGCGGGCTTGCCGTGCCCCGGGCGCGGGAATGCGGAGGTGTCCATGACCCGAGACGTGCCGAAGGAGCCGGAGCTGTCGCACTCTCCCCTGCGTGGGCTCGCCTCAGGACGCATCGTCCTGGTCGAATTCGAGGGCCTCTGCGGTCGCTATCCCTGCCCGCTGGAGGAGGTCACGCCCGAGGGCGAGTGGATCGTGCGCGTTCCGCCCAGCGTGACGACCCGGCATCCGCTGCGCGCCGGCGACACGGTCGTGGTCCGTTGCGCGCACGAGGGCACGCTCTACGGCTTCCGCACGCAGGTGAAGTCGCACGCCTTCCGCCCGCAGGCGTCCATGACCCTCGCCCGGCCGACCGAGGTCGGCATGCAGCACTTGCGTCAGGACGACCGGGTGCCCTGCCTCATCCCGGCATCGGTCAGCGTCGGGGAGAAGCAGCTCTCCGGGATGCTCATCGACCTCAGCCGCGGCGGGTGTCGCTTCAACAGCGAGACGACGGTGGACGCACCGGCCGCGATCGCTCCGGGGACCAGGGTCATGATCCGCTTCCCGCTGTTCCAGATGGGTGAGCAGCAGTCCGCCAGCGGAACCGTGCGCAGCGCGAACCTGATCGACGGGGTACTGCGGATCGGCGTCGAGTTCGGCGAGCTGAGCGCCTCCGTCAGCGACTGCGTCGAGGCGTATATCGCGGGCTTGATCGATATCGTGGACGAGGAAGCCGCCTGACTGTCTAGCGTCGCATGGCGCGGATCGCCAGGAACACGGCCGCGACCAGTCCGATCATCATGAGCGGCACCCAGGGCCCGGCGCCCGGCCGGACGGCGGGCGGACGCAGGATGATCGGCATCACGAGGGCCGCGAGGGCCACCACCCCCGCCACGATCAGCACGGTGCGGCTGCGGTCCGCCCCGTCCCCCGCCGCCTGGCGCGCGATGCGCAGCGCCTGACGCACGTCATCGGCCGTGGTGCCCGGACGGCTGGCCCGGTACTCGCTGATGACGTTCGCCAGCCGCTGACCCAGCTCGAGCGCCGCCGGTGATCCATACGCCTGCACGGGCGGTACGACGATCATGGTTCCTCCTTGGGCGGCGTGAGGAGCCATGCGCAGGCGTCCTCCCGGCTCTCGAAGTTGCGGATGGTTGCGCCCTGGTTGGCGGCCACGGCGGTCAGGAACTCGACGTCCTTGGCCGCCTTGGGGTCCTTGGGCAGGACATGCGCCACCCGGGCCTCGGCCGGGATCCGGCCGGGCTGCAGGTAGCTCGAGCCGAAGTCGAAGCAGCCGATCATGGATATCACGCCCTCGGTCTCGAGGTCGTGCAGGTCGACGAGCAGCAATTGGCTGTCCCGCTCGCGGAGGAGGCGACCCGCTTCGGCTCGCGCGGCGTGATGCTCCTCACGTGCCGCCGAACCCCACACCGCAACCCGGACGATGCCCTGGTCCTCGAGGAAGGTGACTTCCCACGCCATGGCAGCCTCCTTCGTCACGCGTCCGGTCGGCAGACTACCACGACCCGGCCCGCGGCGCACGCGACGTGTGCACCGCCCCCCGGCCCCTCCGGGCTCAGTCGACCAGGAGCAGCGCGTAGCGATTCATCTCCTGCCCGAAGTCGGTCAGCACCTCGATCGGATAGCCGCAGGCCCGCACCGTGGAGAAAACGTCGATCGCCAGCGCATCGAGGCCGGGGCGCGCCAGCTTCGGATTCCGGCACTCGCCCCGCGTCGGCGCGCACGTCTCGCAGAGGTGGCAAGAGTCCATGAAGAGCAGGAACGCCTTCGGACACCCGGCAAGAAAGACGGCCCGTTCCAGGTCGAGGAGCTTTCGATTCACGTCTCGCCCCCAGGCCCGGCGATCCTCCGGATGGGCAACCGTCTTGGCGAAGTGGAAGAGGACCGCGCGGGTGTACTCCCGGAAGAAGCGCTCGCATTCGGGCACCGAGGGCGTGTTGGGCGGGCAGACCGCGCACTTCCCGTACTCGCCGCAGCCGAAGGTGCACTTCATGCGCACCCACTGGGCCACCACGATCCGCTGGGGGTCGATCCAGCGGAAGTCCTGGTAACCGCGGGCGCGAAACAGCTGCTCGAACGGCTCGGTGTCGCCGGACGCAGGCCGCATGCGTGACGTCTCCTTCCCATGACCGGCGCGGCACCCGCCCGCGGCCGGCCGTGCCCTACATGCCGTCGAACTCCGGTTCGTAGTGCGCCGTGCCCGCCACGCCGCGAAGCGCACCGGGGACCAGCTCGAGCGCCATGAACGCCTCGTCGGGCGCCGGGTAGGCGCAGCGCACGCCGAACCCGCTCGCGGGCGTGAAGCCGAAACGCGGGTAGTAGCCCGGGTGGCCCAGGACGATCACCCAGGGCACGCCCTGCGCGCGGCAGCGCTCGAGGCCGGCGCGCATCAGATGTCCCCCGACGCCGCGGCGCTGATGCTCCGGGGCGACGGCCATCGGCCCGATCCCGAGGCCACCGGCGCCCGCCGGAGACGCCGGGCGTGCCTGCGGTCTCCCGGCCGCGTCCTCATCGATGAACCGCACCGGGCTGAACGCGATGTGGCCCACCACTTCGCCACCCTGCTCGGCCACCAGCGAGATGCGCAGCTTGCCGTGGACGCGCAGGTGGTCCACCAGCGCCGCCTCCCCGGGTCCGCCGAAGGCGAGCAGGTTGACGCGATGGATGGCGGCGACATCCCCAGCGTGCTCCTCGCGCACGAGCAGGCCGCGGTCGGGTGCTCCTTCGCCCAAGTCCCCCTCCTCCCCCGGCGCTGCCGGCCGATCGGCTACAGCCGGAACTCGATCCGCTCGCCGCTTCACCAGCCTTCCGCGTGTCGCGGACGCAGCCGCAGCACCGTGTGGTCCGGATCACCCGGCCCGCCCGGGTAGTTCCGCTCCCAACCGTCGGTCCAGACCGCGTGGCGGAGCGCGGCGTCGTCCATCACCTCCAGATCGCCGCCCAGCATAAGGCCCCGAAGGCCGCCGGATCGCAGTGGTAGACGGCCGCCCTCGGGTTCGCCGCGATCTGCGTCGCCTTGTGCGACGAGGTGTTGGTCGTGAAGTGGACCAGCAGATCGGCCTCGTGGCCGGCATAGAGCCGGACCCGGCGCGGGTACTGCGCCCGGTTCCGCAGGTTCAGCATCGCGCGGGTGCGGGGATAGCCGTCACCGCCGATGGTCGTCAGGTACGCCGCCGGCGACGTCTCCACCAGCTCACGGCAGGCAATTCGCAGCGCATGCCGGTCCATCGGCGCCTCCTTCGCGTGGCGTGCCCCGGAGGCGGGCGGTGCCGCGCGCATCCTAGCGCGCCGCGGGTCGCGCTTCCAGGCCCGCCCTCGCGTGCTAGAATGCCCCGACCCGGAGGTGCCGTCATTCGCAAACTGGCGCTGCTTCTCCCCTACCTGCGCCGCTATCGGGGGGCGCTGCTCCTGGGCCTGGGGTCGATGCTCCTGGCCACGGCGTTCGCACGCCTCATTCCCTGGCTGCTGAAGCTCGCCATCGACACGCTGAAGACGGGCGGGGCGACCGCGCTGCACCGCGTCCTCCTGCTGGGCGCGGCGATGGTCGGGGCCGGGATCCTCCACGCGCTCTTCCTCTACGCCCAGCGCTGGCTGATGATCGGCACCTCGCGCCGCATCGAGTACGACCTGCGTCAGAACCTCTTCCGGCACGTTCAGCGCTGCGACCTCGCCTTCTTCGGAAGCACGAAGACCGGCGACCTGATGGCCCACTTCACCAACGACCTGAACGCGGTGCGCGACGTGAGCGGTCCGGGCATCATGTACACCGCGTCGATGACGGTGGGGCTCGTTTCCTCGCTCGCGCTCATGATCGCGCTCAGCCCGACGCTGACGCTCATCGCCTTCGCACCCTACCCGATCGTCTCGGTCATCACCTTCTACTTCGGGCGCAGCATGTACCAGCGCTCGCGCCGTGTGCAGGACCTCTTCGGGCTGCTCTCGGCGCGGGTGCAGGAGGACCTGACCGGGGCGCGCGTCATCCGCGCCTACCGGCAGGAGGACGCGGCGGCCGGCAACTTTCGCCGCCTGAACCAGGACTACCTCGACGCCAACATGAGCGTCGCCTGGCTGCGGGGCCGCTTCGTCGCCGCGATGGAAGGCCTGGCCGGGACGGGGCTCGCGATCGCGCTCCTGGTCGGCGGCGGCATGGTGATCCGCCAGTCGCTGACGCTGGGCGAACTGGTCGCCTTCTCGGCCTACCTCGCGGACCTGATCTGGCCGGTGATCGCGATCGGCTTCGTGATCGGCATGCTGCAGCGCGGCGCGAGCGCCGCCGGGCGCATCGAGGAGGTGTTGCGCGCGCAGCCCGGCATCGTCGCGGGCCCGCTGGGTCAACGCCCCGTGCCACGCGTCGCGTTCGAGGACGTCTGCTTCCGCTATCCCGGCGCGGCCGCGGACGCGCTGCAGGGGATCCGCTTCCGCCTCGAGCCGAACCAGACCCTCGGGATCGTGGGACGGACCGGCTCGGGCAAGAGCACGGTGCTGAAGCTCCTGCTCCGCTTCTACGATCCGACGGCGGGGCGCATTCTGCTGGACGGCGCCGACTTGCGGCAGCGCGATCTGGGCGCGCTGCGGGCGACGATCGGCTACGCGCCGCAGGACGCCTTCCTCTTCTCGCGCACCGTCGCCGAGAACATCGCCTACGGCTCACCGGCGGCCTCGCGGGCGGCGGTCATCGCGGCCGCCGAGCGGGTGCAGCTGCGGGAGGAGATCGAGACCTTCCCGCAGGGCTTCGACGCGCTGGTCGGCGAGCGCGGGATCACGCTCTCGGGCGGCCAGCGGCAGCGCGCCTCGCTGGCCCGCGCGCTGCTGCTCGAGCCGGACCTGCTGTTGCTCGACGACACGCTCTCCAGCGTCGATGCGCTGACCGAGGTGGCGATCCTCGAGCAGCTGCGCCGCTACTGCCAGGGCCGCACTGCGATCATCGTGTCGCATCGGATCTCCGCGGTGCAGGAGGCCGACTGGATCCTCGTGCTGGAGCAGGGGCGCGTGATCGAGGAGGGCCGTCACGCATCGCTGGTGGCGCAGGGCGGGCTCTACGCGCGGCTCCACGAACGGCAGCGGCTGGCCGACGAGATCGAGGGGGTCGTGTGAGCGGGCCCGGCGCACCCCACCGGTTCGGCTTCGGCGCCGACGAGGACCGCGTCGGGAAGGCGTACGACCATCGCCTGATGATGCGCCTGCTGCGCTACCTGCGCCCCCTGGCGGGCCGGGTCGCCCTCGCCACCGTGCTCCTCATCCTGGTCTCGCTCACCGCGCTCGCCGGGCCGCTCATCACCCGCATCGGCATCGACCGCTACATCGCGCAAGGCGACTTCCCGGGCCTGGTCCGGATCTGCCTCCTCTGGTTCGGGCTGCTGCTGGTCTCGGCGGTGCTCGAGTTCATCCAGGGGATCCAGATGAACCTGATCGGCCAGCGCGCGATGCTGCAGCTGCGCGCCGAGATCTACCGCCACCTGCAGCGCGTGCCGATCACCTTCTACGACCGGAACCCGGTGGGGCGCCTGATGACGCGGCTCACCAACGACGTCGAAGTGCTCAACCAGATGTTCACCCAAGGGGTGGTCGCGGTCTTCGGCGACATCTTCACGCTGATCGGGATCACGGTGGTGCTGCTGGTGCTCAACTGGCGCCTGGCGCTCGTCAGCTTCGCGGTGGTGCCCTTCATCGTGCTGGTGAGCGTCCAGTTCCGCCGGCGCGTGCGGCGCGCCTTCCACGATATCCGTGTGGCGCTGGCGAAGATCAACGCCTACCTGCAGGAGAGCCTGAGCGGGATCGCGGTGATCCAGGCGCTGCGCCGCGAGGACCGGAACGACGAGGAGTTCGCCGCGCTCAACGCCGAGCAGCGCGCGGCGCACCTGCGCTCGGTGCGGGCTTTCTCGATCTACTTCCCGCTGGTGGAGCTGATCTGGTCGGTCTCGCTGGCGCTGGTGCTCTGGGCCGGGGGCGGACGCGTGCTCCAGGGCGCGCTCACCTTCGGCGCCCTGGTGGCGTTTATCCAGTACGTGGAGCGCTTCTTCCGGCCGATCCGGGACATCTCGGACAAGTACAACATCCTGCAGGACGCGATGGTCTCCTCGGAGCGGATCTTCAAGCTGCTCGACGAGCCGGTGGAGAGCGGCGCGGTGGGCGGCGCGCCGGCGTCCGCCTTCGATCCGCGCGGCGCGATCCGTTTCGAGGACGTGCACTTCAGCTACGACGGCACGACCCCGGTGCTGCGCGGGCTCTCGTGCGAGATGCCGGCGGGAGCGACCACCGCCATCGTCGGCGCGACCGGCTCGGGCAAGACAACGATGGCGAGCCTGCTCACGCGCTTCTACGATCCGAACGGCGGGCGGATCACGATCGGCGGGACGGACATCGCGACCGTGGCGCGGCGCGAGCTGCGGCGCGCCATGGCGGTCGTCGAGCAGGACGTCTTTCTCTTCTCCGGCACGATCGAGGAAAACATCCGGCTCTGGGAGCCGGGCATCCCGCCGGAGCGGCTGAGCCAGGCGATCGCCGCCAGCCACGCGGACCACTTGATCCGCCAGCTGCCCGAGGGCCTGCGGAGCCCGGTGGCGGAGCGCGGTGCCTCCTTTTCGACCGGCGAGCGGCAACTGATCGCCTTCGCGCGAGCACTGGCGTTCGCGCCTGAGATCCTGATCCTGGACGAGGCGACTGCCAGCATCGACAGCGAGACCGAGGCGCTCATCCAGGACGCGCTCCGCGCGCTGCTCGCGAACCGCACCGCCATCGTGATCGCGCACCGGCTTTCAACCGTGCGACAGGCGGACCAGATCCTCGTGCTGCACCACGGGCGGATCGCGGAGCGCGGTCGGCACGAAGAGCTGCTGGCGGCGGACGGGATCTACGCGCGGCTGTATCGGCTGCAGCTCCAGGGCGAGGCGGCGCGGGCCTAGTCCAGCCGCCGCACCTCTCCGCTGTCGAGCTCGTAGTACAGCGCGACGACCTCGACCTTGCCCGCCGCGACCGCGGGCGCGATCAGCGGTCCGGCGCGGCGGATGCGCTCGACCATCGCGTGGGCATGCGCGATCGTGACGTTCGCCGCGAGATTGCCCGGCGCACCGCGCGTCGCCTCGATCGCGGGGCGGATGGCGTCAGTGATCGCCGGCAGGTGGCCCGGGTGCTCCCCGCCCGCCAGCGCGGCGCCGACCGCGCCGCAGGACGCGTGCGCCAACACGACGATGAGCGGCGTGCCGAGATGCGCGACGGCGTACTCGAGGCTGCCCAGCATCGCATCGTCGACGACGTTCCCCGCCACGCGCAGGACGAAGAGGTCCCCCACGCCCTGATCGAAGAGGATCTCCGGCGGCACGCGCGCGTCGGCGCAGCCGACGATCGCCGCCAAGGGGCGCTGCCCGGTGCACTGGTCGCGCCGGTGCGCCGCGTCCTGGCGCGGGTGCTCCGGCCGGCCCGCGACGAAGCGGGCGTTGCCTTCCACCAGCCGCCGCAGCGCTTCCGCCGCATCGATCCTCGCAGGGCTCATCGCGGTCCTCCCTCCCCTTCACGACTCGGGCAGCACGATTGCACTGGTCGAATACTCCGGGACCATCTGATGGGATTCCGCCAGGCTCACTCCAATGCGCTCCGGCCGCAGGAGAGCGAAGACCTGCCGTTGCTGCGAGAGCTTGGGCCAAATCGGATAGCCCGGGCTGTAGCGCACGGTGCGACGCCAGCGCATGCGGCGCGCCAGCGTGCGCTCCCCATGCTCGGCCAGCGCCTCGGTCAGCTCGGCCGCCAGGCCGTGGAGCAGGAACTGCCCGTGGATGTCCCCGCGCGCGGCCCGGGCGCGGCATTCAGCCACGATCCGCTCGCCGAGCGTGACGAGTTGCAGCGCCACCGGGAAGGGCTCGCCGCCGTGGCGCCGACGCGCGCGCCGGATGAAGCCGGGTGAGAACGCGAGCTGCGCCAGCTCCGTCATCCGCTTCAAGTGGATGACGACCAACGTCTCCCCCTCGACGCGCGCGCGGAACAGGCCCTGGACCATCGCTCCCTGCCAGAGCCGCCGATGCTCGCGCCCGTGGAGCAGGTGGCCGAGCGTGCGCGCGGCCTCCCTCTGGCGCGCCGGCGACGCGCGCGGGCCGAGCATCTGCCAGCGCCGGCGAAAGAGGGTCTCGCGATCGAGGTACTTCTCGTAGCGCGCCAACGCCACGCGGCCGGTCCGGACGCTGTCGGGTCGGGCGGAGGGGGCGGTGGTGACGCGCGCCCGCCGTGGCGGACTGGGACCGGCGGGCGCTCCCGGAACCGACCGGGCAATCGTGCTCATGATCCGGAGCCCCTCCATCGCATCCCTGGCGTAGTGGACCGGGCCCGGATAGAGTGGCCGCAGGTCGTGCTCGACGTACTTGGGCGTCAGCGCCGCGCCTCCGCACAGCACCGGCAGGGAGACACCCTGATCGGCGAAGGCTCGGAGGTACTCGGCCATCGCGCGCGCCGATTCCACCAGCAGCCCCGAGAGCCCGATCGCGTCCGGCCGGTGGGTGCGGACCGCGGCCAGGATCTGCTCGGCCGTCTGACGTACGCCGAGGTTGACCACCTCGAAGCCGTTGCTCGAGAGGAGCATGTCCACCAGGTTCTTGCCGATGTCGTGGACGTCCCCGCGCACGGTCGCCAGGACCAGGCGTCCCCGCCCGCGAGCGTGAGCCTCGCCCAGATCCGGCCGTAGCAGATCGAGCGCCGCGCGCATCGCCTCGGCCGAGCGGAGCACGAAAGGCAGCTGCATCCGGCCGGTCTCGAACAGCTCCCCGATCCGTGCCATCCCCGGCAGCAGGTCCCGCTCGATGATCGAGAGCGCGGATCGGCGGGCGCGCAGCGCCTGCACGCAGGCGATGAGAGCCGCCGCGTCGCCATCGCGCAGGGCACGCTGCAGCCGATCGGCAGGGGACAGCGTGGCCGCCGGGCCTCGGCGTGCCGACGCCGCCCGGCCCAACCCCCGGCGCTCGAAATGAGCGAGGAGTCTCGCCAGCGGCAGGGTCCCTCCCGACGCGCGATCGAAGATCAGAGCATCACAGAGCCGGATGACTGCAGGGTCGATCGCCTCCAGAGGCATGATTCGCCCGGCGTGGAGGATCGCCGCGTCCAATCCGTGCTCGACCGCCCGCTGCAGGAAGACCGAGTTGAGCACGCGCCGGACTTCCGGAGCGAGACCGTGGGAGACGTTGCTCAGGCCGAGCAGCGTGAAGGACCGCGGGAAGTGACGCTTGCCCCGCCGCAGAGCAAGCAGCGTCTCGCGCGCGGCGCCGCGCAGCGAGGCTTCACCGCTACCGAGAGTAAAGGTGAGGAAGTCGAAGAAGAGACTCTCCGGCGCCAGCCCTCCAGGCTCGACCGCCAGCGCATAGAGCCGCTCGGCGACCTCCAGCTTGCGGGCGGCGGTCATTGCCATGCCTTGCTCGTCGATCGTCAGGAGCACCAGCGCTGCGCCGTAGCGCCGGCAGAGAGCGATCGTCTCCGCCGCCCGGCCGGCATCCTCGAGGCTGACCGAGTTCACCAGGCAGCGCCCCGCCAGGTGCTGCAGTGCCGTCTCGACCACCCTGGGAGCCCGGCTGTCGATCATCACCGGTCGGTCGAACTGGGTGTTCAGGCGCCGACAGACGTCCGCCATGTCGGTGCGCTCGTCCGACCCGGCGGCGGCAATCGACAGGTCGATCAGGTGCGCACCCTCCTCGCCCTGCTCGCGCGCGATACGCACCATCGCCTCGAAGTCGCGCGCCGCCAGCAGCGCGCGGAACCGGCGGCTGCCGCTGGCGTTCGTGCGCTCGCCGCAGATCAGGGGCTTGGGCCGGACATCGATCGCCTGCGCGCTGAACAGGGAAGAGACGCGCGGGGTAGCCGCGGGCGGTTGTCGCGCCGGAAGGCCGCGCAAGGCCCGCGCCAGCGCGCGCACGTGGGCCGGTCCGGTCCCGCAGCAGCCGCCGGCCACGTTGAGCCCCGCGGCCGCGAGCCGGCGCATCTGCGCCCCGAAGGCCTCCGGCGCCAGGTCATAGACCGCACGGCCACCCACCAGGGCCGGCAGACCCGCATTGGGCATCACGGAGAGCAGCCGGGAGGAATGCCGGGCGAGGTAGTGCACCGCGGCGGACAGGCCCTCGGGACCGAGACCGCAGTTGACGCCGATGGCGGCGACCGGCAGCGGCTCGAGCGCAGCCAGCACCGCGGCAATGTCGGAGCCGAGGAGCGTGTGCCCATGCTCGTCGAGCGTCACATGCGCGATCACCGGCAGCCGGCGGCCGAGCGCCTCGAACGCCTCGTCGGCGGCGGCCAGCACCGCCTTGAGCGCCAGCAGATCCTGGAAGGTCTCGGCGATCAGGCAATCGACCCCGCCCGCGATGAGTCCCTCGATCTGCGGCCGGCAGCTCGCCGTCAGCTCGACGAACGGGATCTGGCCCAGGCTGACCAGCCGTGAACCGGGACCGATCGAGCCGGCGACATGGCGCCCGGCACCTCCCCCGGGAGCCACGTCCGCCGCGCGCCGCGCGATCTCGGCGGCCTTGCGATTGAGCTCGAAGCAGCGCTCGCCGAGGCCGTGTTCCTCCAGGATGTGGCGCGCCCCGCCGAAGCTGTTGGTCGTGATCAGCTCCGCCCCGGCCTCGAGGAAGGCTCGATGGGCGCGGGCAATCAGCTCCGGATGCGTCTCGTTCAACCGCTCCGGGCAGCCGCCCTCGGGCGCGCCGAGCTCGCGCAGCGTGGTCCCGAGGCCACCATCGGCGATCAGAATGCGGCGGCGGGCCGCGGCGAGGAATGCCTCCGTCGCGCACGCGTCGCGCCGTCGGCCGGGGGAATGCGTGTCGACGATCGGGCGAGTCATGGGCGACCCTTCGTGCGAATCAGGCGAAGACCGCCTTGAGGACCTCAGCCACCACGCGGCTTTTCCCCATGGTGTAGAAGTGCAGGCTTGGCGCGTCCATCTCCTGCAGCCGGCGACACAGGCGGGTGGTGAAGTCGATGCCCGCCCGAACCGCCTGGCCGGGGGCTTCCGCGCCCTGAATGGAGCGCACCAGTTCGTCGGGCAGCGAGACGTGGAATTCGCGCGGAATGGAGCGCAGTTGGCGTGCGTTCGTGATCGGCTTCACACCGGGGATGATCGGCACCCGGATACCGATCGCCCGCGCGCGGTCGACGAAGGCACGGTAGACCGGTGCGCTGAACACCATCTGGGTGATGACGTAATCGGCTCCGGCGTCGACTTTCTGCTTCAGGTACCGCATGTCATCGACCAGGTTCGGCGCTTCGTAGTGTTTCTCCGGGTACCCGGCGACCCCGACGCAGAAATGCGTCGGCGCGGCGTTGTCCAGTTTCTCCAGGTATCGGCCGCCGTTCATCGCCGCGATCTGGGCCACCAGTTCGGCGGCGAAGCGGTGGCCGCCCGGCTCGGGCATGAACTCCTTGAACCCGGGCGCCGGATCGCCCCGGATGACGAAGAGATTGTTGAAGTCCAGGTAGTGCAGGTCGATCAGGGCATCCTCGGTCTCATACTTGTCGAACCCCCCGCAGATGATGTGCGGCACGGTCTCGACCTGGTAGCGATGGGCGATGGCGGCGCAGATGCCGACCGTGCCGGGGTTCTTGCGGCGCGGAATCTTCTGGATCAGCCCTGCGCCGAGGTCTTCGTAGACTATGCGTTGCTGGTGGTAGGTCACCGTGATGAACATGGGCTGGAAGGGCAGGACCAGGTCGACGGCGTCGAAGATCTCCTGGATGCCGTGTCCCTTCTCCGGCGGGGTGATCTCGATCGAGAAGCGTGGTCCCTGACATTGGGCGATCAATCCCGTTACGTGCACGAGAACCTCCGCGTGCGGATGACGGCCACGGGTCCCCTGACAGTCATACCCGATGCCCCCGGCCCGGAAAAGGCCGATGTGCCCGCGCCGGCCCGCTCATCGCCCTCGCTTCCCCGCGCCCGTGATCCCCTGCAAGTAGGCCGGCCCCCCGAGGTGCGACATCTGCCCCAGGATCCAGCCGCGCCGCTCGCGAACATAGGCGGACGGCTGCCCGGCGTGCAATCGCCGCGGCGCCGGCAGCACCGCGGCGAGCAGCGCGCACTCCTCCGCCGTGAGACGCGCCGCCGGCTTCTGGAAGTAGGCCTCGCTCGCCGCGCCGACCCCGTACACCCCGGGGCCGAACTCGGCGACGTTCAGGTAGATCTCCAGGATCCGCCGCTTCGGCCAGAGGCGCTCGATCAGCACCGTGAAGTACGCCTCCAGGCCCTTCCGCACCCAGGTGCGGCCGGGCCAGAGGAAGAGGTTCTTCGCCACCTGCTGCGAGATCGTGCTCGCGCCGCGCAGCCGGCCACCCTCTTCGTGCTCGCGCCGCGCGTCCTCGATCGCCTCGATGTCGAAGCCGGAGTGGGTCGGGAACTTCTGGTCCTCCGCGGCGACGACGGCGATCCCGGCCTGCGGCGAGATCGCGTCCCAGCCGACCCAGTGGTAGCGCAGCCGGAATTCGCGCTCGCCGTTCCACCAGGCCCCAAGGCTCCGCTGGACCATGAAGGAGCTCGTGAGCGGCCGCACCCAGCGCAGCGCGACGACAGGGAGCGCGCTCGCAAGCACGATCGCCGCCAGCGCGGCGGCGGCCAGGAGGGGCCAGCGCCAACGCCAACGCCGTCCCCGGCTCTTCCGGCGACGCTTCGCGGCCGTCATGGGGCGCTGCCCTCGCGGTCGCCGGCGGCGTCGCGTCGCCGCTCCGCCACGATGCGCTCGAGCAACACGAGCTGACGGCGCTGCAGCTCGATCAGATCGGACCACTGCTGCTCACGCAGCCCGTCCAGCTTCTCGTGCAGCGCCATCACCTCCAGCTCCGCCTTCAGGTTCACCTCATAGTCGTGCTCCGCTGCCATCCGGTCCTTCGACGCCTGGCGGTTCTGCGACATCATGATGATCGGCGCCTGCAGCGCGGCCACGCAGGAGAGCACCAGGTTGAGCAGGATGAAGGGGAACGGATCGAAGGGCCTCGCCACGCGCTTCAGCACCACCGTGTTCAGCACGAACCAGATCACCAGCATCACCAGCGCGAGGCCGATGAAGGTCCAGGATCCGCCGAAGGCGGTCATGGGGTCCGCCAATCGCTGGCCCAGCGAGAGCTGTTCGTGGAAGTCGCGATTGACGTTGCGACTGACGTGCCGGCGCGCGGCAAAGCGCCGCACGACGCCGCGCTCCAGCTCCGACAGCTCCTCGAAGCTGCGGCGCAGCAGAGCGGTCGCGATCTCCTGGGGAGGACGGCTCATGGTTCGGCCCTTTCCTGGCGCGAGACGCGGGGGGCGCGCTCCGCGTCCCCGGACCCGGATTCCTCGTTCCATCACCCGGCGGCCGCGATCCTAGCACCGTCGCCGGCGCCGGGCATGGACATCGGGGGGCCCGCGTGTCAGCATCGGTCAGGCCGGCTCTAGCGCCGGTGGCACCGGAGTCAGCATGACCGGCACGCCGCGCACGATCGCCCACGTCGACATGGACGCCTTCTACGCGTCGATCGAGATCCGCGACGACCCATCGCTCGCCGGCCGCCCGGTGGTCGTCGGGGGCGGCAGCGACGCGCGGGGCGTGGTGAGCGCCGCGTCGTACGAGGCGCGCAAGTACGGCATCCACTCCGCCATGCCGACCGCGCGGGCCGAACGGCTCTGCGCCGAGTTGGTGGTCCTGCCGGTCCACTTCGCCAAGTACCGCGAGGTCTCTGGGCAGATCATGGAGATCCTGCGCGGCTTCTCGCCCACGATCGAGCCCCTCTCGCTGGACGAGGCGTTCCTGGACCTGACCGGCACCGAGCGCTTGCACGGCACGCCGCGCGCGGTCGGGCGGCGCATCAAGGACGCGATCCGCGATGCCACGCAACTCACCGCCTCGGTCGGGACCGCACCGGTCAAGTTCGTGGCCAAGATCGCTTCCGACCTGGAGAAGCCTGACGGGCTGGTGGTGGTGACCGGTCCGGTCGCCGAGTTCCTCTGCCCGCTAGAGATCAAGCGGCTCTGGGGCGTCGGGCCGCGCACCCGCGAGGTGCTCGAGTCGCTCGGCATCCGCACGATCGGCGAGCTGGCGGCGCACGACCGGGCGCGCCTGGTGCGGCGCTTCGGGCCGCACGCCGAGCATCTGCAGGACCTCGCCCGCGGAATCGACGAGCGCGAGATCGTCCCGGATTGGGAGGCGAAGTCGTACAGCCACGAGGAGACCTTCGCGCGCGATCTGACCGACGCGGACTACCTGGAAGCGGTGCTGCTCGACCAGGCGCTGCGCGTCTCGCGCCGGCTGCGCCATGACGGCGTTGCCGGGCGCGTCGTGCAGCTCAAGCTCCGCTATCACGACTTCCGCACGCTCACCCGCCGCGTCACGCTGGCGGCACCGACGGCCGACATGGGCGAGATCTACGCCGCGGGTGTCGCGCTCTTCCGCGGCCATTGGACGCGTGCGCCCATCCGGCTGATCGGCGTTGGCGTGAGCGGGATCGTTCCCGCAGCCGCGGAGGCGCTCAGCCTCTTCGACGCGCCGAAGGCTTGCGACCGCCGGCGGCGCCTCGCCGAGACGATCGACCGGCTCGAGGAGCGCTTTGGCCGCGGGAAGGTCGTCCCCGCGAAGGTGCTGCGGCGCCGCGGCGGACGTTCTTAAGCGCCTCCCGCCGGCTGAGCGGGCTCAGCTCAGCCGCGTGCGCGCGCACGTAGCGCACGATCTCGGCCGGATCGGTCCAGGCGTACTGGCGCAGCGCCCAGCCGATCGCCTTGCGCATGAAGAACTCGCGGTCCGCCAGGTTGGGGCGGATGCATTCGTAGAGCAGCTCGAGGTCGGTGTCGCCCTTGAAGGTGAGCTGGCAGAGGATCGCGGCGCGGCGCTTCCAGAGGTTGTCGCAGCGGCTCCACTGGCGCATGCGCCGCTTCATCGCCGCCGGATGGCGCCGCAGCAGCGGCCCGAGCCGGTCGGAAGCGATGCCGTCGACATAGTCCCACCAAGCGCCGGTGACAATCATCTCCTCGTACATCGGGAGGGTCGCCAGCGTCTGAAGGCGCTCGTACGCCTTGAAGCCGGTCAGCCCGATGGCGCAGTAGCGCTCCTCGCGGAAGCGCGCCCCGCGCCAGAGCGCGAGCGCCGTGTCCCGCCAGGTCTCGAAGTCGGACAGCGGATGCGCCGCGAAGACCTGCCGCTGGATCTCGCGCAGCGGCTGCGTCGGCACCCCGTGGTAGGGCATCGATGACTTCATGTAGGCCTGCATCGCCGGGGCCTTCGATGGATCGGCGCGGCGGCGGAGCTCGTGCCCGAGGGCGGTGATAAGAATCTGGGACGCGGCCATGCGCTTCCTCCGAGACGAGTGCCGTTCGGTGGCCGGTCCGGATTCAGGCGGCCGCGCCCAGCGCGCGTCAACCGCTGATTGCCTTGCACCACAACAGATTGCCCGCGATCCAGTTACGGTCTTGCCTCTCGGTCCGTGCGGGTGTATGATACCGGCGAGTCGAGTGGAGACAGGAGGCGCTGCGCCTCCGGCACGTGCGGCCACGGTACCAGCAGCCTTGGACGCGAGATCGGTCCGCACGGAGCGCCGGGAGCAGTGAGTTGCCCATCAGGCATCTGGAGGTGCGTATGCGGAAACAGCTATTGCTTCTCGTGCTGATGGCGTGCATCTGCGCGCCGCTGGCCGGAGCTCAGCTCGTGCAGAGCGGCTCCTTCAGCATGGATCTGAGCGAGTACACGCCGCCACAGAACGGTCAGCCGTTCGAGCCGAGGTCGAACGTCCTCGTCAATCCCGGCTTCGAGACCGGAAGCCTGCCGCCCTGGACCACGGACAACTGGACCGTGACGGGCGCGGATTTCCATTCCGGCGCCTATTCGGCGGAGGACTATCAGAATCACTGGGTCCGCCAGGACTTCTCGCCCATCCCGGTCGCCGACATTACGTCGGTCTCCATGTGGGCGCGGCAGCCGAGCGGGCCGGCGTTCCAGGCGGTCGACTTCTTCTACGGCGTCAGTGACTACGACGAGTTCCTGGTCGCCCCCGGTGATCCCTGGACGTTCATCGACATGACCGGGTTCCTCCGTGGGTCGGGCAGCCTGCAGGCAATTCGGATCTGGGGATACTCCGGGGGAGCGCCGGAGCTGACGCGGGTCGACGACGTTATGATCGACGTGGTGGGAACGCCCGCCCAGGAGACCTCCTGGGGCTGGGTGAAGGTCCAGTACCGCTAAGAGCTTCATTCTTGCGCGCCAGGAGCGCCGGCGCAGGCTTATCGCGCGGCCGGCAGGCATGGCCCTGCCGGCCGCTTGCCATTGCCCGTAGCCGCTCCGCTTGCCGCCTCCCCTGCAAGGGTGTAGCGTGTGGCCAGTTCGCGCGGCGAACCTAGGTCGGCAGGAATGGTATACCCGGTCGGAGTTCCGTCCATCCGATCGTCCACAAGAGGAGGTCACATGAGACTCGATGCTTGGTTCTCGAGGCGACTCTGGCTGTTGCCCATGGTCTTGCTCGTCCTGATCGCCGCCTGCGGCGACGACGACGAGGGTCCCACCACGCCCACTGACACGACCGCGCCGGCAGCGATCGCGAACCTGGCGACCGGCACGACGACCGCGCACACGGTCGTGCTTACCTGGACCGCGCCGGGCGACGACGGCACGACCGGCACCGCCAGCCAGTACGACATTCGCTACTCCACCGCCACCATCACCGCCGGGAAC
>Ga0163210_1000368_pt1 | contig 18778 bp, 16 predicted proteins | sample Kivu_220m_FD_113536 | JGI IMG/M metagenome (GOLD analysis project Ga0163210, IMG submission 113536) | Freshwater microbial communities from Lake Kivu, Western Province, Rwanda to study Microbial Dark Matter (Phase II) - Kivu_220m | ecosystem: Environmental > Aquatic > Freshwater > Lake ...
CTTACGACCGCCTACGGTAACACTACCCCGGCAACACCAATGGCTGCTGCAGGGCCTTTCACCGCAACAGTGGCCGGCCTGGCTGAAAATACTACCTATCATTTCAGGGCAAGAGCTATTGGTACCCCCTCAGGCAGGATTGCCTATGGCTCGGATTTAACATATGTTCATACTAATGCTGTATCTCCACTTGCTGTGGCTACATATGGTGCTTATCCTCTTGGATCAGGGAATGCGAGACTAAATGGTTCTTTATTGCTGGGACTGCCGGACGACAATGCTACTGTTTCTTTTGAATATGGCAATACAATACTATATGGAAATACAACTCCAACAATGTTCAGTGCAGATAATATTTCTTTTTCGTCAACAATAACAGGTCTGGTTCCCGGCCAGACTTACCATTTCAGGTCAAGAGCAGTAGGTCAGCCTTCAAACTTTCCACTTTTCGGGGCAGACGTTACTTTCATATATAAAGAGAGTTGGTGGATACCGGGTATAAACCGTCTTGTGCCCAACGATGAATCGGCTTTTTCCATCAGCCGCAACAACGGTGAGACATGGAACCAGTTGGCTTTAATTGATACGACCATAGACTGGTTTAACGACGTGGCGATTACTCCCGACTGTACCACGGCCTACCTGGCCTCGGTGCACCGTAACACGGGTACGGGCTGCAATGAGTTCGACAGCGTCTGGAGGAGCACGACCAATCCCTCGGTGTCGGCGCCCCTGCCGGCGGCGGCGCCCATAGGACTGTACTGGGAACGGGTTTTGTGCCACACTACATCCGGTTCCTGCGCAGTTCCGCAGAGCGACCTGCCGCTGGTGAGGACCGTGATGGACTGCAATGATAAATCAGGGGGTGCGGTGGTAGCCTGGGCAGCGCAGTACGGGCCTGCCACGGCTGCGGCGGGCGGCGTCATGGCCTGGTCGCCGGACTACGGCGATTTCTGGCAGCCCATAACGACGCGCAACCTGGTGCAGGATTTTACCTTCGATTCCAGCTATACAATGTATGTATTAAGCCCCGCGGGAATGGTACAAAAGCTGGCTTATACGGGGACAGGCTGGTCCCTCACGCTGCCCAGCACAGATACCACTCTTTTCTCAGGGCACACCATAGCCGCGTATAACAGCAGGGTGCTGGTGGGCGCGGGAGTGCTGTCCAACGCTGCCGGCCTGGCGGCGGCTTACTCGGCGGACGGCGCCCAGCATTGGTTTGCGTTCAAGGACAGGATGCCCGCGGAAGGCAATGTGCACGTCATTTTCGATGTCGATTACGTGAAAAATTCGTTTGTCTACGCCGCCGCTGATAATGCCAGCGGCGCCGTTTACCGCAATACAGCGCCCAGCTTCACGCGATGGGATGGCAACGACATGATGGAAATTTCCGACGGGGCCGCAGGTCCCGACTGGTGGAATAACGGATACAACCAGGCAACAGGCGATCCTCCGCACAGGGTGGGCCAGTATGGAATTGTGATGGCTTATACAGGCAATCCCCAGCCCGCGCTGTATTCAGCGCACGAAAACATTACCACTTCCCTTGCTCCGGTACCCGGAGCTGCAGCCCCTTCCGACAGCGCCGTTTGCAGGACGCTCGAGCCCAGGAACGGCATGCCCAAGCCCGGCGTCTACTGGGATTGCCTGGATATATTCTCGCCTGCCAGCCAGACGGGTGTGCACTTTACCCTGGAACCCTGCTCGTTGAAGTCCTGCGGGTGCTGCACTGCGGATACCAATACCGTCCTGTGGGCCATTGATAACGAATCCAGGGGCCCTGCCGAGAATATGCTGGCCCGCAGCGGAAGATATATGATGGATCCCGGCTACAACCCGGCTGCACGCCAGGGGATGTTGTGGGCCTATATGGATTGCCTGGCCAAGCGGGGGCCTGCGCTGAAGGCTCCGCTGGAAGGCGCGCTGGTAGGCGCTGACCCGGTGACCGGCAGGAGCCAGCAGATAGACCTGTCATGGGAACAGCTCTGCCTGAGCACGGTCTACCAGCTGGATATTGCCAAGGACAGTGCATTCACACTCAGGATTATCGTCAGCCGCGGGGCTATAGGCAACCAGGTCCCTTCGTACACCGCCCCCGCTGGTGTCACCAATATTCCGGGGGTCATAGGCGCACCGTATCAACACATACTGGTATCTCCGGCGGATGTGACCAGGCCAGCCACCTGGCTGGCGCCGGGGGCGCTGCCCGAAGCCGGGGCCATGTATTACTGGAGGGTCAGGTCATACCAGTCGGCGACAGGGCAGATCGCTGTCAGCCCGTTCTCTGAAGTACGCAGCTTCGCAGTAAAACCGGGATTCATCGTAAACACGCCTTACTACGGAGTTCAATTGCTGGCGCCCGATAACGGCTGCCAGGGCTGCAAAGTGAAGCCTGCCAGCTTCTCGTGGTCGCCCTGGAAGGAAGCCACGCTCTATGAGTTTATACTGGCCCAGGACCCGGAGTTTACCAGGGTGATTACGAAGGCACAGACGCCGGTCACAGCATATGAATATGACGGGGCGCTGGATTACGACACCAATTATTTCTGGCGCGTGCGCGCCGCGGAGATTAACGGTGAAAAAATACCGAGCGACTGGAGCGCGACTTTCAGTTTCAGCACTGAGCCGGCCCCTCCGCCGGGCGCCATGCCTCCCGGCGAGCCTGTAACTCCCATATGGGTATGGGCGGTGATCGGCGTGGGCGCAGTGCTGATAATAATAATGCTTGTATTGATCATCAGGATACGCAGGAATCTATAGCCCCAGGCCGCTGCCTTTTAAGTTGTCGTCATGCTACCGATCGTGCAAAACCAACTTTTTATTCTGATCTGAGATGAGAGTTACCCATCACTGCAATAATTGCCTCAGCAAGCTGGTCGTGCAAGCGGTTGAACTGGCGGCCGACCATCCAGGGATGCGCGAGCTTGCCCGCAGCCGGGCTGAGCTGGTACTAAATGAGAAATTTCAACCCGGGAGCATATCCACTATCATTGCCTCAGAACTGCAGGAAGTTGTCAGGAAAACCACCGGTAATCCTGATCCGTACCGCACAATGAAAGACGGCGAAATCGTGATGGCGGGCAAGCTATACAATGCAATGAAAGGCTTGTACAGGGAGAACTTCGAGGATTATCTGAAGCTTGCGGCGCTGGGCAATGCCATCGATTTCTTCAGGCCTGTCGAAGAGGTCAAAAAGGAAATGTCGGCGGGCAAGATAAAATTTACCATTGATGATTCGGCGCTGCTGGAAGGCAAAGTCAGGGAAGCGCGTCGCGTTCTGTTCCTGGCTGATAACACAGGGGAAGTATTTTTCGATTTGCCCCTGCTGCAACTGATGAGGAAACACGCCCGCGCCACCTTTGTGGTCAAAGCGGAGCCGGTGCAGAACGACATCACCCTCGAGGAAATTGAAAGAGCGGGGCTTATTGATGCGATAGGGGAGGTGATGACCACCGGCACGGCCACGCCTGGAATTGACTTTTCCACGGCGTCGCAGGAGTTCATAGAGGCTTTTGAAACGGCGGATTTGGTCTTCGCCAAGGGCATGGGTTATTATGAAACACTGGAGGAGTTGCCGCCGCGGGGCAGGATTTTCTACTGCCTGAAGGCCAAGTGCCAGCCCGTGGCCGATTCACTGAACGTGCCGCTGCACAGCTATATCGCCATGCTGCGGTGAACAGATTATAGAGAAGGATTGTTTAGATGGCGTTCTTTAGACCTGAGATCATACGTCCCCCCAGCGAACATGCCAGCTATTATTTGCCGCTGACATCAGGCTGTTCCAATAACTCCTGCACGTTTTGTAACTACAGCATGAGCAGCCTGGGCATACGCGACCTCGATGAAGTCAAGCGGGAGATCGATGCGGTGTCGCTTTACATGAACCACCATGTCAGGGTGTCCGAACAACCCGAGATCGTGTATATGATACTGAGGCGTTGGAACGGCGAAAAAGTCTTCCTGCAGGATGGAGATGCGCTGGTTTACCCCTATGCAAAGCTGGTCGAGGCATTGGAGTATCTGAATGAGAAACTTCCCGGCGTGGAACGTATTGCCAGCTATGCCACACCGCAGGACATACTCAGGCGCACCGTTGATGAACTCAAGGCTCTTAAAGATTTGAAACTGGGAATACTCTATATGGGTGTGGAAAGCGGGGATGATGAGGTACTGAAGAGGATATGCAAAGGAGTTACCCATGACCAGATAGTAGAGGCCGCTAAAAAAGTTAAGGCATCCGGGATCCTGCTTTCCGTCACAGTGATACTGGGTCTGGGCGGTCTCAAAGGCAGCGACCGGCATGCGCTGGAAACAGCCAGGATTCTGACCGAAATGGACCCCGATTATGGCGGGGCGCTCACCCTCACCCTGATACCGGGAACGCCTTTATGGGATGAGTTCGAGCGCGGGGACTTCGAACTGATAACGCCGTTCGATTCGCTGCGCGAGCTCAAGGCCATCGTGGAAAAGTCGAATTTTACGAACTGCTTTTTCAGCTCAATGCATGCGTCGAATTACTTTGCCATACGCGGCAATATGCCGGCCGATAAAGAACGTATGATCAAGCAGCTTGACACCATATTGGCAAAACGTGACCCGGCGCTGCTGCGCCCCGAGTTCCTGCGGGGTCTTTAGCGCAACCTTCTGCATCCCGATTGCACTTAGATGTAATCGATGATGTGCGTTAAGTTATGAATAACCGGGCAGTCGTAGGGCTTGCCTTTGTTGCGGCGGTCGAGGAGGACGGCCTTCATGCCCACACCCCTGGCGCCCAGGACATCCTGCTCGTACTGGTCCCCCACGAAGATAGCCTCTCCGGCCTTTACACCAGCGCGTTCCAAAGCCGCATGGAAGATCTCTGGCCGGGGCTTATCGTAGCCGACCTCCCAGGAGGTCACCTTGAAATCCAGGAACGGCGCAAAGCCGAGGTCGCGGCAGTAATCCTCGATCTCCTGCCCGATATTGGAAATCAACCCGATTACCAGCGATTTCTCCCTGACAGCTTTCAATGTGGGAACCGCGTCGTCGTAGGATTTGAATACGAAGCCGATGGCGAAGGCCTTGGCCAGCATCTGCAGGCCCTGCTCGGGAGTGGCCTTCACCCCGGCGCCCTCCAGTATCTTCTGCCCGTAGGCTGAGTAGACGGCAAATTTATCCTGCTGCTCCCTCTCCTTGATGGGCGACTTTAAATTCTCATTGCGCCAGAAGGCGTCGGCCTGGGGCAGCGAATCCGCAATAGCTTCAGGCGTTACCCGGATGCCGAGCTCTGCGGCGATTTCTGAATAGGTTACCTCGCGCAGCGGATAGAAATAGGCAAGCGTATTAAAAAAATCGAAACAGACGGCCTTTATCATTCCGGGTTTTAATTATCTTGCTATTGCGTCATATATGTCAATTTTGAGACGGATTGTAAAGCGTGCCCGCAGGGGGTCTCTTCCCCCATTTAAGCTTGGCGTAAAGCATCAGGCTGGCAAGGACGAGGGTTATGCTGTTCCAGAGAATAAGCGAAAGAAGTCCCAGCACAATGCCGTAAGTGAGCCAGCAGATCAGGCTGAGCAGCCACAACAATATAAACAGCAGGCTCAGCTCGTAGGCGCTCTTGAGCCGGAACAGCCGCCATACCTGCGGGATGACGCCGATGTTGCCCAGCGCCCCGCCCACGATGCCTATTGCTTCCTGCCAGTTCATAGTTTAAGCCTCCGTCAGTTGGATTTAAAGAATATGCAGGGGAAGATTCAGTATGGCAAACGGCTCAGGCGAACGCTTCCACGGTCACGGTGCTGCCCTTGCCCGGCTCGGAAGCCAGTTTCAGGCTGCCGCCCAGCAGCTGTGCGCGCTCCTGAAGCCCCGCCAGCCCCAGCTTTCCCAGCCGGGGCAGATCGCCGGGTTTCTCGGGAACTGTAAAGCCCCTGCCGTTATCGATCACGTCCACCCTGACCCTGTTTTCCGCAAATTGAATTTTCACCAGCGCCGTGGTGGCCTCAGCATGTTTGGCTACGTTGTTCAGCGCCTCCTGGACGATGCGGAAAAGCAGCAGTTCGGCTTCAGGCAGCAGCCTGCGCTGCTCGCCTGATATCTCCAGAGAAGATTCAATGGCGTAGTTGTTCTTCAACTCCTGGGTAAGCCATTCCAGCGCGGGCAGCAGGCCGAGGTCGTCGAGTATGGAAGGCCGCAGGTCGCGGCTGAAGCGCCGCACCTCGTGCACAACCTCCCGCAGCTGCTCGTGAAATTCCCAGAGCGCCTTGGCGTCCTTTATAGGCAGGTTGGTTTTATTGAGCTGGAACTCAAGCTGGTGCAGCAGGGCGATCAATGTCTGCAGCGTGCTGTCGTGCAGCTCCCTGGCGATGCGTTTGCGTTCCTCCTCCTGCGCCCGGGTTATCTGCTCGAGGTAGTAACGCATGTTATCGTAGAGCCGCTTTTCCTCCGTCACATCCCTGGCAATGTTCTGGAAAGCCGCCGGCCCGTCGTTGCCCATGATGAGGTTGGTCGTGATCATGCAGATGGCTACGGTCCTGTCCTTTTTCAGCATCTTCTGCTCATACGGCATGGCCATGGGCTTGTGCTGCGTCAGGTTGGTCTTGACTTCACGCGCCAGCTTGAGGTTATCCTCCGTAAGAAATGTTCTGACATTGAATCCCAGCAGCTCCTCCCTGGAGTACCCGGTCAGCCTGGCCGTGGCCTCGTTCACAGCGATGATATTGCCTTTGATATCGTGCACCCAGATGGCATCCAGCGCGCTTTCGAAGAGGTCCCTGTAGCTTTTTTCCGATTCCCGCAGGGCTTTCTCGGCGTTCTTCCTGTCGGTGATATCGGATAGCGTCTCTACAGCGCCGACAATATCATGGTGGAAGCCGATGATGGGGCTGGCGGTGAAATACAACCACCTGCCATCCGGCTTAAGGGCGGGGAAAAAGTTCTCCGCCTCGTAAGCGCCCTTGATCAGGGGTGATTTCCTGCATATGCCGGGATAATGTGATTCGATATCTTTCTCGGACGCCCCGTCGGTGATGAGATCTGCCATCACGGAACGCTTTTCGGCATAAAACGCCTTCCAGTAATCGCCGGTCCCCAGCATGTTTTCCCTCCTGGCGCCGGTCAATTCCTCGATGGCCATATTCCACTGGGTAATCTTGTGCGACCTGTTGATGGCGAAAATGGGGACCGGGAGCGCATCTATCAGTTTGCTCAGCATGTCGCGCGCATATCCCCACTGCGAGACATTCCTGTTGTAGAGGTAGAACGCCACCGTTATCATGCTGCCTGTGACGATGACCCCTCCACCTACCAGGAGCGCCGAGGTGATATCGGGCGACTGGAACAGGTTTTTCGGCAGCGTGACAAGGGTGCTCAGAACGAGCGTTATTATGCCGCCCTTCAGGCCGAATACATAATTGGCATAGATAACCGGTATTAAGAAAAGTACCTGTTCCACGGTATAGCTGGCAAATCCCTTGCCCCAGTACCACTGCGGGATATCCAGGAATGACAGCAGGTGAGTGTATTGCAGCACGCTGACGGCGCAGAATATGATAGATATGTACCAGAAGTGCTGGTTTTTCAATACCCTGAGTAACGACATAATCAAATTATATTAGGAATGCCGCTGTTACCCCAACTTTCAGAGCGCAGTCGCCGTCTAAGGCAGCTCTTCCAGTGTCAGCCAGCCCCTCTTAATAGCCTGAATGACCGCCTCCGTGCGTGATCCCACTCCCAGTTTATTAAAAATGGCGCCCAGGTGGCTTTCAATGGTATGGATGCTCAGGTGCATCTCCTCCGCAATGACGTTGTTGCTTTTTCCCTTGGCCGCCATTTTGAGCACTTCCATTTCCCGGTCGGTGAGGATATCGCCGCCCTGATCGCCGCCGTTCTCGCCTTTAGCCGTCCTGAAGCGTTCCAGAACCTTGCGCGCTACCAAGGGATGGAGCACGGATTCTCCTTTATGCACTGTCTGGATGGCTTCAATCAGCTCCCGGCTGCTGATGTCCTTCAGCAGGTAGCCCGCCGCGCCTGCCGAGAGCAGTGAGAAGATGTATTGCTCGTAGTCATATGCCGTGAGGATGAGGATGGCTATCGACGGCTGAACCGCCTTGATCTGCCTGGTAGCCTCTATCCCGTTGAGCCGGGGCATGGAGATATCCATGATGATGACATCCGGCTGGAGCCTTGCGGCGAGCCGGACTGCGTCCTCGCCATTGCTGGCTTCCCCCACTACATTAAAATTAGCCTCCGCCTCCAGCGATTTGCGCAGGCTTTCCCTGACGACGACGTGGTCTTCCGCCAGCAGTATATTAATTTTCTTCATGGCAGATCCATGATATGTTGAATATCTTATCCTATCATACCCGGCCGAATAAATCTTGAGCTTAACGGCCTAATTTTCTCCCGGAAAACCCTGAGATTGGCCTAAGTGATAATGCCGGTTTTGAAACAGGGTCTTCAGCGAGAAAAATGCATTATTCCAATCGATTCGCAGGGCCCCGCCGCAGGATTAAGATATTGGCGTGAAAAAAATTAAGAGGAGGTACCCCAAATGGGTCTTAGAGCATATCTTTTAGTATCAGCATGCGATGAAGTAGAGCAGGGAGAGTTCGTAAGGATTCTCAGGGATCTCGAGGAGATGCCCGGCGTTGATTTCGTGGACCCGGTGATCGGCAATACCGACATGGTCATCATGGTAGACGCGCCGGTAACCGTGCAGGACATTGCCAATAAAATCGCCGGCAAAAAATGGTGCAAGGAGATCGAGGTGCTGAAGATCGTCAGCATGTTCGAGCGGCACCATGCCTCGAAGAAGGAGTTGCTGGCCTCGATGGTGCACAGCGGCGTATAGCACTTGATTTAGCGAGGCAGGTTATTACGCTATCGAATTGAGGTGCAGACAGATGCATACCGAATCAATTAACGACAAAAAACTGAGTTTAACCCTGGTCGATGCCATCATCTTCAAGCACAATGTGCAGCCCGGCGCGGTGATACCCGTGCTGCAGGAAATCCAGGAGGAATACGGCTATATCCCCCCGGCCGCCATACAGCGCATCGCACACCACCTGGGCGTATTTGCCAGCGACATCTACGGCATCGTTACCTTTTATTCACAGTTCCGCCTGCAGCCGCCCGGCAAAAACGTGATCAGGGTTTGCCACGGCACGGCCTGCCACCTGGGCGGGGCGGAGCGGCTGACCGAAGCCATCTCACAGCACATCGGCGCCACGGAAGGCAAGACCAGCAAGGACGGGCAATTCACGCTGGAACGCGTGGCCTGCCTGGGCTGCTGCAGCCTGGCGCCCTGCGTGACCGTGAACGGCGAAATTCACGGACGGCTTAATCCCGAATCCGTCGGCAAGGTCGTCAACAAGCTCAAGGAAGAAAAAACTGCAAACGTGGAGTAAAGCGTTATGAAACGCGTCGATGATAAAGCACTGGTCGTCAAAGTAGGACTGGCCTCCTGCGGCATAGCCGCCGGGGGCAGCCGCGTCTTTGGCGTTTTCAAGTCGAAACTGGAAGGCAAAGACCTGGATGTCGAGTTGAAGCCCGTCGGCTGCATCGGCATGTGCTACCGCGAGGCGCTTGTCGAAGTCTCCTCGCTGCAGGGCCGGGTGTTCTACGGCCAGGTCACTCCCGAGCGCGTGGAGCGCATCATCGACCAGCATATCATCGGCGGCCGGCCTGTTGAAGAATGGACCGTGCCGCAGGAAGAGATCGACAGCTTTATGTCCCGGCAGAAGCGCATCGTGCTGCGCAACTGCGGCATCATCAACCCCGAATCAATAGAGGACTACCTCGATTCGGGCGGTTATATGGCTTTACATAAAGCTTTAACCAAAACACCTCTCGAGGTGATCGATGAAGTCACGCGGTCGGGCCTGCGCGGACGCGGCGGCGCCGGATTTGCCACGGGTGTTAAGTGGCTGATGACCATGAAGGCAACTGGCAGTCCCAAGTACGTGATCTGCAATGCGGATGAGGGAGACCCGGGCGCCTTTATGGACAGGAGCGTTCTGGAAAGCGATCCGCACAGCGTCCTCGAAGGTATGCTGATCGCCGGGCATGCCATAGGGGCTACCGAGGGTATTTTATACGTGAGGGCGGAGTACCCGCTGGCCATCCAGCGGCTGGAAAAGGCACTGGAGCAGGCGCGTGAAAAGGGGTTTATCGGCAGCGAGATACTGGGACACGATTTTGATTTTAGTATTTCCATACGCCAGGGCGCAGGCGCCTTCGTCTGCGGCGAGGAGACGGCCTTAATCATGTCCATCGAAGGCAAGCGCGGCATGCCCAGGCTGCGTCCCCCCTTCCCCTCCGTTTCTGGACTGTGGGGGAGGCCCACCAATATTAATAATGTGGAGACCTTCGCCAATGTGCCCTGGATTATTGCGAACGGCGCCGAAGCCTATGCGGCCTACGGCACGGAAAAGAGCAAGGGCACCAAGGTGTTCGCACTGGCGGGGAGCATCGCCCGCGGCGGCCTGATCGAGGTGCCCATGGGCATCTCCATCCGCGAGATCGTCAATGAGATCGGCGGGGGCACCGCCGGCGGGACCGCTTTCAAAGCCGTACAGCTCGGCGGGCCGTCGGGGGGCGTAATACCCGCCTCCATGTCGGACACCCCGGTGGACTATGAGTCCATCAATAAGACCGGCGCCATCGTCGGCTCCGGCGGCATGATCGTGATGGATGAAAAAGCCTGCATGGTGGACGTGGCCAAGTTCTTCCTCAATTTCACCCAGGATGAGTCCTGCGGCAAATGCACCTTCTGCAGGCTGGGCACCCGGCGCATGCTGGAGATACTGGAGAAGATAACCGGCGGCGAGGGTAGCGAAGCCGATATCGCCACTCTGGAAGAGCTTGCCGCGGAGATCAGAAAATCGTCGCTCTGTGGGCTCGGCCAGAATGCCCCCAATCCTATACTCACCACGCTTAAATATTTTCGTGACGAATACATGGAGCACATTAAGGCCAGGAAATGCCCGGCCAAGAAGTGCCAGGCGCTGATAACCTACATCATCGATGCGGCGAAATGCCCGGGCTGCGGGCTCTGCATCAGGTACTGCCCGGTGAACGCCATCTCGGGAAATAAAAAGGAACCGCATACCATAGACCCCGATGTCTGCATACGCTGCGGACTCTGCAACAGCATCTGCCGCAAAGGCGCGGTAATAGCCGTATGAGGTTAAAGATGAGCAAACTGAATTTCATCTTGAACGGCAAACCTGTTCAGGCGGAAGCAGGATCGACCATCCTGGAAGCTGCCCGTCACAACGGTGTGGAAGTGCCCACACTGTGCCACGACCCGCGCCTGAAGCCGACGGCCGCCTGCCGCATCTGCCTGGTGAGGGTGGAGGGCGCCCGCGGTCCGCTCCCGGCATGCGCTACCCCCCTGGCCGAGGGCATGGTTGTAAATACGGAGACGGAGGAGCTTACAAATACGCGCCGCATGGCGCTGGAGCTGATGCTCTCCGACCATTACGGCGACTGCGTCGCCCCCTGCAAGCTGGCCTGCCCCGCCGGCATCGACATACAGGGATACATAGGGCTGATCGCCAACGGCATGTACGCCGAGGCGCTCAAACTGATCAAGGAAACCAACCCGTTGCCTTCGATCTGCGGCAGGGTTTGCCCGCGTTTCTGCGAACAGCAGTGCCGCAGGAACCTGGTGGACGGCCCGGTGGCCATCAATGCGCTGAAGCGGTTTGCCGCCGATTACGCCGTGAGCAACGGCATTGGCAGCCAGCCGCACATCAAGCCGCCGACCGGCAAAAAAGTTGCCGTTATAGGTGGAGGGCCCGCCGGACTCTCAGCCGCCTATTTCCTGGCCCGGGAAGGGCACAGTGTTTCGATCTTCGACGCCAGCCCCGAGCTGGGCGGCATGATGCGCTACGGCATACCTGCCTACCGCCTGCCCCGGGAGGTGCTGGACCGCGAGATCGCCGATATAACTGCGCTATGCAAGGAGGTCCGCTGCAATACCGCGCTGGGCAAAGATTTTAACCTGGACAGCCTGAAACAAGACGGCTTCGACGCCGTTTTCGTCGGCGTGGGCGCGCAGGCGGACCAGAAGATGCACGTAGAAGGTGAGACACTGAACGGCGTTTACTCGGGCATCGGCTTTCTGCGCGACATCGCCATGGGCAAGAAGGTCGCGCTCGGAGATAAGGTGGCCGTCATCGGTGGAGGGAATACCGCCATCGACGCCGCCCAGACCGCCGTCAGGCTGGGCAGCAGGGACGTCACCATCGTCTACCGCAGGTCCCGTGATGAGATGCCTGCATCGCCTGATGAGATCAAGCAGGCCGAAGAAAAGGGCGTTAAATTCTGTTTCCTCGCCGCGCCGCTCAAGCTGGCGACCTGCAACGGCAGGGTGGACAGGATCGAATGCGTCAGGATGGCGCTGGGCGAGTCCGACAGCTCCGGCAGGCGCAGGCCGGAACCGCTCAGAGGGTCCGAATTTACCATGGAAGTCGACAACGTGATATCGGCCATTGGACAGACATTGAAAAAATCCGGGCCGGATATCGCCGATAAGATTAAGCTGAACGGCAGGGGCTACCTGGACATTGACCGCGAGACCATGCAGACCTCGCTGGAAGGCGTGTTTGCCGGCGGCGACTGCGCTTCCGGCCCGGCGACCGTGGTCGAGGCCATCGCCGCCGGGCACAGGGCTGCCACATCGATCGACCAGTTCCTGCGCGGGCAGCCGGTGCAGCCGGTAAAAAAGCCGTATAACTGCAGCAAGGGCAGCCTGAAGGAGATGGACGCCGCCGGGTACGCCGATGTGCCGCGCATACCCAGGGTTGAAATGCCCACGCGCGACCCGAAGCAGAACGACGGGTTCGCCGAGTTCGAGCTCGGATTCACCGAGAATATGGCGCTCATCGAGACCGGGCGCTGCCTGGCCTGCGGCTGCCAGAAGGCCTTCGACTGCACGCTGCGCGACCTGGCCACCGAGTACGGCGTCGACTCGAAGAAATACAACAGCCTCAAGCACAAGCGGGAGATCGATGAACACGACCATCCCCATATAATCCGCGATACCAACAAGTGCATTTTATGCGGACGCTGCGTCAGGATCTGTAACGAGGTGGCGGGAATCGGCGCGCTGGGCTTCGTCAACCGCGGTTTCGAGACAGTGGTTGAGCCCGCATTGGGACTGCCCCTGCAGCAGACGAACTGCAACTCCTGCGGGCTGTGCCTGAGCACCTGCCCCACGGGCGCCATACTACCCAGGGTTAACCTGCCCAAACCCGGTCCCTGGGAGACCGTCAGGCAGCCGACCGTATGCCCCGGCTGCGGGGTCGGCTGTAATATCGAGCTCAACTTAAAAGGGAGCAGGGTCGTTAAGGTCACGTCTCAGCCCGATGCCGCAGTCAACCATGGCAACCTGTGCAGCAAGGGCGTTTTCGGGCCTTATGCTTTAAACAGCATGAAGCGCCTCACCAGGCCGCTTGTCGTGCGCGACGGCAACCTGGTGGAATCGAGCTGGGAAGAAGCATTGAAAGTTGCAGCCGCAGGGCTGCTGGATATTAAGAACAAGAAGGGCGGCGAGAAGCTGGCGGTGCTGCTGGCGCCGCAGCTTACCAACGAGGAGAGCTACCTGGCGCAAAAGCTGGCCAGGACCGCACTGGGCACCAACAACCTCGGCTGCCCCGCGGCGCCTTTCCTCAATGAAGGGCTGCTCAGACACCTGGGCAGGGACGGCTCCACCTGCACGTTTGAAGACCTCCGCTCCAGCGATCTCACCATTATCTACAACTGCGATATTGAAGAGCGCTACCCCGTGGCAGCGCTGGCGGTCAGGGAAGCCGTATCCCGCGGCAGCAGGCTGGTCACGCTGGGCGCGCACCAGGCGGCCATAGACTTTATGGCCAATATCAATCTGAAGGTCAACCGCAGGACCAGCCTGGACGCGCTGAATGCCATGCTGACCTATATCGTCACTTACAATCTCGTAGACCGGGATTTTGTGAGCTCCAATGTCAAAGGTTACGCCGACTTTGCCAGTGAGATACGGCAGCATTCGCTGTCAAAGATATATGATATCCCCTGGGTGAACCCGTCCAAGCTGATCGAGGCGGTGCAGCTCTTCGTCCGCGCCCGCAACCCCGTGATAATCATCGACGGCGACCACATAACGCCGCAGGAAGCATCGGCCATCAGCCAGTGCGCGCTGATAACCGGCAATACCGGTCGGAGAGGCGCTGGCATAATGACGCTACGCTCAGGCTGCAACGCCCAGGGCATGCTCGATATGGGCATCGTCCACAATTACCTCCCCGGCCAGGCGCCCCTGGCCGACCCGTCCAGGCGGCGCTTTTTTGAGACTGAATGGGGTGAAAGCATACCGGCTAACCACGGACGTAACCTGGTGGGCATCATCGAGGGCATCGAGAAAGAGGAGATACATGGTGTGCTGATCATGGGTAACGGCGCGCTCGCGGAGAACGCCAGCGCCATACTGGGCTCGCAGGTCTTCTCCGTATTGATCGGTGAAGCGCTGCCGGAGAAGCCGCCTTACCCCGATGTGATCCTTCCCGCGGCGACCTTCGCCGAGAGTGACGGCACCTATACCAACTGCGAGGGACGCATCCAGCGGCTGCATCCTGCCTTTACGCCTCCTGCCGAATGGCAGAACAGGCACATACTGGCGGCGCTTTCCGGCGCGATGGGCTATAAGATGAACTATACGTCGACCACGGCCGTGGCGGGCGAGATCGGCAGGCTGGTTGCCGAATACAGGAACGTCAACTGCAGCCACAGGCAGACGCCTCAGGGGAAAAGGTTCCCGGTCGGCGGCTGTAAATAAACGGACGGCTCAGAGCGCGTAAATCTCGTTGCCGAAGGTGTGCACCCAGTTCTTCTTGAGGGCTTCGATGGCGTCCTCCGTCCTGTCCACGCCGATGATGACGATAGGCTGGCCGCTCTCCCCTCTGCCCAGGTAGGTATAGAAATAGTGCACATTGATGTTGGCTTCCTTGAGGGGCTTGAGCACGGCGCGCAGGGCGCCCGGGTGGTCGGGTATCTCCACGGCGATGACGTCATGTTCGATGACCTTGTATCCATTGCTGCGCAGGACGTTGGCCGTCTTTTCGGGGTTGTCCGTGACGAACCTGACCGTGCTGATATCCGATGTATCTGCAACCGATATGGCGCGTATATTGATGTTCTCCCGGGCCAGGCATTCACTGACGGACATGAATACGCCGGGGACATTCTCCAGGATCACAGATACCTGCTTTACACACATGGCAACCCCCTTTTAAGTTAGGAACTAAAATAGATTATACCCTGCATTGAGGGCTTTTTCGTTGATCTCGATGAGCTTTTTCTTTGTGCTCAGGATGCGTTTGAGGGATTCCATCACGCTTTTCATCTCCACCAGGCCGCTTTTCCTGATGAAGGCGCCCAGCATGATCATGTTGGCCGATTTGGGGCTGCCCAGGTCCTCGGCGATCCTGTTGGCGGCTACGCGGATGATCTCGATATCGCCGCGGATGATATCCGCCTCCACCAGCGAGGAGTTGAGGAAGAACAGCCCGCCCGATTGTATGTGGTGCTGGAATTTGACCGCGGAAGGCTGGTTCATGGCCACAACGAACTCGGGCGAGGAAGCTACAGGCGAGGCTATCTCCTCGTCGGAGACCGCCACCGTGCAGTTGGCCGTGCCGCCGCGCACCTCGGCGCCGTAGGCCGGCAGGTAGGTGACGTTCCTGCCCTCCAGCATGGCGGCCTCGGCGAGGCTGAGCCCCATGGACATCACGCCCTGGCCGCCGAAGCCGGCAAAGAGGGTTTTAATCAGCACTCTTCTGCTCCGTAACGTCTTTATATACACCCAGGGGGAATATCTTCGTCATCTCTTCGTCCACCCATTTCCAGGCCTGGATGGGTGTCATCTTCCAGTTGGTGGGGCAGGGTGAGAGAATCTCCACCATGGAAAATCCCCGCTTATCCAGCTGCATCTGGAATCCTTTGGCTATGGCCTTCTTGGCCTTCCTGATATTGGCGGGTGAATTGACCGCCACTCTTTCAATATAGGCGACGCCTTCGAGCGGCGCCAGCATCTCGCTCATCTTAATGGGGTGGCCTTCGATTACGTGGTCGCGGCCGTAGGGTGTGGTGGTGGTCTTCATGCCCCTGAGCGTGGTGGGCGCCATCTGGCCGCCCGTCATGCCGTAGACGGCGTTATTGATAAAGATGGTGGTGGTATTCTCGCCCCTGTTGGCGGCGTGAATGGTCTCGGCGGTGCCGATGGCTGCAAGGTCGCCGTCGCCCTGGTAGGTGAAGACAACGATGTCGGGGTAAGCCCTTTTTATGCCTGTGGCCACCGCCGCGCCCCTGCCGTGGGCGCACTCGGCCATATCCACATCGAAGTAGTGGTAGGCGAACACCGAGCAGCCCGGCGGCGGGATGCCGATGGTTTTATCCTGCAGCCCCATCTCATCGATGACCTCGCAGGTGATCCTGTGCGCTATGGAATGCCCGCAACCCGGGCAGTAATGGAAGACAGCCCGCTTCAGCGATTTGGGATGCTCGTAGACTTTTTTCATTATTTCAAACCCTTCTGGTAGTACAATCTTGAAATCACGCGCGCCACCTCGCTGGGGTTGGGTATCACGCCTCCGGGGCGCCCGTAGAAGGATACCTCGCCCTTGCCTTCCAGCGAAAGCTGGACATCCTCGATCATCTGCCCCATGTTCATCTCGAAGACGAGGAAATGGCCTACGTTTTTAGCCACCTCTTTGACCGCTTCGTCGGGGAATGGCCACAGCGTGATCGGCCTGAGCAGGCCTACCTTCAAACCCTCGGCGCGCACGTTCCTGATGGCGCCTTTGGCGATACGCGCAGCGATGCCGAAGGCAACTACCACGAGCTTGGCGTCATCCGTCATGAAGGTCTCGCAGGTGGTCTCCTCCTTTTTGATCAGCCCGTACCTGCGGAAGAGGCTCCAGTTGATCTCCTCGAGCTCGGCCGGGTTGGAGGTGAAGGTTTTCCTGATCCTGCTGGGACGGCCTTTGGCCCCTCTCAGGGAGTCATCCCTGACCGGCAGCACGGAGGGGGCTTCCTTCTTAAATTCCACGGGCTCCATCATCTGGCCCAGCACGCCGTCGCCGAGGATGATGACCGGGATCTTATATTTATCTGCAAGGTCGAAGGCCTTCATGGTGAGATCGGCCAGCTCCTGCACGGAGGATGGCGCAAGCACGATGGTGCGGTAATCGCCATGACCGCCTCCGCGTGTGGCCTGGAAGTAATCGGATTGCGCTGCGGCGATGCTGCCCAGTCCGGGCCCGCCGCGCGACATATTCACGATGACGGCGGGAAGCTCGCAGGCTGCGAGATAAGATATTCCCTCCTGTTTGAGGCTGATGCCGGGGCTGGATGAGGAGGTCATGGCCCTGGCGCCTACGACGCTGGCGCCGTAGACCATGTTGATGGCGGCCAGCTCGCTCTCGGCCTGCACGAAGGCGCATCCCTTGCGGCGGCTGAGGTGGGTGGCCATGTACTCGGTGAGCTCGTTCTGCGGCGTGATGGGGTAGCCGAAGTAGCACTGGCAGCCGGCCCTGATGGCGGCTTCGCCGATGGCGCTGTTGCCGTCCATGAGCACTTTAGTCACGGTACACCTCGATGGCTACCTCCGGGCAGACGATGGCGCACACGGCGCAGCCGGTGCATTCGCCGTCCTTGATATAGATGGCGTGCTGGTATCCCGCGGCGTTCAGCTTATCGGAGAGCCTGATGCACTTTTTGGGGCAGAAATTGATGCACAGCTCGCACCCTTTGCAGACTGCGTGGCGGATTTCGATGGAACCTTTCATTATGATGATATGACCTTGCGCCGGATTTGTAAATGAGCCTTATAATTGTATGCCTAAAACATATCCAGATACAAGTAGGGGCGGGTTTGAAAACCCGCCCGCCATTAAAGACGTCGTTGCGAGCCCCGATATAATCGGGGCGTGGCAATCCCTATAATCGAAGCACCCAATAATGCATTCAAAACTCTAAGTCCTAAATACTAAGGTAAGTATACCATTACATCAAGTATGGCTGCCATACATCATAAACAAGTGAAAGCACAGATAAGTGACACCGAATTTGTATATGTTGATGAACCTTTAAAATCTCTAATTGAAATATTAAATAGAATTGAAGGGATTCATACTTTTGAAAGTTGTCAAGGTTATAAATCATTTGCTGAAATATGGGCTGAGGGAGGAAAGATTTTTAAGTTTGCAAGATACCTAGCAAATTATCTTGCAAATCAGATCAAACAGGATAATCTTGATATAACATCTCCAGAATATCAACTTGATTTCAGCATACAATGGGATGCAAATAAAACCAAGCCATATTTACTAATACAATTCCCCAATATTCTTATTGAAGAAACCACTAATATATTTTCCCATGTGCAGACCGGAGTAACTGATGGCATTTAGTACATACAACAATAACTTCATTACTAGGTATACCGTTCCAAGAAAAAGCACGGTGAAAATAGTACCTACTTTTGATTGGATTGCCACATATTGCACCATGTTCATGGTCAATATAATTGCATTGACAACGACGATCAACTTTAAACAATCCTTCTGCTTTTTGTCTATTCCAATACATCTACAACCCCCAAAAGATAAATTATGAATATTTTACCATCACAAAAGAATACGTCAATGTGGTATGATAGAGTCACTAAACCAGAGGAGTGGCGTATGCAAGTATTGTGGGGAGCATGGGTACATAGTTTTGTAGAACACGCAAAACATCCTTATACCATAGA
>Ga0163210_1000376_pt1 | contig 18658 bp, 23 predicted proteins | sample Kivu_220m_FD_113536 | JGI IMG/M metagenome (GOLD analysis project Ga0163210, IMG submission 113536) | Freshwater microbial communities from Lake Kivu, Western Province, Rwanda to study Microbial Dark Matter (Phase II) - Kivu_220m | ecosystem: Environmental > Aquatic > Freshwater > Lake ...
ATATAGTAGAGGGCATTATGCCGAATTTTATTAAAAGGGATTGGAACGGATATAGGTTTTGTTTGAAGTCCACTAAAAGTGATATCCGAAGTTGGCTTTTTATAATCCCTTACTATTGGGACAATGAGATATCTTTTGATTTAGCTATTCGGCTAATCGGGCAAGCCAATCATGATGATTTATTGAATTATATATGGGAATTGCGTGATTTAGATGACCATATATTAAAAGAGGGGCAAGATGAAGTGCGTATTATCAAAGATAAACTACGTGCATATTATAAAAGTTGGCCAATGGGCAAGGAACGCGCTATAACCCTAGGAAATTTGGAAACAAATAGGCATTATTGTGTTTATATAAAATTGCTCGATGCAAATAATAACGAGAGCGAATTTATGCAGGTTGCTACTTTCACAACAAAAGATAGGGATGAGGTTTTAATGCAATTATTTATATTGATTATTGGAATATGCTTTAGTCTCTATTTTGGTTTTCTGGCGAGGGGATGTTAGATAACGACACAATAGGAACACTTAAATATGAGAGGGAAACATGGGAAATAGGAAGCGAAAAGAAATACCACTAAAAAGACACAGAAAGATAGTAAAACAAGATGTGACTGAAGCTGAATTTATAGCTATCCTAGGTAAAGTATGTCAACCTATACGTCAACCTATCTACCGCAAGCAGAAAGTTACAAGTGATAAGCCACTACAATCCGAATCCATAGATATGAAAGAGGCTTGAACAAAGATGAAATGGTTTAGGAAACACCTAAATTTAACGTGGCTTATAGTATTTCTACTACTAGGATTGATAGATATGCTTATGAATAGTGGTGCATACCGTTTAATCGCATTCGTTGTTTTATTTATTGTTGATTTATGGATTATTGGGCAAAAAAACAGAAGCAAGTTGTGGTTAATTCCAACTTTCTTATTAATATGGTTGCCATTGGTACTTACAAATAAAACAATTGAGGATTCTTGTAATTATTATTGGGGAAATAAACCCTACATTAAAGGAACAGAAATAGTGGAAAAGCCTACCGTATCTGATTTAGAACCGTCACAAACATCGGTTGTTCATCGTTCCGATGGTTGTAGCGAAACTCATACTCATTCAGATAAGACTGGAGATATTTAGGACTGACAGCATGATAAACGCCGCCTATGCCACGCTTGACCAAGCTCCAAAAGCCTTCGATGGTGTTTGTGTGGGCATTGCCGACAACATACTCGCCAGCAGCATGATTGCAGCTAACGTGCCCGTATCCCTCATTGTGAAGAGGATCATAAACTTTCCATTCATCGGTATAGATGATGGTTTTCTTGGCAACGTTCTTGGCAATCAAAGGCATGACGGTAGAACGTTTGACATTAGTAGTAACCTTAACACTGACCTTGCCATGCCGTTGAGCAATCCCGATTACTGGAACTTTGTGCGATCCTTCGGCTGGACGACCTTTGTTATCTCCACGTCTTTTGCCACCAATATATGTTTCGTCTATTTCAACTTCATTGGTAAAAGGAGTATGAGATTCATCCAGCATAGAACGGATTTGCTTAAACATACGCCATGCCGTCTTATAAGTTACGCCTGTTTTCCTTTGAAGTGCTTTAGCCGAATAACCAGAACGTGTGTTAGTAATCTCAAAGATTGCCTCAAACCATACTCTCAAAGGTGTTGGAGACTTATGAAAGATTGTGTTAGCCAGTGGCGAAATTTGATATCTGCAAATATCACAGGCATAAACTGGGCGTTTGTGGAGCTTTGCAAACTTCGTAACCTTTTTGCAAACTGGGCATTCAATACCATTTGGATAAAGGTGATTTACCAGCCATTCAAGGCAGGCGTCGTTATTTGGAAATTTCTTATCGAAGTCCTTGTTTGTAAATTTGGCTTGAATCTTCTTTTTCATGGCTTGTATCCCTCACTTAATTACAGTGTATCACAAATACCACGTGATGTCAAGGGATACTTACCAAAAAATTAAGTATTAATACTTATATACAACTGCTGAATGAGCTTATATAATACTTTTGCTTTCGCCCGGATGGGCATATAATAATCCTGCATCCAATAAAAATTGAGGAGGTATTCATGGCTGTCGATAAAGCAAAGGTCCTTGGCATGGTCGGGTTCTGGGCATTCATCATCGGCCTCGTAATCGCGCTGGTGGCTGGCGTAGTGATGCCGGCAAACTCAATGATCATTCTGGTTTTACTCATTCTCGGCCTTATCATCGGTTTCCTCAACATCACGGCGACCGAAGTGATGCTCTTCCTGCTGGCAACTATAGCATTGATCGTTGTCGGCAATGTATTCACACCGCTTACAGTTCTCGACATCGGCAAAATACTCGGCAACATTCTCAGCTACGTAGCCACCCTGATGGCGCCTGCTGCTATCGTCGTAGCCATCAAGGCTCTCTGGAAAGTCGGCAAACCCGGCTAGTCCTCTATTTACAGCGCATTTTGAAGTGGAAAATTACGGGCGGAGGGGGTCACAGAATGTGGCCTTCTTCGTCCGTATATTTTTTTACAGGGGATTTTTCAAAATATTCGTGCTTCAACATCTTGCGCCGGCCTTCAAAATAGTGTTAAATAGTCGCGTGAGGTCGACAGCAAGCATTCCCGTATACCTGGCGCTTTTCCTCATGTTGGCCTCTGCCGTTGCTGCCTGCAGCGGCGCGGCGCTGCAAACCTTTACCTCAGGATCATCGGGCTATTCCATCAAATACCCGGGAAGCTGGGCCCGCCCGCCCGAATGGCAGTCGGATGAAAAGGCGGGGGAACGCTTCACGGAGATGACGGTCGGCAATAATTCGGCAAGGCACCCTCTCTCGCTGTCTGTATTTTATGTAAAACAGCCGAAGTCGCTACAGGAAGAAGTGGAATCTGTGAACACCATCATGCGCAGTATGAACCAGGACCTGGAGGTCATCTCCAGCGAGGCGCATCTGCCTGCCTGGGACTGGTACACGTCATATTCCTATGCCCTGGTGGGTGTGCCCTTTTATGAAGAGGATTACTATAAAATCTCGCCCGCCGGCGGCCTCTACCGCGTCAGCCTCTCCTGCTCAAAAGACATGTATAACACCGCGCTCTTCAAGACGATCGTGAGCTCTTTCACCCTGCTGCCGGTTGCGTCCGGCAAAAGCAACTGACCCCTACCTGCCCTGCAAACCGCGCCTTTTGCGTTCCTCTTCATATAGCAGGTATTTATGCATGGCCCTTGCCGCGCTGCCCAGCGAAGGATAGACGGCCAGCCCGGCTTTGACGAACTTTTCCTGCACCTCGGCTGCCAGTTGCCTGGCCTCGGGCGTGGCGCAGTTGTGCAGCACCACAGGCATGGGCTTGGTCACATATTTCGCGGCCTTGAGCACCACGTCGATGAAAGGCAGGATGATATCGCCGCGGTAGGCCATGCCCCAGATATCCAGCGAGAACTGCATCATGACGATGTCGATGGCGTTTGAGTCCGCCAGCGTTTTGACCGCCTCGAAGTAGCTTTCCACGCTGGCCATGGGCGGCGCGTCCACGGGGTTGCGGAACATGCTGCCCGCTTCCGTTCCGTAGATGGCATTCAGTTTCTTCCTGACGTCCGAAGGCAGCAGCGGCAGCGAAAGTTCCGCCTGCGTGCAGTCGTCCGCTGCGATCACACCCGCTCCCCCGCCCGTGCCGATCACCACGGTGCGCCTGCCGTGCGGTACCGGCAGCTTGAGCATCGCCAGGCTCACGTCCACTATCTCCTCCATGCTGTTCACCTGGACGGCATTGAACTGTTTGAGGAAAGCCTGCCAGGTGCCGGCCGACCCGGCGATGGAGCTTGTATGCGAGGCGCAGGTGCGCGCGCCCGATTCCGTTACGCCGGCTTTGTAAATGATGACGGGTTTAAAGTCCGCCGCCTTTTTCAGCGTATTAAGGAAGCGCCTGCCGTCCTTCACGCCCTCCACGTACATGCCGATGATCTTTGTGTCGGGGTCCTCCGTCATATATTCCAGGTAGTCGCTCTCGTTGAGGTCGGCGGCGTTGCCGTAGCTGACTAGTTTGCTGAAATAGACTCCCCTGCCGGTGGCCTCCCTGATGCAGAACATGCTGTTGCCGCCGCTCTGCGAGATCAGCCCCAGCGGGCCGGGGATGGAGGGAAACATGGGCTGTCCGGGGAAATCTGCGGAGAAGGTCAGTCCTGTTTCAGGGCAGTAGACGCCCATGCAGTTGGGGCCGATGATGCGTATGCCGCTGGCGCGGGCGATCTTGAGCACCTGGTGCTCCAGGCCCTTGCCCACGACGTCCTCGATTTCGCTGTAGCCAGATGTAAAGAGGTGCACGGCCTTCACGCCCTTGGCGGCGCTGTCCTCCAGCAGTTTGGGTGTCAGCCTGGCCGGTATGGCCGAGATGACGTAGTCCACGTTGCCCGGCACGTCCCTCAGGCTGGGGTAGACCTTGAAGCCGTTAATCTCGCCTCCGGCCGGGTGGATGGGGTAAATATTACCTTTGAAGCCTGATTTGCTCAGGCTCTGCAGGAACCTCAGCGCCAGGTTGGGCCTGGTAGTGTCGGGCGAGACGCCAACGACTGCCAGCGAGGACGGATGGAAGAGAAAGTCGAGGTAAGGTTTATTCATTATGCTCTCCGGGCTACCGAACGGTCGTTATGTAGACGGCCTTTGAGATTTTAGCTCGAACCTGGCTCAATAATCAAATTTAATCAGGTAAATCTTTTTTCACGGCCTCAAAAAGCATATACTTATGGCATGAAAAACGAATTCTCGCCCATCGGTATCGTCCACAACGATATTAAGGAAAAGAAACGCTTCGAGGCGGCGGATCTTGTATCGGAGATCGAGGTATATCCGCAGTACGCAGAGGGCATGGACGGGTTGGAGGCATTTTCGCACATAGTTGTCATCTTCCAGTTTCACATGATCCGGGACAACGAGCGCACCGCTCTCAAAACCCATCCGCGCATGGACACCTCGATTCCGCTTCAGGGAGTATTCGCCACGCGCAGCCCGTATCGTCCCAATCCCATCGGCGTCACCGCCTGCCGCCTGGTAAAAAAAGAGGGGAATAGGCTCACTGTTTCGGGGCTGGACGCCATCGACGGTACGCCCGTTCTGGACATCAAGCCTTATATACCCGAGGCTTTTTCGCCTAAGGAGATAAAGCTGGCGGACTGGCTGAAATGAACTACCGGGCGACCACTTGACAGGGCTGGTGGCAGAAACTAATATAAAGTTCGCGGTGCGGGTGTAACTCAGCGGAAGAGTGCCTGCTTCCCAAGCAGGACGTCGAGGGTTCGAATCCCTTCACCCGCTCCACAGATCGATTCAAAAAAAACCTCAGATTTCGAAAAATTAACAGACCTTGCATTCAACCTTTTTCATCATAATTTTGTTAAATACGATCACTTGCTCCACTTGCCCAAAAGTGCGGATTGTAGAATATTAGTAGTGGGGCAGTTTGGATACAATAATAAAGAATGAAGCCTTAATATTTGAGGTATTATCATGATTGACTATATAAAAAGCAGAGAATAAAATGTGATCAAATTTAGCACCTGTAGGAAATTCTTATGATAGAATTCGATCCTAATCAATTTCTTTTTATGGGAGGAATTCACTCCCTGAGAAAATTAAATTTAACACCGGATAATTCTAATTTAACACCTGTAGTCATACAAGATTGGCTTAACGATGCGGACAAAGCCGAGGCGTTGTGCCAGAAACTAGGTTTCACATTTTCAGCGATGGCTGTAGAAAGAATAAAGGAATTTATTTCTAATAATTCCCAAATTTCACATGATGAGTTAGCACATATGTTTGAAGAGTTAGACAATAGAATAATTGATGAAACTAAGTCAAGAAAATTCTTTTCAATTGAACTAGGTAAAGAGCTTTTATTTGATGGAAGAAGCCAGTTTGGCTCATCTGTAATCGAAGCATTCCCAAGCACGCTTGTTGATATTGAGGAAGCCGGCATATGTATGGCATTTGAGCGTTGGACGGCAAGCATATTTCATTTAATGCGAGTCATGGAAATAGCACTTAATGTCTTAGGGGAAGTATTAAATGTAATTCCATCTACTAATCGAAATTGGTATTACATACTAAATAAATGCGATGCAGAGCTTACTAAATCCCTACAGCAACGTTGTAGCGAGTGGGCAGCGGATGATGCTTTTTTCTCTGGTGCTACTACTTTTTTAAGATCGGTTAAAGATGCTTGGCGAAATCCTACTATGCATGTCGAAAAAATCTATACTAAGGAACAAGCTGAGGATATTTGGAACGCTGTTAAAGGATTCATGCGCCATCTTGCTACAAAGCTAAAAGAATGAGTATATACTGCCCCACATTAAGACAAGTGCATAACTAAGAGAATAAAATGACAGAAATGAAAAACAGCCAGCTTACTCTCCTAATCAAGGTTTGATTTCAAGGGGTGCATTACATCAAGATGAGTTCAGTTTCAAGGCACTTACCAAATATTCTTGGTAGTCGTAAACTAGTAGAACAGAATATTCAAGATCAGTTAAGGTATCTCCGTGAACATTTTAGTAATATTCCATTGGATAATGGAACGTTTTTTAAATTGCGTTATGACTTTCAGGTTTGGCTATCACGTACTACTGAAATCTTACGAAGATCATTTGATAACGATGAAGTTATGAATGAATTTAACGCAGTGCAACTGCAGAAAATTTTAGATAAAGACACATTAGAAAAGAAACAATATTTGTTTCAATTCGATGTGTATAATTGTGATGTTAAACTCGCTTCGATTTTAAATAAACTTGATCTATATAATGAAATTCCTATCCTAACAAATAATGCTAGCACTGATAATTCGATTCATATTATTGAAAATATAGCATTAAATTTTGACAATTTTGCTAAACAGATGAGAAAACGTCAGAGGAATCATTTACCCTACAAAATAGAAGATGAATGGGATTTACAAGACATATTTCATTCCATATTAAAACTATTTTTCAATAATATTATTCCTGAAGAATGTACTCCCAGTTACGCAGGTGGCTCAAGTCGAATGGATTTTCTAATCAAACCGCATAAAATCATCCTGGAGTTAAAAATGACTGGCAAAAATTTGCGAGACAGGCAAGTAACAGATCAGATCACTATTGATATTGCTAGATACAAAAAGCATCCAGACTGCAAAAGGTTAATATTCTTTGTTTATGATCCTGAAACACTTTTACAAAATCCTATTAATTTGGAAGATGAATTAAGTCAAGTTACTAATGGAATTGATGTAAAGATAATTGTGTCCCCTAAATAAGGCAAGAATATTGTTCTGTCAATAGCCCATTCTGTTGGCTCATTAATAGTATTTACTGTAATTAGTGAAATTATAGTCACCCACTCAAAATCTGCCTTTCAATCACTACCTTCTATATCTCCGTAGTCCCCTCAAATAACCTGGGCAGACGAAATGATATAGAATAAATAGTATTGACGAGGTTGGGAAATAACAGGATTACAATGATGGGCACGGCTCAAAAAGATAGCGGTTTAAAAACAGTGAGCTGGATACTTGCGTATGCAGTCTGGCTTTTTATTTTTCTTCTTCCGGTTATCGGGCTGGTAATAATAGTTGTCTATCTACTCAAGAATAGAATAGAACAAAGCGGTAAGGACTAACCGCCCTTTTTCACCCACTCAATATCTGCCTTGCTATAACTACCTTCTGTATCTCAGTCGTCCCTTCATATAATCTCGGCTGCCGCACTGCGCGGTATAGCCGTTCGATCGTCATGCCTTTTACAACGCCGTAGCCGCCGTGCAGTTGCAATGCCTGGTCAACCACCTTGCAGGCCATCTCGGTGGCGAAGAGCTTGGCCATGGACGTCTCCCTGGTTACACGCCCGCCCGTCTCGTCCTTGAGCCAGGCCGCGCGGTATACAAGCAGCTCCGCAGCATCTATATCCACTGCCATCTCAGCCAGCTTGAACTGCGTTGACTGGAACTCCGCAATAGGTTTCCCGAAGGCCACCCTCTGTTTTGAATAGGCCACGGCCTCCTCGAGCGCCCGGCGAGCAATGCCTATCGCCGACGCGCCCACGCTCATGCGGACGCAGTCCAGCGTGCTCAGGGCCACCTCCATGCCCTTCCCCTGCGGTCCCAGCAGGTTGCCCCCCGGTATGCGGCAATCGGTAAAGGTAAGCTCGCCCATGGGATGCGGGCCCATCAGCCGCATCGGTTTGCCCTCGAACCCCGGCGTGCCCTGCTCCACGATAAATGCCGAGATGCCCTTGCTGCCCTGTGACGGGTCTGTCCTGGCAAAGGTTACATACGTCTGGGCAAACGGCCCCATGGAGGCAAAGCACTTGTTACCGTTAAGCACATAATGGTCGCCCTCAAGGACGGCTGTGGACTTCATATTGGCGACGTCCGACCCCGCGTCGGGCTCGGTCAGCGCGAAGCTGCCCACCTTCTCACCACAGGCCAGCGCAGGCAGGTACTTGCTCTTCTGCTCCTCAGTGCCGTAGACGCTAATGGGATAGGCGGTGAGAAGCTGCTCGGCGTAATACAGGTCGGCGTGGATGCAGATGCGGCACAGCTCGTCACGGACGATGCAGTTGTTGACCGCCTTCATGCCCAGCCCGCCGTACTCCTCGGGTACCACCAGGCGGAAAAGGTCCTGCTCCGCCATCAGCTTCACCACCTCCCAGGACACCTCATCCTTCTCGTCCACCTCCGACGCCAGCGGCGCAAGCACTTCCTCTGCAAAGGCCCTCACCTTTTGCCTCAACATCTCCTCGTCTTCGCTGAACCTGAAATCCACGGGCTCACCTCCTGCAAAATCGTATTATGCTGAACTCAACGGGCTTTTTATTATAGTATAATTATTGCACGCAAAGTAATTTTCACCAGGCCGTTGCAAAATAGCGTATCCCTGCAGAACACATTAACAATATTACCACGCACAATATAATCGGCTGAACGGAGGTCCGCAGATATGGCTACGATCAGTAAAACGGATGTCAGGCCCGCCTCCCAGATACACGGGGAGAAATGCTGGCCCATGGTCGATAAGCTCTCACCCTGCGAAAAGGCTTGCCCCCTGGGCACGGATGTCCCTTCCTATATCATGGCCATCGCGCTGAGCAAATTCGATGAAGCCCTGGAAACCATCCGCCTCACCAACCCCTTCCCCTCCGTCTGCGGACGCGTCTGCCACCAGCCCTGCGAAGCCGAGTGCAACCGCAAGCTCATCGACGACCCCATTGCCATCCGCTGGCTGAAACGCGCCGCCGTCGATTACTCCGACCGCAAGAAAAAACGCTCATCCAAAGCGAAGCTTTCCAAGAAAGATAAAGTCGCCGTAGTCGGGTCGGGTCCCGCCGGGCTGACCGCCGCCTACGACCTGGCCAGGAAAGGATACGGCGTAACCGTCTTCGAGGCCGCAGATACACCGGGAGGCTGGCTCACAAACGGCATACCCGACTTCATACTGCCCTCCGAAATCGCCCGCGCGGACATACAGAACATCATCGATTCCGGCGTGGACGTCAGGACAGGCGTCAAAATCGGCAGGGACTTATCGTTATTCTCGCTGAAAGACCGCGGCTACAGGGCCATACTGCTGGCAACGGGCGCGCAGCAGGGCGCGCGGCTTAACATACCCGGCTCGGACCTGAAGAACGTTTTATCCGCGCTCGATGTGCTCAAGAAAGCAAAGCTGAAGCAGGAAGTGCTGCTGCACGGCAGTGTGCTCGTCATCGGAGGCGGCGCCGTCGCCATGGACACGGCCCGCACGGCGCTCCGGCTGGGCGCGCAGCAGGTAACCACCGCCTGCCTGGAATCGAGGAGAAAGATGCCCGCCTGGCCCTGGGAGATAGAAGCGGCGGAGAAGGAAGGCGTGAAGGTACTCGCCTCCCTCGCCCCACAGAAGTTCAGCGGCATGCATAACGCCGGGGGCGCGCGCGGCATACAAATAGATTTTAAACGCGTGAAATCCACAATAACCGATGTTGAAGGCCGCGTTTCATGGAAGCTTGCCGAGGGCCCGGGCAGCGAGCTCAGTATGGAAGCGGACTATGTCATGATCGCCATCGGCCAGGCAGCAGATACAGCTTACGCCGGGGACAGTCCGCTGCTCATTAATAAGAAAGGCGCCTTCGACGTCAACCCGGATACGCTGGAGACCAACGTGCCCGGCATCTTCGCCGCGGGCGACTCCGTGAGCATCCGCGGCACCGTTACGGAGTCCATCGCCATGGGACATAAAGCCGCCGCATCAATAGAGCTTTTCCTCAAAGGCAAAAGCCTTCAGAAAAAGCGCAAAGCAGCCGAGAAGGAAGTCATCGTCATCGACCCCAAACTGACCTCGCCCTGGCTGGCGAGGAAGTCGCGCTGGGGCATGCCCGCGCTGTCCCCAAAAGACGCCGTGCGCACGTTCAGCGAGGCTTACCTGGGCTTTACCCGCGAGCAGGCCATCGAGGAGGCCAGGCGGTGCCTCAACTGCCGCATGTGCGCCAACTGCATCTACGGCAGGGGACAGATCTGCTACGAGACCGCCATGCGCCTGTTGAAATAACTGTAGGAGGTTACCATGTGTCATTACTGTGATATGTGGGGCGACGGTACCATCTGGTACCTCAACCCGAAGAACTACGCGCGCCACATGTACACGCTGCCCAAAGAGGCCAAACCCGGCGCCACCAAGGCCGTCGGCGAGGCCGACCCGGCAGGTTATATCAACCTGGAACGGGCCATGGTTGACGCGCTGGAACGGGGCCCCGAGGAATATGAAAAGGCCATTAAGTTCGCCCGTGACATGGTGGATATGACGCAGGGCTCGGTGGGCGGATGGATGGGACAGGTCGTCCCGCTGCGCGACGCCGAGAGGATGGCCGAGATCTCCAACCCGCTGGGGCTGATCGCCTGCATTTGCCGCAAGGCCATGCTGGGCATAGAGGAACGCTGCCCGGAGAATATGACCTGCATGGGACTGGGCGTGGGCATGCTGAAATGGGAACGCTGGCCCGAGAGGTACAAGGGCGGCGTGCACTGGCTGTCCATCGAGGAGACCAAGCAGTGGTTGCGCGACCTCGACACAAAGGGCTTCGTGCACAGCCTGATGATGTTCGGCCCGCGCTTCATCGGCGGCATCTGCAACTGCGATTACCCGGCCTGCGACGCGCTCACCATGCGGCTGGACCACGGCTTCAACATGCTCAAGGGACATCACGTGGCCATGGTGGACTACGACCTCTGCAACGGCTGCGGCATCTGCGTGCAGCGCTGCCAGTTCGGCGCGCTCAAGATGAACGTCACGCTGGACAAGGCCAACATCGACCAGATGAGGTGCTTCGGCTGCGGCCTGTGCGAGACAGCCTGCCCCAGGAAGGCGATATCCCTCAAGGAAAGGTCCAAAATACCGTCGCTGCAGGAGGTGTGGTGATGGTCGATAAAAGCAAGATAAAGGTACCGAAGGCAACACCGCAGGACCTGACGCGCCTGCCCATCAAGCTGCCTAAAATCACCATAGACCATAACAAGTGCACCGTCCCCTTCTGGTGCAAGAAATGCCTGCAGGTCTGCCCGCAGCTCGTGTTCCAGTGCTACTGCAAGCACCTGGAGAAGCTCAGGGAGTCCGACCCGCGGCAGCCCGGCATCTACGAGGTCATCGCCGTGAGAAGGGACAAGTGCCATATTTGCAACAAGTGCGTGGAGATGTGCCCCGAAAACGCGATCACCATCACACTGGAGGAGGCATAAACATGGCAACCAGGTCTGAAGAAGAAGCCAAAAAGACACCCTATGATCTATATATAGCCCCGCGGCCCTTCTCCTTCGAGCTCGACGCGGAGATGCTTACCCTGCTGCGCAAGGACTTCGACCCGCCTGTCATCGTGGAGAAGTTCGCTGCTCAGATCGCCGGCAAGAAGCCGGGCGATGTCGACGACATAGCCAAAAAGGTCTTCGGCAAGTACGGCGAGGACTGGATGCGCCGCACGCTGAAGCTCGGCGAGGAATACCCCGACAGGACGTACGAAATGCTGAAGGAAGCCGTGGACAAAACGGGCGAGCTGAAGTTCCCCCTCGTCCTGCAGCGGTTTATAGAGATCGCCTACCTGGGCACGCAGCAGTTCCGCATCCTGCCCATCGTGGAGAACTGGGCCAGACGGCTGGTCTACCGCGTCAAGGACTGCTATGTATTCAAGCTGGAGGTTGAGAAGTGCGGCCAGGAGGCGGCCGGCGCGCTGCCCTGCCGCTACGCCTGCCTGTCGGCATGTAAAACCGCGCTGGACGGGCTGGGGCTCGACGCCGCGGTGGAGATGGAAGCCACCATGATAAAGGACGGCGCCTGCCAGTTCGCGCTCAATAGAATATAGTTCGGAGTTGATGGGAATTTGAGGTTTGCGGGACGCGTCGCTGTGGTCACCGGCGCCGGACGGGGCATCGGCCGCGCCATAGCGCTTAAATTCGCCGCTGCGGGCGCTGCAGTCGCTGTCGGCGACCTGGACGAAGGCTACGCCGAAAACGTCGCCTTCAGGATCGTTAAATCGGGCGGCAAGGCGCTGGGATTAAAAGCCGATGTGCGGGACAGGGACGAGGTTGCCGCGCTTTTCAAGGCGGTGAATAAGAAATTCGGCCGGGTCGACATACTGGTAAACAACGCCGGTATCAGGAAGGACGCCCCCTTTCACAGCATGACGGAAAAACAGTGGGCGGATGTGCTGGACACGCTGCTGAGCGGGAGCTTCAACTGCATCCGCGCCGCGCAGGAGTATATGATGAAGCAGGGCGGTGGCAGGGTCATCAATATCGGGTCGCCCGTGCCCGCAAGCATAGGGTCGAAGGGAGGGGCAAACTACGCGGCTGCCAACGCCGGGCTGGAGGGGTTGACAAAGTCGCTGGCCGTCGAGCTGGGACCCTACAACATCACCATCAACTGCATCGCCCCCGACTACATAGATACGGAGATGACGCGGGGCGCAGCAAGGCGCGAGGGGCTTTACCTCGACGACCTCAAACGCTTCGTGTCGGCCTCAGTGCCGCTGCGAAGGCTGGGGACGCCTGACGATGTAGCGAACCTGGCGCTGTTCCTAGCCTCCGATGAGGCGGGCTTCATTACAGGCCAGGTTATCGGTGTTAAAGGCGGCCCATAATTTCATCGCACTTTATGTAATCCCATGCACTACCTGCCGGATACAAACGACCAGGACGCCATCGCCGAAAGGTACTGGCCCGACGCCTTTAAAAGCGTCATCCGCAGCGAACTTGGCAGCGCCCTGAAGGACAGCGTCACACCGCAAAACTTCCGCTATATTTATAAACGGCACTACTCTGCTTTATACCCCGATATAGATGCCTTCCTGGAAGCCGTAATGGGTTCCCTCATCATCGGCGCGGAGAACGGCGCCGACGCCGGCTTCGAGGCCGTCTACGCCGCCTTCCTGGCAGAACAACGCCTGCCCGACATATACCGCTATGCGCAGCATCCCTGGCCCGACGTCATGTCCGCATCATTGCAACAAAGGATTCACCGGGCCGTGGTTAAGGACTACTCCCCCGACGACGGCTTCAGCTATGCCCACAGGGACGGCTACATAAATGATTATGTAAAATACGATGACTTTATAGACGCAGTCGCGGCCATCGTGGTTGCCTGCGCCTCAAACGGCCTGGACGATACGCTGGAACGGCTTTATACAGCCCTTATCCTCGGCTATCCCCTGCCGCCGCTGCGGCGCAACCCACGCCGGCTGAAAACATGGTAAAGTATGCTTTATGAAGAAGATCGCAGTCTGCGGCAAGGGCGGAAGCGGCAAGAGCGTGGTCACTACCCTGCTGGCGCTGGCGCTGCGGGACAGGGGCATGCAGGCGCTGGTGGTGGACTCCGATGACTCCAATCCAGGCCTGAGCCGCATGCTGGGTTTTGACGAAGTTCCATCTCCCCTGATCGAGTTCATGGGCGGCAAGGGAAAGGTGGAGAAGGACATAGAGGCCCGCATCAAGTCGGGTGTCCCCGAGCCGCTGGTCAACCTGCTGCTGAACGATATCGCGGTCAAAGCTATCCCCGCCCGGTATATCAGGCGCAGCGACGGGATCAGCTTCGTCACGGTGGGAAAGATCTTCACGGCGCTGGAGGGCTGCGCCTGCCCCCTGGGCATCGTCAGCCGCTCCTTCCTCAACGGCCTTAAGCTCGCCCCCGGTGAAGTGGTGCTGGTGGACATGGAGGCCGGTGTTGAGCACTTCGGTCGCGGCGTGGAGACGGGCGTCGACTGCGTCCTTGTCGTTGTCGAACCCTCGCTGGACTCGATCGAGGTAGCCCTCAAAATCAGGCAGATGTCTGAGCAGATACATATCGGCAATGTCTGGGCGGTGCTCAACAAGGTACCTTCGCCCGAAATGGCATCGGAACTGACGGATAAACTGAACAGCCGCAGCCTGAGCGCCGTCGGTGCCATTAAATATACCCCAGATATCTTCGAGCACTGCCTGAGGGGTCAGGCGCTGTCTGGCCTTCCCCTTAAAGAGCCGGGCAGGATAGCCGACTTCCTCTTCCCCTGAAAATCCTTCCCTCGCGGTTTAAATTTTCGGAAGGAATTACAGTTTATCTATAATGCCCGCGGCGTATTCGACCTGCTTCTTATACTGTGCCATCTCCCTGAGGGCCTCGACGTAGATCATCAGCCGTTGCGACTGGAAAGAGCCCTCGGCGTGCACGGCAACCGTCTCGTTCTCCACGGTCATCATGCGGCGCAGTAGCTGGAACATCCTCAGCCGGGCCTCGGCGGTGACACCCGACTTGCCGCCCAGGTACTTCTTGATGAAATCGCCGATGTCCGGGTTGACGAAGTCCTGGTAGGTGGGCGCCGTCACCAGCAGGCCGCCTGCGATATCCTGCACCAGCTTGATGCACTGGTGGAAATTGGTGGCGAAGTGGTACTTGGCCATGTTTGTCAGCACCGGGTTGGGTATGGGTATGCCGCCGTGCGTGGCGAAATCTATGCAGGACGCTCTCGCCAGAGATTTAAGCGTGTTGACGTAGATAACAAGGTCTGTGAGCTCCTCCTTTATATGGGGCACATTGCTGATGCCGTTGTATTCGGCCATCGCTACGGCCGCGCCCAGGAAGCCCTCAGCCGAAGGTACGCGGTAGCTCGCGGCTGTATGCCTGTGCAGGTAGGCGAAGTTGTAAACAAGGTGCATGGCGAACTTCCATTCGCCGCAGAGGAACACCCTCTCCCAGGGTACGAAAACATCATCGAAAATAATCAGCGAGTCCGTGTGGTTCCTGATAGGCAGGTCGATGGGGAAATCCAGCTTGCTGCGCTTATGCTGCACGGGATGCAGCACCTGTATCACGCCCTTGGTGTCCACGGGCACGGCGAAGGCCACGGCATAGTCCTTGTCGGCCTCCTCCATGGCGCGGCAGGGCACGGCGAGTATCTCGTTGCAATAGGCCGCCGCCGTGATATGCGCCTTGGCGCCCCTCACCACGATGCCTTTGTCGTTCCTGTCCACCACGTGCACGTAGTAATCGGGGTGCCCCTGCTTGGGCGAGGAAGGCCGCTCCACCCGGTCGCCCTTGACGTCCGACATGGCGCAGGCCACGCTGAGGTCGTTCTTCTGCAGGTGGTAGCGGTAGTTCTCCGCACGCTCGATATATTCCCTGTTCCCCATCATGTTGGCGGTGATATTCACGGCGTTCATGGCGTCCGCGCCGATATCGTGCGAAAAAGGTATCACGCCGCCTCCCAGCCTGGTGGCGGTGACCATCAGCTCGTGCCGCTTAAGCAGGTCCTCCGAGTTGGTAGGCGTGTAATAGTACCTGCTGATCGGTTCGCCCGTTTTGGGATGCTTGACCACCGCCAGGTCCCGTTGCTCCGGCATCTCGGCCATCTCGTAGTCGATGGCTGCGGTGTCGACGCAGACCTTGAGCGCAGGATGCGTGGTGACATCCTTCACCTTCTCTCCTTCATAATAGACAACCCTGTTGTCGCGCAGGCTCTTCCTGTATTCATCCGGTGTCATTAATCCCATGGCTTACCTCCTTAATTAAGAAGATTTTTTTACGGAAATGAAAATTGGCCAGACGGCGGGCGCTCGATTCATAAAATTACCACTCTGCCCCTCCAATGTCAACCGATCAGTTAACTGATGAGTTAGGGGCATGGATTACCTGAAATGCAGGGGTAGATTAAGCTAAAAACCATGGATTCGGATCTGCTGTTGAAAGAACGGGGTGGCTATTCGGAAACGCCGCACTTTTGCAGGAAGTTATAGTAAAATGCCTTGAGCTCCGCGTCCTGAATGCCTGCGCCTGCTTCCAGCAGCGGCTTGGTCAGCGCGTTCTTCTGGATCTTCACCAGGTCGGGCAGCAGGTTGGCCAGGCTGAACTGCTCGCCTTCGCCTGCATTGGCGGGCTTATCCAGCTCCATAGCCGCTACGAATTTATTGTAAAAGCCGGAGAGGTTGCCGTCTTTAAGCTCGCCCGACGCCTTGTTGAATGGTGAAAGCAGCGCTTCCCGGTAAATATCGGCTATGCTGTTGATCGTCAGCGGCTGTCCGCTGTTCTGGGACCTGGCAATGGAGGGGTATGCCAGTATAAAGCCGATGACGATGCAGAAAAGTAAGATGATTTCTATGCTTATGATGATTACATGCTTCATGGCTGAGCCTGCAGATGACTGCGAATAAATCGCCTGTTCTACTGTCTTCTAAATATAATCCCGTTCCTGCCGCATCGTGTGGTAGTATAATCGATTATGAGCCTTTGGCTTCGAATTGTCAAGCTGGATCAGCTACGGGAGCTTCGACCGCGCAGTATGACGACGTCGCTGATGGCGGGAAGGCGGCGGGCAATGCCGTCCAGGGCATGTAATATGGAATCCTGCGTTTTAACGGGAAGCCTGCTCAAAAGGTCACCCCAGCCTGGCGCGGCGCATAACAGCGACACCCCCTCCACTTTTTCCAGCTTTAAATACCTGCGCGCCATCCCGGTAATAACCCCGTAATCGAATTTAAGCGTGTGGTCGGGCGGAAGCTGCCAGGGCAGGCGTTTATACGGATTTTTTATGCCGAGGATTTTGCGCAGCCGGAAAACGAGCTCCCCGATCTTGAAACCAAGGCTGGAAAAGTTGGCGATGGCGATGATGACCTCCCCGCCCGGTTTGACCGCCTCAGCCATCTGCTGAACGGCCTTCTCAGGGTCGGCGAAATGGTCCAGCGCACCCTTGCAGACTACCTTGTCGACGGAACCTGCAGCCACCGGCGCCAGCTCGCCTATGCCGCGCACCAGCGAGATACGGTGTCCGTCGAGCTTGATCATATCGACGGCATGGGCCGTCATGACGCGGGAGGGCTCGATGCCGATGACGCTTGCCCCGGCCGCAGACATGCCGAGCGCATCGATGGCCCGGCCGCAGCCGACGTCCATGATCAACTCCCCTTCAGCGACGGCCACCATTTCCAGGGTGGCCCGGTTCATCCTCTGCAGGAGAAAGGCTACGTCGGGCCGGATTTTATCGGGCAGGACCTCGCGGTCGTCCCAGTTAAGATCGACTTTGATCATTTATACAACCATATGGGTGAAAAGTATGCGCAGGCCGATCAGGATGAGGATGATGCTGCCGGCAAGCTGCGCCCACCTGCCCATCAGCGCGCTCACTTTACGGCCCAGCCAGTAGCTGAATGCCGTTACTCCGAAGGCAACCATGCCGATAATGCCGGCTGCCAGCCAGATATTCATGTTGAGGAAGGCGAAGGAAACGCCCACCGCCAGGGCGTCTATGCTGGTGGCCAGGGCAAGCGTGAGCAGCGTACCCCATTTGCTGATATCGGTGCTTTCAGGATCCTTTTCACCGCGGATGAACTCCCGGATCATCCTGCCGCCCACGAACAGCAGCAGGGCGAAGGCTATCCAGTGGTCGTAGCTCGAGACGAACTGCACCACCGTCTGACCCGCCAGCCAGCCGATGATGGGCATCCCCATCTGGAAAAGGCCGAAGGCCAGCGCCACGCGCAGCATGAGCCGCCAGGAAAATTCCCTGCCGGATGCGCCGATGCCGAGCGCCACCGCGAAGCAATCTGCGGAAAGCCCGAAGGCTATGGCAACTACGGAGAGTATATCCACAAGGTTCATAACCGCTAAAGTATAGCAAAACGCTTTTCCGGTGTCCCGACAGCGAAGCTGATTTGGCCAAATGGATAAATTATGCGTAAAATTGATTAACCAGCCTTTTAGAATCCCGGCTATGGACGGCTTTTATGGGCAAGAAGATTACGGTACACCTGCAGGATGAAGAACTCTACCACTGGCTGAAAACCGAAGCAGTCAAACGGCGCAGGCCGGCCAGCAACATCATCTCCGAAGCCGTGTTGGAATGGCTGGAGAACCATGAGAATCCCGAGCTGCTGGCCGCCATCAAGGCTTGCCGCTACCGCTGGAAGAAAAAACGCCACGACGTAATGTGACGTTTCTAACGCGACTCCCCGCTCAACGCCCTCTTTAAATCCGCGTATCCCGTCATGGCAGAGACGTCCGCCATGAATCCCGCCAGGCTGTCGTAACCTCTGCGCAGGGTTTTCATATCTTCGTATACCGGGCTGACCGAGCCGGGATCCTGCCCGTAAATGCCGTGGAAGGCGAAATAGGCCTGGTTGAGCTTGCGGATG
>Ga0163210_1000377_pt1 | contig 18646 bp, 17 predicted proteins | sample Kivu_220m_FD_113536 | JGI IMG/M metagenome (GOLD analysis project Ga0163210, IMG submission 113536) | Freshwater microbial communities from Lake Kivu, Western Province, Rwanda to study Microbial Dark Matter (Phase II) - Kivu_220m | ecosystem: Environmental > Aquatic > Freshwater > Lake ...
ACCGTGCTCGGGATCGTGACGAGCCATGACGGCTGGATCGACGTCGAGAGCCGTCCCGGGGAGGGCGCCTGCTTCGTGATCCACATGCCGATGAGCCCCTGCGGTCCCGTCACGAAGGAGGCCGACCTCCCGCGATCCGCCCCCGGCGGGTCGCCGGTCAGGGGCGCCATCCTCCTGATCGACGACGAGCCCGTCGTCCTCGCGACCACCGCGGAGCTGCTCCGTGAGCTGGGCTGCTCCGTCCTCGCGGCCGCCGGAGGCGGGGAGGCGCTGGAGATCCTCGAACGGGAAGGCGACGCCATCGACGCGGTGATCCTCGACCTCTCGATGCCGGGGATGGACGGAGCCGCCTGTTTCAAGGCGATCCGGAAAACGCATCCGGGGCTGCCGGTCGTCCTCGCGAGCGGCTACAGCAGGGACGGCCGGGTGCAGGAGCTCCTCGACCAGGGCGCCGACGACTTCCTCCAGAAGCCCTTCCGGCTGTCGGACCTCGCACGGCTGCTCGAAGGACTCGTCGGGGACGGGCGATCCGCCCCGTCCCGAAGGGGGTGACGCTTGGACGATCCCGCCGCGAGCCGGGGCGACGTCGCGCAGGAGGAACGGATCGGGCATCTGAACCGGATCCTCGACGCGATCCGCGAGGTCGACAGGATGATCGCCAGGGGCTGCTCGCGCGAGGAGCTGCTGACCGAGACCTGCGGGATCATGGTCCGCAGGAGGGGATTCCGGTACGCCTGGATCGACGTCGACGACAGGGAGGGGAAGCCCCCGATCTTCCGCTCGGCCGGACTCACGGAGACCGATGCCGCGGTCCTCGAGCGGATGATGCGATCGGGAGACCTCCCGGCCTGCGCGACCCTCGTCCTCGACGGACGCAGCCCCGTCACGAGCTGCGATGTCGCGGGCCGCTGCCGCGGCTGTCCCATGCTCGGCGGCCCCCACGAGCGCGAGGGGGCCATCACCGGCCGCCTCGAGCATGCGGGGAGGGCGTACGGAGTCTTCTCCGTGAGCGTGGGGAAGGAGTTCCTGGACGATCCCCAGGAGCTGGAGCTCTTCCGCGAGGTCTCGGACGACATCGCCGCCGCGCTGCACTCCCTGGAGCTGCAGGAGGAGAGGGAGAGGGCCGGGATCCGTCTGAGGGAGAGCGAGAACCGGTTCCGGTCGCTCTTCAACGCGTCCCGGATCGCGATCTTCCTCGAGACGATCGACGGCCGCATCCTGGACTGCAACGATGCCGCCTGCGCGATGCTCGGCTACACGAAGGACGAACTCCTGGGCATGTCCGTGATCGATCTCATGCCCGAGGGGATGCGTGCGCGGCTCGAGGACCTGATCCGGTCGGAGAAGGACACCGGCGGACTGCTCGTCGAGACGGAGAACGTCCGCCGTGACGGGAGGATCATCCCCGTCGACGTCAGCACGAAGCTGATCGAGACCGGAGGGGGGACGCTCGTCGTCGCCTACGTCCGCGACATCTCGGACCGCAAGGCGGCGGAGAGGGCCCTCGTCGCGAGCGAGGAACGGTTCAGGACCTTCATGGAGAGCCTTCCCGCGGCCGCCTTCCTGAAGGATGCCGACGGCCGGTTCACGTACGTGAACCGGTACGTGGAGGATCTGTACGGAGACATCGTCCTGCATCAGCGTTCCGGGGACTGCTTCCCCCCCGGAGTCGCGGAGGGACTTGCCTCGGGAGACGAGAGGACCGTGGCGGAGGGATCGAGCATCACCACCGAGGTCATCGGGGAGCCCGGCGGCCGGGAGCGGATCTGGGAGATCCACAAGTTCCGGATCGGGGAGCCGGGACCGGGGACGCAGATCGGCGGCATCGCCCTCGACGTGACGGAGCGCGTGCGATCCGCGCAGGAGCGCGAACGGCTCGAGGAGCAGATCCGGCACACCCAGAAGCTGGAGAGCCTGGGAGTCCTCGCGGGGGGGATCGCCCACGACTTCAACAACATCCTGATGGCCGTCCTCGGCTACGCCGACCTGGCGCTGATGGACCTGCCCTCCTCCAGCCCGGTCAGGAGTCCCCTCCTGGAGATCGAGAAGGCCGCCCGGAACGCCGCGGACCTCGCCCGGCAGATGCTCGCCTACTCGGGTCGCGGGAGCTTCGTCATCGAACGCGTCCAGATCAACGATCTGATCCGGGACATGGCCCACCTCCTGGAGATCTCGGTCTCGAAGAAGGCGACCCTCCGGCTCCAGCTCGACGAGGAGCTGCCCGCCGTGAACGCCGACCCGACGCAGATGCGCCAGGTCGTCATGAACCTGGTCACGAACGCCTCGGAGGCCCTGGAGGATTCGATCGGGGTCCTCTCCATCACCACCGGCACGATGGACTGCGACGCCGACTTCCTCCGGTCCTCGTACGTCAGCGACGATCTGCCCGGGGGTCCCTACGCGTATCTCGAAGTATCCGACACCGGCTGCGGCATGGACGACGACACCATGACGAGGCTCTTCGACCCCTTCTTCACCACCAAGTTCACCGGGAGGGGTCTCGGGCTCTCCGCCGTGCTCGGTATCGTCCGGGGGCACCGGGGGACCCTCAGGGTGAGCAGCGAGCCGGGACGCGGGACGTCGTTCATGATCCTGCTGCCCGCCCTCCCCGGAGCGCCCGTCCGCGCCGCGGGCGGCCAGGAGCCCGGACCCGTCGACGGCCGTCCCGAGCGGGGTCGCGTCCTCCTCGTGGACGACGAGGAACACGTCCGGTCGGTCGCGGGCGCCATGCTGGAGCGCCTGGGATTCACGGTCACGCAGGCCGCGGACGGAGGGGAGGCCCTCGAGCGGTTCCGGGCGGACCCCGACGGGTTCTCCTGCGTCATCCTGGACCTCACGATGCCGCGCATGGACGGCGAGGAGGCCTTCCGGGAGCTCAGGAGGATCCGTCCCGACGCGAAGGTGATCCTCTCGAGCGGCTACAGCGAGCAGGAGGTCGTCAGGAAGTTCCTCGGCAAGGGGCTGGCCGGCTTCATCCAGAAGCCGTACAGGACGGCGGAACTCATGGAGCGGATCGCCTCGGTCCTCGACGGGACCGCCGGCGGATCCCGGACGGAGGAATCCGGATGACGCTGAAGGAGTTGCTCGAGGAGCTCGTGTCCCGGTCGGGCTCGGATCTGCATCTGAAGGCGGGCAGTCCGCCCGTCGCCCGGATCGACGGCGCGCTGACGCCGCTCCGGGAGGCGCCGCTCACGCCGGCCGACGTCGTCCGGCTCGTCCGCCCCTCGATGACCGCGGAGCAGACCGAACGGCTCTCCAGCGACCGTGACGTGGACTTCGCGGTGAGCGTCCCCGGCCTCTCCCGCTTCCGGGCGAGCCTGTTCCAGCAGCGCGGCACCGTGTCCGCCGTCTTCCGGCGGATCCCCTTCGAGGTGACCGGGCTCCCGGCCCTCCATCTCCCGGACGCCTGCCGCGTCCTCGCGGAGACGACGTCGGGACTCGTCCTGGTGACCGGTCCCACGGGCTCCGGGAAGAGCACCACGCTCGCCGCGATGATCGATCACGTGAACGGCACGAGGAGCGCCCACATCCTGACCCTCGAGGATCCGATCGAGTTCGTCCACCGCGACCGGCTCTCCATCGTGAACCAGAGGCAGGTGGGCATCGATTCCCCCTCCTTCGGCTCCGGCGTCGTGAAAGCCCTCCGTCACGATCCGGACGTGATCATGATCGGCGAGATGCGCGACCTGGAGACGATCGAGGCCGCCCTCACGGCGGCGGAGACCGGGCACGTGGTCTTCGGCACGCTGCACACCTCCAGCGCGGTCCAGACCGTCGAGAGGATCCTGGACATCTTCCCCGGGGACAGGCAGTCCCTGATCCGGTTCCAGCTCGCCTCGACCCTCCGCGGGATCCTGAGCCAGATGCTCGTCCCCGGCGCGGCGGGAGGGAGGGTGCCGATCGTGGAGGTGCTCCTCGGGACCCCCGCCGTCAGGACCCTCATCCGGGAGGGGAAGACCCATCAGCTCCTCTCGCAGATGCAGTCCGGAAGGCAGCTCGGGATGCGGACCCGGGAGCACGCGCTGGAGGATGCGCTCGGCGAGGGGCTCATCACGGAGGAGACCGCCCGGGGTCTCCGCGGAGCGCCGTGAGCCCCGCACGGAACGCCTGGAACCCGATCGCCGGAATGGAGTATATTCGGACAATAGCGAGAAGGAGCACAGGTCCATGAATCTGCGAGGATCCCGTACGATCGTCTGCGCCGGCGCTCCCCCGCCGGTCGGTCCCTACAGCCAGGCTGTCGCCTACTCGGGCATGATTCTCACCGCTGGTCAGATCGGCATGGATCCCGCGACCGGCCTGATTCCGCCCGGAGCCGCGGCGCAGGCCGAGAGGGCGCTCCGGAACCTGGCCGCCGTGCTCGAAGCCGCCGGGTCCGGGCTCGACAGGGTTCTGAAGGTCACGATCTTTCTGACCAGCATGTCGGATTTCGAAGAGGTCAACCGGGTCTATTCCGGGTGCTTTCACGAGCCGTTCCCGGCGAGATCCACCGTGGCGGTGGCGGGGCTCCCGAAGGGCGCCCTCGTGGAGATGGAGGCGACGGCTGGACTGGAGGGAACGCAGTGTTAGGACAGGTCCTCGGCGTGGTCCGGGATTCGGACCTCATCACCAAGCTCATCCTCATCGCGATCGCCATCCTCTCCGTCGGCGCCTGGGCGGTGGCCATCGCCAAGCTGCGGGAGTTCCGCGAGGTGCTGCGCGCCTCGCGACTCTTCATGGACGCCCTCAGGACGACCGGGAAACCCCCCGGCGGCGATTTCTGGAACCGCAGCAGCGAGGTAGGACCTCTTGCCAAGATGTACGCCGAGGCGGGCCGGTTTCTGCAGCGGAGGGTGGACAGAGGCATCACGGCCCCCCTCACCCCGGAGGAGGTCGGCAGCCTGCACAGCGCTCTCGAGAGGGAGGCGGGCGAGGACCTCGCCGCGAGAGAACGGAATATCGGCCTGCTCGCCACGGTAACATCCGTGTCGCCCCTGCTGGGGCTGCTCGGGACCGTCTGGGGCATCCTGATCAGCTTCATCGGGATGAGGGAGCTCGGGGTGGCAGATCTGAGCGCGGTCGGAGCTGGAGTCGCGGCGGCGCTCACCACGACGGTGGCGGGACTCCTGGCGGCCATACCGGCGAACATCTTCCACAACTTCGTGGTGGGCAGGATCAACTCCCTCGCGGGCGACATGGACAGGTTCCTGTCGGAGCTGGTGGACGTGTGCAGAAGGGGCAGCCTCTAGGATGATCCGGACGCGGTACCGGCAGTTCTCCACCATCAACGTCACGAATCTGGTGGACGTCACCATGACGCTGCTCGTCATCTTCATGCTGGCGGCCCCCGTGATCCAGCGGAGCGCCGAGATCACCCCCCCGAGCACGGACCAGGGGTCCGTCGTCAGCCACCTCGATCCCGGGGAGGTGCTCATCGTCGAGATCGATGCCTACGGAAACCTCTCCGTCTCGGGCGAACCCGTGTTCCTCGAGGATCTCCTCGGCATCGCCGAGGCCGCGCATGCCGAGGGTCGGGAGGAGGCCTTCGTCAGGGCGGACCGCGACGTCCGGTACGAGGTCGTGGCCAACGCGCTGACGGAGCTCGGCCGCAGCGGATACCTGAGCGTCGGTCTGATCCAGGAATCGCGGACGGAGGACGATGGAGTTCACTGACCACAGGGCGAGACCGGCGGTCGGCGGCTTTCCGCGCCGCAGGGACTGCCTCGTCTCCACCGCGGGACACGTGCTGCTGGTCATCCTCGGGCTGATCAGCTTCGGAGGCGGCTCCCCGGTCGTGCCCATGGGCGACGGGGCCGTGGCTGTGAGCATGATCTCGCTGGATCCGCAGTCCACCACCCGGCTCTCTCCCGACATCCGCCCGCCGGAGGAGATGCCGGAGGAGGCCGTCCAGCCGCCGGAGGAGATGCCGGAGGAGGTGGTCGAGCAGCCCGAAGAGATCCCGGAGGAGGTCGTCGCACCGCCCGAGGAGATCCCGGAGGAGGTCCCGGAGGAGAACCCGGTCGAGTCGGTCGAGCCGCCGATCGAGACGCCCGCGGAGAATCCCCCGCAGGAGGTGCAGTCCTCCGCCCCGGAGTACGCGACCCTGAGCGGATCGGGAACCGCCGGCGCCGGCATGCCCGGTCCCGGCACCTACGAGTCGCGTGTATTCAACGCGATCCGTCGCGGTTTCCGGACCTCGGTGGAGCCCGACCGTTCCTACCGGATCGTGCTGACGATCCTCCCCGACGGAACCCGCGAGGTGCAGACGGTGAGGACGAGCGGGATCACCGCCTTCGACCGCGCCGTCGAGAACGCCCTCGAGCTCGCCCAGATCCCCCCGATGCCGCCCGGCAGGGACGATCCCGTGGTGATCCAGATCGAGTTCCTCGGACCGGAGTGAGGACGGGAACATGAGGAAGACGACCGCCCTGATCCTGCTGCTCGCCGCCGCCGCGACCGCCTCCGAGTTCCTCCCCATGACCCCGATCGGTGCGGACTGCATCCCCGTGACGATCCGCGTGACGGGGGACCGCGACCTGGCCGTCGACGCCGCGGAGCAGCTCGCGGACGACATCGACTTCTCAGGCCTCCTGATGACCGCGCCCGAGGGGGACGGGTACGCCGAGGCCGACGTGGAGGTCCGGAGCGTCTCCCGCGGCGTGGAACTCGTCGCCGAGGTGACCTCGGGGGGGGAGCGCCTCCTCTCCCGGAGCTACACCGGGACCTCGATATACACCCTCGTGCACGCCTTCGCCGACGACCTGGTGTTCGATCTCACCGGGGAGGACGGCATCGCGTCCACCCTGATCGCCTTCGTGAGCAGGACCTCCACCGGATACGCGCTGTCCACGAAGTACCTCGATCCCAGGGGCGCCTCGCGCCTGATGTTCGACGAGGAGCCGATCACGACCCCGGCCTGGAGCCCCGACGGCGGCCGGATCGCCTTCGCCTCCTTCCAGTCGGGCAACTGCGATCTCTGGATGTACTCCTTCGCCGACGCGTCGGCCAGGAAGATCCTCTCCGCGCCGGGGCTCAACGCCTCGCCCGCCTGGAGCCCCGACGGCGGGACGATGGCCGTGACCCTCTCCAGGAACGGCAACGTCGACATCTACTCGCTCGATCCGTCGAGCGGCGCGACCGGCCGCCTCACCACGCGCGAGTCGATCGAGACCTCCGCCAGCTTCTCCCCGACGGGAGCCCAGATCGTCTTCACCAGCGACAGGGTCGGCTATCCGCAGCTCTACGTCATGGACTCCTCGGGGGGCACCGGGGTGCGGGCCACGACCTCGCACGGGTACTGCGACAGTCCCGCCTGGTCGCCCGACGGGGAGAGGATCGCCTACACGGCCATGGTCGGGGGCGACTTCCACATCTTCGTCATGGACTCCGACGGGTCGAACGTGAGACAGGTCACCTTCGACGGGACCCTCAACGAGGATCCCGTGTGGGGTCCGACCGGAAGGCATCTGGCCTTCAGCAGCGACATGGAGGGAGGCCGGGCCGTGTTCGTCGTCGAGCTGAACGGGCTCACGGTACGCCGGCTCTCCGATGGCGGAGAGAGTTACTGTCCCACATGGTCGCCCCTCGGCATCTAGCCGTGCGGGCGCGATCCGATCCGGAAAGGAAAGAGCGATGATGAAGAAGACCCTGGCCTTTGCCGCGTTCTCGGTCCTCCTGGCGACGATGGTGTCGACCTCCGGGTGCCGGCCCGACGAGGTGCCCCCGGACAGCACCATCGTCGTCGGCGACTTCGCCGATTCGACCGACGGGATCTGGGTGGGCGACACCACGTTCTCCGCCTACGACATGCTGCTCATGTACGAGCAGCAGCTCGACGACGTCTTCTTCGGCTACGACAGCTACGAGCTGGACCAGCAGGCGCTCTCGCTCATGCTCGAGAACGCCGCCTACATCATGGCCACCCCGGGGTTCCGCCTCCTCATCGAGGGTCACTGCGACGAGCGCGGGACCATCGACTACAACCTCGCCCTGGGCGAGAAGAGGGCCCTCGCCGTGTACAACTACCTCGTCAACTACGGCATCCCGACGAGCAGGTTGGAGTTCGTCAGCTACGGCAAGGAGCGGCCGTTCGACCCCGCGCACACGGAGAGCGCCTGGGCGCAGAACCGCAGGGCGCACTTCCGCGCGCTTCCCGAGAACTGACGGCATGGGACGGACGGTCGGAGCCGGGGTGGTCTCGGCTCTCCTGCTCCTCACGGGGTGCTTCGGTTTCTGGATCCACACTCCGGGCGAGATCACGGAGATCCAGGAGGAGCAGCGGGCGATGAGGGAGGACCTCGCGGACCTCTCCGAGGCCGTCGCCGGGACCGAGACCCTCCTCAGGGGCCTGCAGGCGCAGTCCGGAACCAGGACGGCCGAACTCGTCGAGCAGCTCGCGACGCTCGCCTCCGAGCTCGATCTCGCCCTGTCCAGGCTCGGGAGCGCCGGCATGCAGATGCCCCAGGACACCGTGGCGGGTCCCGCCGCGCAGCTCCTGTACGACGAGGCCTACATGCAGTTCCAGCAGGGGAGCTTCGCGATCGCCGCGGAGGGCTTCATGGAGGTCTTCGGCGGCCATCCCTCCTCGTCGCTCGCCGACGACGCCCTCTACTACGCCGGCATCTGCCATGACGAGCTCGGCGACTCCCATCAGGCCATCGAGGACCTCGTGGCGCTGTACTACATGTACCCGGCCTCGGAATGGGCCGCCGGCGCCCTCTTCCGGGCCGGCGACATCTACCGGACGCACGGTGTGGACCGGGACAGCCAGAGGCTCTTCGATCTCCTCCAGGAGACCTTCCCGGACAGCGACGAGGCGGCGCTCGTCCGCGCCCAGCGCTGACCGGGGGGCGCCCGCACCGCCGGCTCCGGCCCTCGAAGCCGGAGCCGGCCTTCTTTACGGTTCCCCGCCCGCAGAGCATATTCCACGGCCGGACCATGGCCCCCGGCACCGGAGCGGGAGTGGCGGAACTGGCAGACGCGCCAGATTTAGGATCTGGTAAGCCATGCTTGTGGGGGTTCAAATCCCCCCTCTCGCACCATCAGCATCCTACCCCGACGACAGGAAGTTCCGATCATGTACGAAATCGTCAGAGAAGACGGCCCGAAGAGGATCGTCAGGTTCGCCGAGCCGGTGGACGTGACGGACGAGCTCTTCCGGAAGGTGCGCAGGGAGGTCACCCGGGACCTCGACATGCCGGGCTTCCGCCCGGGCAAGGTGCCCCGGTCCATCATCGACCGCCAGTACGGCAACGTGATCCGGGCCGAGGTCGCCGACAGGATCCGCAAGGACCTGACCTCGAAGCTGCTGGAGGAGCAGGACTGGATCCTGGACGACCGGGACCCGGAGGGCGACACCGGACTCCCCGTCGAGGGATCCGGCTACTCCTTCGAGATGACCTTCTCCCTGTTCGAGACGCCGGTTCCGGAGATCCCCGCCGGGCTGACCGTCACCGTGCCCTCCCTGGACATCGAGAAGGCCGTCTCCGAGACCCTCGATTCCTTCCGGGAGCGGATGGTGAGCTTCGAAGCCGCGGAGAGGCCGGCGGAGACCGGCGACCTGGTGGTGGTCGAGACCGCGGCGGCGGGGGCTGACGGTGCGCCGCGCGAGTTCAGCGTCCGGCTCGGCGACGAGAACATCGGCCCGGGATTCGACGAACTCCTGGCGGGCGTGGCTCCCGGAGACGTCTTCGCCGCGCGGATGGAGAGGGAGGGCGAGGGGGAGCCCGGACCCGGCCACGACTTCCGCGTCGTGCGGGTGATGGCGCCCGTGCTGCCCGAGCTCGACGACGAGTTCGCCGGGAAGGCGGCGGGGGTTCCGACGCTGGAGGACCTGAGGGAGAAGCTGCGGTCCGGCATCGCCGACAGGTACCGGCAGGACGTGGAGGCGATCAGGGAGCGACGGGTGCTCGACGCCTTCCTCGGGGCGAACCCGTTCGATCCCCCGCTCTACATGGTGAGCAACCTCACCGCGGACTACATCGAGCGTCTCGGCGAGGACGATCCGGACGAGACCACGAGGGAGGCTTCGCGCGAGTTGGCCTCGCGGAAGGTGCGGGAGTTCCTCCTGCTCCGCGCCCTGGCCATCCGCGAGGGACTGACGGTGACCCCGGAGGAGCTCGAAGCGGAGCGGAGCCCGGAGGAGTCGAGCTCCTCCGTTCTGGACAGGCTGCGCAACCGGAAGGCGCTGGAACTGCTCCTCTCCGGGGCGACTATCAAGGAGGGCGACCCGTCCGCGGAGGATCCGGACGGGGATCCGGAGGGGTCCGGAGAGAGGTCCGGAGCCGGCTGGAGATGGGCGCGGGTCGAACGGTCCCCGGACACGAAGGAGTAGAGGGCATGTCGTCGATCATTCCGTTCGTCGTCGAGCGCGAGGGCAACCGCGAGAGGTCCTACGACATCTACTCCCGGCTCCTCAAGGAGCGCATCATCTTCGTCGGAGACGAGATCAACGGGCAGACGGCCAGCCTCATCGTCGCCCAGCTCCTCTTCCTCGAGGGCGAGGACCCCGAGAAGGAGATCAGCATGTACATCAGCAGCCCCGGCGGGATCGTCTCCTCCGGGCTCGCCGTCTACGACACGATGCAGTTCGTGAGACCTCCGGTCGCCACCTACTGCATGGGCATGGCCGCCAGCATGGCCGCGCTCCTCCTCGCCGCCGGGAGCCCCGGCCGACGGAACATCCTCCCGCATGCGCGGGTCATGATCCACCAGCCCATGGGCGGAGCCCAGGGGCAGGCGTCCGACATCGAGATCCAGGCCAGGGAGATCCTGAAGCTCCGCGAGAGCATGAACCAGATCCTGGCCTTCCATACGGGACAGCCGCTGGAGAAGATCTCCACGGACACGGACAGGAACTTCTGGATGGACGCCGCGGAGGCCGTGGAGTACGGCATCGTGGACAACGTCCTGACCTCGAGGACCTGACGGGAGGGGCATGGCCAAGGACAAGAGGTGCTCCTTCTGCGGTCGCCCCATCGGCGAGGTCAGGCAGCTGATCCAGGGTCCCGGGGTGCACATCTGCGACGAGTGCGTCCGGTACTGCAGCGAGCTGGTCGACGTCGAGGCCGGCAAGGCGCCGGCCGCGATCCCGGAGCCCCTGCGGGAGGACCTGCCGGTCCCCGCGGGCATCAAGGCCCGGCTCGACGAGTACGTGATCGGCCAGGAGCACGCCAAGAAGGTCCTGTCGGTCGCCGTGTACAACCACTACAAGCGGCTCCGGTCGAAGGCCGACCCGGCGGGGATCGAGCTGGAGAAGAGCAACATCCTGCTGCTCGGTCCGACCGGCGTCGGGAAGACGCTCCTCGCCAGGACGCTCGCGAGGATCCTGGACGTGCCCTTCGCGATCGCCGACGCCACGACCCTGACCGAGGCGGGCTACGTGGGCGAGGACGTGGAGAACATCCTCCTCAGGCTGCTGCAGGTCACCGACATGGACGTCGCCTCCGCCCAGCAGGGGATCATCTACATCGACGAGCTGGACAAGATCGCCAGGAAGTCCGAGAACCCCTCCATCACCCGGGACGTCTCTGGCGAGGGCGTCCAGCAGGCCCTCCTGAAGATCGTCGAGGGGACGCTGGCGAGCGTGCCTCCGCAGGGCGGCAGGAAGCACCCCTACCAGGACAACATCCTGATCGACACCTCGAACATCCTCTTCATCTGCGGCGGAGCCTTCAACGGCCTCGAGAAGATCGTGGAGCAGAGGCTCCGCAGGAACGCCATGGGCTTCGGCTCCGAGCCACAGCCCGTGGGGGCGGGGACCTCCTCCGGCATCCTCCGGCACGTGGAGTCGCACGATCTCGTCCGCTACGGCATCGTCCCCGAGCTGGTGGGCAGGCTGCCGGTCGTGGTCTCCCTCGACGACCTGGACCGGGACGATCTCATCCGCGTGCTCACCCGGCCGAAGAACGCTCTGGTGAAGCAGTACGAGTACCTCTTCGAGCTCGAAGGGGTCAGGCTCGAGTTCGAGGACGCCGCCCTCGCGGAGGTGGCGGAGCGGGCGATGAAGACCGGGAACGGAGCGAGGGGGCTGCGGTCGATCCTCGAGGGACTGCTGCTCGACTCCATGTACGACCTCCCGGGAAAGGAAGGCGTCGGCAGGATCGTCATCTCCCGGGACGTCGTCCTGGGCGCCGCCGCTCCGCGGCTCGTGAAGTCCCGCAAGAGCTCCGGAAGAGCCGGCTGACCGGCCGGCCTGCGATGCCGATCCTGCGGCTCGAGTTCCTGCGCAGCTGTCCGGGGCCGGACCAGCTGCCGCGGGACGGCCGCCCGGAGGTGGCCTTCGCCGGCAGGTCGAACGTCGGGAAGTCCTCCCTGCTGAACACGATCAACCGCGGGGGGGGCACCGTCGCCCGGATCAGCTCGAGACCGGGATGCACCCAGTTCCTGAACCTCTACGCGGCCTCCGACCGTTTCTACCTGGTGGACATGCCGGGCTACGGCTACGCGAGGGCGCCGGAAGACCTGAGGAGGCGCTGGGTCGGATGGATGCTCTCCTACCTGAACGCCAGGGAGACCCTCCGCGGGGTGGTGCTCCTGGTGGATGCGCGGCACCCCGCCCTCCCCTCCGACGCCGGGATGGCGGCGATGCTCCGGGATCGCGGCAGACCCTACCTGATCGCTCTCACGAAGGCCGACAAGCTCGCGAGGGGGAGGCTGCTCGAGGCCGTGAGGACCGCGGAGGAGATGGGTCCCGTCGTCCCGGTCTCCTCCCTCACGGGGATGGGAACCGACGGAGTCTGCCGCTGGCTCTTCGAAACGGTCTCGTGAGGGCGCCAGGCCCCTGTCACGGCGAACGGAGGAGATGAGATGCCCGCGACGATCGTCACAGGCCTTCAGTGGGGGGACGAGGGAAAGGGCAAGATGGTCGACCATCTCGCCGCGGGGGCGGCGGCGGTCGCCAGGTTCTCGGGCGGCGCGAACGCCGGCCACACCGTGGAGCACGACGGTCTGCGCATCGCCCTGCACCAGCTGCCCAGCGGGCTCCTGCATCCCGGGGTGCTCGGAGTGCTGGGCGCCTCCTGCGTCGTGGATCCCGTGGCCCTGGCGGCCGAGATCGCGACGCTCGAGGCTGCGGGGATCGACGTCGCCGGGCGGCTGGCCGTCTCCTCCTCCGCGCACCTCGTGCATCCCGCCGCGCGGCTGATCGAGCGCTGGGACGAGGAGAGCCTGGGCGGGGACCGCGTGGGGACGACCGGCCGCGGCATCGGACCCACCTACGTGAGGAAGTACGCGAGGAAGGGGATCCGCCTCGAGGATGCCGCCTCGCCCTCGAGGTTCCGCGAGCTGTCGGCCGCGTACGTGGAGGAGTGCGTCTCGTCCCCGCGGGCGACCGCCGGGGAGATCCGCGAGCTCCGCGCCGCGGAGGAGGCCTTCGTCGTCGAGTCGCTCTCGCTCGTTGACCGCGCGGGCGATGTCTCCCTGCTCCTGAACGAGCTCCTCGACAGGGAGGGCGTCCTGATCGCCGAGGGAGCCCAGGGTTCCCTGCTGGACCCGGACCACGGCACCTATCCGTTCGTGACCTGCGGCCCGTGCCTCGCCGGGGGCGCCTGCCTCAGCCTGGGGATCGGACCGACGCGGATCGACGAGGTCGTGGGGATCGTGAAGGCCTACTCCACGAGGGTCGGCAACGGACCGTTCCCGACGGAGCTCGCGGACGCGACCGGGGAGACGATCCGCAGGCAGGGCAACGAGTACGGCTCCACGACCGGGAGGCCGAGACGGTGCGGCTGGTTCGACGCCGTCCTGGCGAGCTACGCCGCCAGGCTCAACGGCTGCACCTGGATCGCGCTCACCCTCCTGGACGTCCTCACCGGGCTGCCGCGCCTCAGGGTCTGCCGGAGATACGAGCTCGACCCGGACGTCGACCTCACGCTCTTCGAGACCGGCGCCAGGCTGGACCGGCACGTCCCGGTCTACGAGGAGCTTCCCGGTTGGACGGAGGACATCCGCGGGATGAGGGAGTGGAACGCCCTGCCGGAGAACGCCAGGACCTACGTCGAGTACCTGGAGGAGCTCGTGGGGGTGCCCGTGCGGGCGATCTCCACCGGACCCGGCAGGGAAGACGTCATCTGGAGGAAGTAGCCCGCCGGTGTACTTCGACACCCATTGCCACCTGTGCGACGCGGCCTACGCCGCGGATCTCGGGGAGGTGCTCGACCGTGCCGCCGGGGCCGGAGTGACCGGCGTGCTGGTGCCCGGCACCTGCGTGGCGTCCAGCCGCGGGGCGGTGGAGCTGGCCGGCCGGGTCCCGTGGGTGCGTGCCGCCGTGGGCATCCAGCCGGGGTCCGCCGCCGCCCGGTGGGGGGAGGATCTCGCCGCCATCCGGCGCCTGCTCCCCTCGCCCGTGATCGCCGCGATCGGCGAGACCGGAATCGATCTCCACTACCCGGACGGACCGCCGGCAGCCGCCCAGGAGGAGCTCTTCGAGAGGCACATCGAGATGGCGGAGGCCTTCGGTCTGGCCCTGGTAGTCCATTCCCGCGACGCGGGCGACCGCGTACTCGGGATCCTCGGGCGGGACCGCCCGTTCCCCGTGATCCTGCACTGCTGGACGGGAGGCGGGGAGGAGGCGCTCGCGGCCGCCGCCGCGGGGTACCGCATCGGCCTCGCCGGTCCCCTGACCTACCCGGCCAACCGGAGGCTGCGGGATCTCGCGGCCCGCCTCCCGCGGGACCGCGTGCTCGCGGAGACGGACGGGCCGTACCTGCCTCCCGTGCCCCTGCGGGGGAGGAGGAACGAGCCGGCGTACGTGGTGCGCGTGGTCGAGGCCGTCGCCGCCGCCTGGGGGACCCCGCTCGGCGAGGCCGCCGGCACGCTGATGGAGAACTCCCTGGAGACCCTCGGGCTCGGGAGCCGCCGTCCCACCGACCTGGTCTACAGGCTCCAGGGCCGGATCTACATGAACATCACCGGGCTGTGCCCCAATGCCTGCCGCTTCTGCATCCGGGACCGCGCCGACGGGATCGGCGGCTACCGCCTCGCGCACGGAGCGGAACCCGATGCCGGGAGGCTCCGGAGGATCGTCGGCCTGCTGGAGCCCGGGGAGTGCGACGAGCTGGTCTTCTGCGGCTACGGCGAGCCCACCATGCGCCCGGAGCTCCTGCGGGAGCTCGCGTCGTCGTCGTCCGCCCGGGGCTTCCGGGTCCGGCTCAACACCAACGGGCTCTGCCTCGAGCGGATGTCCCGGGAGCGGACCCTCGGGATGCTCGCCCCGTTCGACTCCGTCAGCGTGAGCCTCAACGCCTCCGGTCCGGAGGAGTACGCGGAGATCTGCAGGCCTGGGAGCCCGACCGCCTGGGAGAACCTCCTCGCCTTCATCCGCCTCGCGCGGGGAGTCTGCTCCGTGCGGGCGACGGCGGTCCGCCTCCCCGGCCTCGACATGGCCCGGGTCCGGGCGCTCGCCGGAGAGCTCGGCGTCGGCTTCATGGAGCGCGCATGAGGATCGGGGATGTCCGCAGGCTCCTGGCGGAGGTGGGGGTCCGGCCCGACCGCGACCTCGGCCAGAGCTTCCTGGTCAACGAGTCCGTCGCCGCCCGGATCGCCGCCGCCGCGGCCTGCCCGGGCAGCGTCCTGGAGATCGGCCCGGGTCTCGGCTCCCTCACGGAGCTCCTGCTCCCGTTGTGCGGCTCGCTCACCGTCGTCGAGATCTCCGCGAGGATGGCCGCCCACCTCTCCGGGAGGTTCGCGGGCACGGGCATGCGGACGGTGAGGGGCGACATCCTGGAGGTCGATCCGGAGTCCCTCCCCGGGCATCCCTTCGAGGGGATTGCCGGGAACCTCCCCTATTCGGTATCCTCTCCGGTGATGTTCCGGCTCCTGGAACCGGGATTCGGGAGCGTCCGGAAGGCCGTCCTGATGCTCCAGAGGGAGGTGGCGGAGAGGATGCACGCGGAGGAGGGCGGAAGGCGCTCGGGGAGGCTCGCGCTGCAGCTGTGGCCGTACTTCGCGGTCACGGACCTGCTCGACGCCGCCCCGGAGGACTTCCATCCGGTTCCCGCCATCCGCTCGAGGGTGGTGGTCCTCACCCGGCGCCCGGCGCCCCTCGTCCCGGAGCGACTGGCGGAGGCCTACCGGAAGGCGGTGAGGGTGGCCCTCTCCTCCAGGAGGAAGACCCTCCTCAACAACTTCGCCCCGCTGCTGGGCCGGGAGGAGGCCGCCGCGGTCCTCGATGCCGCCGGGATCTCCCCCGCCCTCAGGGCCGAGCAGCTCGACCCCGGGAGCTTCGTGCGCATCGCCGAGGCGATGTCGCGATGAAGCGCGCCGTCGCGCTCCTCCTGGCCTGCGCGTCGCTCGCCGCGGCGTCCATCGGGTACGACATCTCGCTCTCGCAGCTCAAGGAGACGAGCCAGCTCACCAACGCCATCTCCATCTACAGGCAGCTCACCCCCCGGGTCGACCTGAACGTCGGCGCCAGCTTCACGGCCGACAGGTCGCTCGACCTCGGGAGGTTCATCGACTCCAGGAACGGCTCGGCGCAGATCGGCTTCCAGCCGACCCGGACCATCGAGATGGGGATCGACCTCGCCCGGAGCATCAGCACGGAGGAGCGGTACGGCGAGATCGTCCGCGACCGGCTGGACAACACGACCTCCGGGAGGATCCGTCTCTCCCCGCTCCAGTGGCTCAGCCTCGACCTCGGGCTCGGCGTGCACTTCGTCGAGTACCTCACCCCCTCCGGCGACTCCACCATCACCGGGAGCGACCGCGGCGGCGTGACCGACATCGACGTGTCGATGAGCCGGAACATCCTGAGGAGCCTCGGCGGAAACCTGGAGTTCGGCGAGCACCGCTCCAACGGCCGGCAGACCGACACCGGGAGGGAGCGGCTGGGGCTCAGGCTCAACTACGGCTTCCCCGCCGACTTCCGCGGAGGGAACCTCAGCGTCGACGTGGCCGCCGGCCGGCAGTTCACCACCTACAACGACTCCACGAACAGCCTGCACCAGGAGGACTGGAGCCACGACCTGAGGCTCGTGGTCCCCTCCCCCTTCGAGTCGATCTCGATGGAGGTCTCCACCGACTGGAACTGGAGCCGGAGATACTGGCTCGACGAGGAGGAGTCGGAGGGAGACGTCCGCGACCGGCTCGACAGGAACCGGGGGATCTCCTCCACGATCCGCTACGACATGCTCGAGGACATGAGCGTCGAGCTGAACGTCTCGAGGTCGATCTCGCGCCTGGACAGGAAGCGGAGCGCAACGGGCGTCAGCACGCTCTTCGACGTCTACGAGATCGACGACGACAGGGTCTTCACCGCCAGGGTGGTCTACACCCCGGGGGACTCCCGCATCACCTTCGAGAGGCTGATCAACCTCTACCGTGCGGACACGTACGGCACCTGGGAGGACGTCTGGGGGACCACCTACCAGGACGACAACGACCGGGACGAGCTGCGCGAGGCTCTTGCCCTCAACGCCGAGATCCCCCTGAACCGGCGGGTGGTCCTCGTGACCGGCGTGGAGGGGCAGCGGAGGAAGACCGTCTTCCTCGAGTCCGAGCAGTCGGCGAACAGCAAGGTCTCCTCCACCTACATCGTGAGCCCGGGCTTCCGGTACGACGCCGGGGCGGACTGGACCCTGACCGAGTCGCTCAAGCTCAGCGCGGACTACACCACCTTCCTCTTCCCGCAGAGCGCGACCGGATCGAACCTCCTGTTCCGCCGCCTGGTGGCGTCCTCCTCCTTCCAGAGGGTCTCCCAGGACAGCACGACGCTCGGCATCTCGCACTCCTTCGTCTTCCAGGACCAGGGCAGCTACGAGAGCCCCATGTTCCAGAGGTCGGAGGAGGTGGTGAGCAGCACCCTCACCTTCAACCTCGGCTTCCACGCCACGGGCAGCGTCGGCGTCACCCCCTCCTACTCGTGGGAGTACTCCCGGAGGAACTTCGTGGCCACGGAGGCCCCCTCCCTGGTGGACCAGCTCCACCACGTGGGGCTCCGCACCACCATGCGCCTCGCCGGCGGCACGCTCTCCTTCCAGGCCACGAGGACGTTCTATTCGAACGATGCGAGACCGAGCTACTGGAAGGCCAGCGTCGGCCTCAACTACCAGCTCTGAGGAGGGAGGAGCCATGAGACCGCATGCACGTTCCGCATTCCTGACGGCGTCCGTCCTCCTGGCGGCCGCCTGCTCGTTCTTCGACCCCCGGACCCCCGAGGACCCGGACCCGCACAGCGACATCCCCTGGATCCAGCCCACCTCCCCCGCCAACGTGGTGACGAACCTGGAGAACGCCCTGGAGGGCCGGTCGATCTCCTACTGCATGAACTGCTGCGACACGTCCTTCACCTTCGTCGCCGATCCGCTGGACGTCGAGGAGTACGGCGGATCCCTCGAGTTCGACGACTGGGACTACTACGTCGAGCAGAACACGCTGGGCAACATCTTCGCCTCCGTCGTCGGCTCCGGCTATCCGGAGGACAGCCTGGTCTCCGTCACGATGGGCATGGTGCCCGAGTATCCCGATCCCGCGGCTCCCGACTCCGTCGCCGACATCTGGAGGGACTACGAGATCGTCTGCGCGGGGGGCGAGTGGGGCGGCTGGGACCGTCCGGCGCTCGGGAGGGCGAGGCTCACGATGCTCGAGGACGACTTCGGGCTCTGGCGGATCTCCGCCTGGGAGGACATCCGGCCCGAGGACTACCACGGGGACACGAACAGGACCTGGG
>Ga0163210_1000379_pt1 | contig 18624 bp, 16 predicted proteins | sample Kivu_220m_FD_113536 | JGI IMG/M metagenome (GOLD analysis project Ga0163210, IMG submission 113536) | Freshwater microbial communities from Lake Kivu, Western Province, Rwanda to study Microbial Dark Matter (Phase II) - Kivu_220m | ecosystem: Environmental > Aquatic > Freshwater > Lake ...
CATCTTGTGATATATTATCGCCAACCTAATCAACCCGCTTTTCATCGAAAGGAAGGGCGAAACTAATCAGCGATAAGAATCTCCGGGTCAACCAGGGTATTCGGTCGAAAGAGGTCCGGGTCATCGACGAGACCGGCAAGCAAGTGGGCGTCATGGCGACGTACGAAGCGCTGCGCCTCGCACAGGAACGCAACCTGGATCTCGTCGAAGTCGCGCCGAACGCGCAGCCGCCGGTCTGTCGAATTATCGACTTTGGCAAGTTTATGTACGAGCGCACCAAAAAGGAGCGCGAAGCCAAAAAGGGACAGAAGGCGATCGAGGTCAAGGAGCTGCGCATTCGCCCCAAGACGAATTGGTACCATACTGGCTTTAAACTAAAGCGCGTCCGTGAGTTTCTGAAAGACGGCAACAAGATTCGGGTCCGCGTCATCTTCCGGGCGCGTGAGATTTCGCATATCAATATCGGCCGCGAGATCCTGGAAAAGGTCGCGGTCGAATTGGCGGACGCGGCGAGCATCGAGCAACTTCCCTTGATGGACGGCAAGAGCATCGTGATGCTCCTTGCTCCCGGTGCGATGAAAGGTGGGCCGGAAGCCGCCCGGGCGCTGATCCGGGGCACCCGAGTGGCTGCGCCGCCGGAAGAGGTCAGCGCACCACCACCCGCTAAAGTCAACTGAGAACGCCAAGTGGTCGGGGTCAAGCCCCGACCTTGTTTTGAGACAACGATTGGAGAGGATCGCGTGCCTAAACTGAAAACCCACAAATCCACCGCCAAACGGTTCAAGATTACGGCGACCGGCAAAGTGATGCACACCAAAGTCGGCAAGTCCCATCTGCGCCGCCGCAAATCCAAGCGCAACAAGCGCGCCTTCGACCGCCGCGTCGAGGTCAAGAGTTTTGAACGCGCGAAGAAGATCAAGCAACTCGCGCCGACACTGGATCAAAAATAGAGGTTAGAAGATGCAAGTTGGAGGTTGGATCAGCTTCCAACCTCTAACATCCAAAGTCTAACTTCCAGATTCGGAGAATCGAAATGGCTAGAGTGAAACGCGGCGTGACTTCTCACGCTCGCCACAAAAAGGTATTGAAGCAGACTAAAGGTCAGGTCCATTCCAGGCACTTGCTCTTTCGCCGCGCGAACGAAGCGCTGCTGCATTCCAAGTACTATGCGACCGTCGGGCGCAAAAAACGCAAGGACGATTTCCGCCGACTGTGGATCACGCGCATCAACGCCGCGGCGCGGCCGCTGGGATTGACGTACAGCAAGATGATCGCCGGCTTGAAGCGCGCTGGGATCGAGGTCGATCGCAAGATTCTCGCCGATCTCGCGGTGCGCGACGAGAAGGCGTTCGCGAAACTGGCGGAAGCGGCGAAATAGTTGGATCGTGCAAACGTTGGGCAGTTCGATATTTTTTGAATAATTGACGTTACGCACCCTGAGCGGTACGCAGTGGAGTCGAAGGGTGCATTCTTTGACTACCTCCTCGACTCGCTACGCTCGCTCGGAGTCCGCTCAGAATGCCGGGCGTATGGTGAGTGAGTAAGCAACTATCCAACTGTTGCACTATCGAACTATCGGACTAGATGATTACCAGCCTTTCCAACGCCAAAGTGAAATTCATCCGTTCGCTCGCGCGGCGGCGGGCGCGGTACGCCGCGCGGCAGTTTGTCGTGGAGGGCGTGCGGCTCATCGAGGAAGCAGTGGGAGCGGGGATTGCCCCCGCTCTTGTCTTGTACGCCGCGCGTGTGCAGGACGAACCCCGCGCCCGCGCGCTGCTGGAGCGTCTGCGCGCGGCAACGCCGGAGGTCTACGCGGCAAGCGATGAGGTGATGCAAGCCGCGTCGAGCACGGAAACGCCGCAAGGCATCGTCGCGGTCGTCGCGTTCATGGATTTGCCGTTACCCGCGTCGCCGCAATTCGTTTTGATCCTCGACGCGGTGCGCGATCCGGGCAACGTCGGCACGATTCTGCGCTCGGCGCGCGCAGCGGGCGTGGATACGGTGTTCTTTGCGCCCGGCACCGCCGACCCGTACAACGACAAGGTCGTCCGCGCGGCGATGGGCGCGCATTTCCGTGTGCCGCTGCGCGTGGCAGCGTGGGAGCAGATCGCCGACGCGCTTCGCGGCATCCCGCGCGTCTACCTCGCGGATGCGCGCGGCAAGGTGGAGTACGCCAGCGCAGATTGGGCGCGGCCGCTCGCGCTCATCGTCGGCGGCGAGGCGGAAGGCGCCGGCGGCGCGGCGCAAAAGATCGCGACCGCGCGCGTGAGCATTCCGATGCGCGGCGGCACCGAGTCGCTCAACGCGGCGATGGCGGCGACGGTGCTGCTGTTTCAAGCCGCGAGGAAACTGTAGGGGCGGGTCTCAGACCCGCCCTTGCGATTTCATTGGGTGTTCAGTGCAAGTTTGTAAAACCACTCGGTCAAATTAGTCAAGCCCCCTTTTTGTGGTATAATCGAATCGATCCTGGGAAACGCTGTTCCGATGGAACTGTCGCATGGACAATTCGTTCACGCGGTATCGTCTGTACATCGCCATGCTCCTTCTCTTCCTGATCGTTCTCGGCGGAACGATCTGGGCGCTGCGCCGCCCTGAGCCGACCGCGCTCACGATCATCACGCCGACGCCGCGCCCGACGGCGACTCTCGCCTCCATCCTCGTCGACGTGCGCGGCGCAGTCGCCAAGCCGGGCGTGTACACGCTGGCTCCGGGCAGCCGCATGCAGGATGCGCTCGCGCTAGCCGGCGACGTGCTGGCAGACGCCGAGACCCGCAACCTCAACTTGGCGCGCAGGCTGAACGACGGCGAGCAGATTTACGTCCCGATGATGGGTGAGGCGACGATTCCACCGCCGGCGTCGCCGGGCAGGAGCGGCGCGGTGGCGATCAAGACCCCGCTTGGGAAAATCAACGTCAACACGGCGACGCTCGAAGAACTCGACGCGTTGCCCGGCATTGGGCCGGTCATCGCACAACGCATCATCGACTATCGCAGCCAGAATGGTGCGTTTGAGCGCATCGAGGATTTGAAACAAGTGCGCGGCATCGGCGACGCGGTGCTCGCCCAGATCGAGGATTGGGTGACGCTGCAATGATACGACCAATCATCTCAGCGATTCTGCTCGCCGTTTTTCTGTCCGCGTGTGCCGCTCCGGCACCCACACCCGCACCGCCAACCGCGCCGCTGCCGACCAAAGCGCCAGCGCCCCCTGGTCCAACGCGCGCTCCGATCACGGTCGTGGACATTCAGCAATCCAAGCAACCGGACGGCAGTATCAAGACGACGGCCAACGTGACCGCGGAAGACAATCTGGGAATCGGCCAGATGGAAGTTGCGTCGCCGGACACGATGCTGATGGGCGAGACGCGCACGATCCGTCTGCGGATTTCGCCGTCCACGGCGCTGGCCTCCTCGACGCCGGTCGCCGCGCCCGGCAAGACGCCCGATCTGCCCAATTTCGTCTACCGGTTCAGCGGCAATGTGCAATTGTATCCCGTGATGATCGCGGAACTGCGGACTCTGGCTTTCGAGGTCGACAAGCCCGGCCCGATCCGCCGCGGGATCACGCCGAATATTCCGGCGACCTGGGATTGGATCATCGGCCCGCGGTCGCCGGGCCGCCAGGAACTCGCCATCGAGATTTCGATCCCCGCGGTCGTCAATGGGGTCGATTCCGAGCTGACCACTTTGCAGGACGTGCCCATCGCGATCGTCGTCCAATCGCCTACGCCGACGCCGGTTTCGGTTGCGACGCGTCTGGGTGAGTCGATCACCAACAACGCCAGCGCAATCGTCGTCGCGCTCATCGGGTTGATCGGCACACTGATCGGCATTCTGGTGAAAATGAAATCGGATCAGGACAAAGCCGCGCCGAAGAAATCGAAAAGGTAGATGGACAAATACTTCTCTCCCAAGACACGTCTCTCTTTCGCCTGGGCCTGCGTCGTCGTCCATGTCTTCGCGCTGCTCGCGGTGCTGCTCGTGCTGCGAAACGGCATCCCGCCGGGCGACGTTGCGACGCGCGCGGCCTTCGTCGCGGAGAACGCGACCGCGTGGCGCATCGGCTGGGCGCTGTGGCTGCCGGCGTCGCTCGCACTCGTGCTGTTCTTCGCGGCCTGGGCGGATGTGCTCGAATACCGCGCGTGGGGCGTCATCGCCGTCGCGCTGACACTCGCCGGCGCGCTGATCGATTGGGTGGACGAAACGATTTGGATCGCGCTCGCGCCCGATCTCGCCGCCCAGTTTGCATCGGACGCGTTCGCGGCGAGCGCGTACGCGTTGTGGGATCGCGCGTACGTCGTCATCTCGATGGGACTGGCAAACGGGCTGTACACCATCGGCGGCGTCATCCTGACCGGACTTGCGTTCAAGACGCGCGGTTTTCCAAAATGGCTTGCGTCGTGGAGCACTATCGTCTGGGCGCTCTCGTTCGATCTCAGCATCGCCGCGCTGATCGGCGATGGCGTGCTGATTCAAATTGTGTCCGCGCTCGTCTTCATCGCGTTCTTGCCCTGGGTCGTGCTGATGGGCTACGGCTGGCTGATGCAGAACGCGCGCGGTGACATTCCTGTGTCGCGGACGACGTTCGGCGCGGTGGTACGCTCGATGGTGCCGAAGCATCCGATTCCGATGCACACGGTCTTTCGCGAGTGTTTTCTCGTCAACTTTGCGATCAAACCGGAAGCGCTGCGCCCGCTGATTCCCAAGCCGATGGAGCTCGATGTGCACGGCGGCGAGGCGTATCTTTCGATTGTGATCGCGCAGATGGACCAGATGCGCCCGGCGTTCGTGCCGCGCGGATTCGGCATCACCCATCATCAAGTCGTCTACCGTGTCGTCGGACGCGCCAACGGCGAGCGCGGCGTCTGCTTTTTGCGCAGCGATGCGGACAACGCGCTGATGAGCATTGCCGGCGATTGGCTCACGTTCTTTCGTTTTCACACCACGCCGATCAAGACCAAGCGCGCCGGCAACCGGCTTTCGGTCGATGTAACAGCGGCGCCGCGCGACCACGCCGACATTCACGCGACGTACGATTTGGCGTCCCCGCAGCGGAGGCTGCCAGCGTCGTCGCGGTTTGCATCGTTTGACCAGGCGAAGGAATTCTTGGTGCAACTCTTTGCTGCGTTCGCGTACGACCCGCTGACCAATGAGTTGAGCGTCGTACACATTCAGCGCGGCGAGTGGAACATCGATGTCGTGGACGACAAGCGTGCGGTGTACGAGTGGATGCAGCGCGGTCCGCATTTCAACACGCAGAACGCGCGGCTCGATTCGATTTTCTACGTGCGCGCGATCCCATACACCTGGCACACGTTGGAGAAGGTCAACCTGGCCAAATGAACCAGTCCCGCTCGACCTTGCGCCACTGGCGCGCGGCCTGGCGCGATACGATTTTACTCGTGCGCGATTTCCGCGTGCCGCTCCTCCTGTTCATCCTGCTCATCGCCGGCGGCGGGCTGTTGTACTATTCCCTCGCGGAGCAAGCCGGCGAACCGCTGCACAGTCCCGTCGAAGCCATCTATACCGTGTTGTCAATGGTATTCCTGCAAGCCGGCGGCAGTTTTCCCAATGCCGGGTATCTTCAGATTTTCTTTTTCATCGTCCCGGTCCTCGGCATCGGGATTCTGGCGCAGGGGTTGGCGGATTTCGGTGTCGCATTTTTCAACCGCAAGTCGCGCAGCAAGGAGTGGGAAATGGCGGTGGCGTCCACTTTCGGCAATCACACGGTCTTGATCGGACTGGGGCATCTGGGTTTCCGCGTCGCCGAAAAACTGCACGAGCTGAATCAGGATGTCGTCGTGATCGAAGTGAATCCCAAAGACAACCTGGTGGCCAGCGTGCAATCGATGAACATTCCGGTCCTGCAAGGCGACGGGACGCGGGAAGATATCCTGAACGCCGCGGCGGTGCGCCAGGCGCGGTGCATCATCCTCTGTACGCAAAACGACAATCTCAATCTGCAGATGGCGGTCAAGGCGCGCAGCATGAATCCGAGAATCCAGGTCATCTTGCGCATCTTCGACGACGACTTTGCCGCCGCGCTGCAAAAGCAGTTTGGCTTTAGCGCGATCAGCGCGACCGGCATGGCGGCGCCGGTGTTCGCGGCCATCGCCGCCGGCATGGACATCTCGCAGCCGATCGCGGTCGAGGGACAATCGTTCAGTCTGGCGCGGCTCAACGTCTCCCCGAGATCGAAACTCGTCAATCTCTCGGTCAACGCGGTCGAGCAAACGTACAATGTCAGCGTCGTTTTGCTGCGGCACGACGGCGCGCAGGACTTTCACCCACCCGCCGAGAAACGCCTCGCTGCCAACGACGTGCTCGCCGTGCTGGGCGGATCGGAACAGATCAGCCGGCTGGCGCAGGATAATCGATAGGAGTATTCAATGCTACGCACCCTCTTTGCAGCAAACGTGAGTATCGCGGTCGCTCTTGTTTTCACCACCGCTTGCGCGTCCGCGCCGACTCCGACGCCGACGCCACTGCCAACCATGACGCTGGCTCCAACTGCCACCGCGATACCGACCAGCACCCCTACGCTCACGCCGACCTCCACCAGCACGCCCGCGCCAACCGCGACGGCGACGTTGAGACCCACGGCGACCGCGACGAGCTTGCCTTCGCCGACCAAGCCGCCGACTCCCACGCCTACTCTGGCGCTGCGGTACCCGATGGTCAAATTGCGCGAGCCGGCGGATGGGCGGGCGCTTGAAGTCAAGTCGTTCGTCTTCGAGTGGGAACCTCTAGCCCTGCAAAGTGGCGATCATTACGAGGTCTTTGTCCGGAGCCCACAGAACTCAACCTGGGACCAGCGGCTCAACGTAGGCGCGGAGGTGAAATTACCTATGGCTAAAGGGTCGTCTCTGGTGTACGGAGATTACGTTTGGACCGTCTTTGTCGTCGATCCACAGGGACAAGCGGTAAGCGGACAGGGTGAAACGAGAACAGTCAAATGGTGCCACCCGGGGAGCGCTTGCCATGAATGTTCGTCGTGCCATCACTGATCGCGCTTGCGGAATAAGCAAAGAGGAGGCGCAATGAAATTTGGCGTTGGCTTGCCCAACTTTGGACGCACTACTTCATTCGATGCGATTCGCCGCGTCGCGATCGCGGCAGAGGAACTGGGATACGACTCGGTATGGACAACCGATCACGTGATCGTGCCGCGTGCCGACATCGAACCGTACGGTCGCATCTTTGAGTCCGTCGTCACGCTCGCGATGGTCGCGGCGGTCACTCAGCGTGTGCGCGTGGGAACCTCGATCATCGTCCTGCCGATGCGCAACCCCGTGTTGTTCGCAAAACAAGCCGCGACGATCGACGCGGCCTCCGGCGGGCGGTTGATCGTCGGGGTGGGCGTCGGCTGGAACGAACCGGAATACAAAAACCTGAGCGCGAATTTCAAGAATCGCGGCAAACGGCTCGACGAAGACATCACGCTGCTCCGCGCGCTCTGGTCGAGTGAAAGTGCGAATTTTCACGGCCAGTATACGCAGATCGCCGATTCGGTCTTTGCGCCGCTGCCGGCGCGGCGGGAGATTCCGATTTGGATCGGCGGCAACGGCGAGCCGTCGTGGCAGCGCGCCGCCGCGCTCGGCGATGCGTGGCACGCGACCGGCGCTGCGCCCGAGGGCGTCGCGGCGGCGGTCAAGTATTTCCACGAGCACAAACCCGCGCGTCCGCTCCTGATCTCGGCACGCCTGACCGTCAATCTGGACCCCTCTGTGCCGCCGACGTACGAGTATCGCGGCGCGCCGCGCCGGCGGCTGACCGGCACCGACGACGACATCCGCGCGACGCTGCGTGAGTTCGTTCAGGCCGGCTTGCAGCACGCCGCGCTCTGGTTCCCCACGGACGATGTGGCCGTCGGGCTGAAACAGATGGAGCGATTCAGGCGCGACCTTGCACCCGAGTTCGAGGACTGAGCCGCGCATGTCGAGTTGGCTCTCCAGGAATTCAAAGCAACTTCGCCGCATCGCGGGCTACCTCCTCGCCATCGCCATCCTGTTCTTCCTCGGCGATTTGCTCTATCGCACCTGGGGCGACCTGGCTAAATCCGGCTTTCAGTTCGAATTCGATCTGCCGCGTCTCGCCGTCTCGCTCGCGCTGTTGGTCGTCGCGCGCGCGTTCGCGGTCGAGGCGTGGCGGCGCATCCTGATCTCGCTCGGCGAGCGGTTCGGATTCGCGTTCGGCGCGCGCGTCTGGTTCCTCTCGAACCTGACGCGCTATGTGCCCGGCAACATCTGGCAGGTGGCGACGATGATGGTGATGGTGGAGCAGCAGGGCGTGAGCAAGACGAACGCGCTGCTGAGCCAGGTCATCTATACCGCGATTGCGCTCGCGAACGCGGGGCTGCTCGGTCTGATGTTCATCCTGGTGCGTCCGGAGATCGTGAACGGTGTGCTGCCGGTTTCGATTGCCGCGTCCGCGCCGCTGATCGCCGCACTCGCGTTCATCGCCCTGATCGTTTTTCTGGCGTTGCCGCCGGTCAATCGGCTCATCGTCGCATTGACCGCGCGCGTCACGCGCCGCGAGATCGCCGCGCCGACGCCGACGTTCGCGCGCGGCCTCGTCCCGCCGCTCTTTTCGCTCGCCATGTGGCTGACCAACGGCATCGCGTTCTACCTCTTCGTCGATTCGATTACGCCAACGTCGCTCACGCAGTTGCCGGCGTTTATCGCGATGAACGCCGGCGCGTATTGGATCGGCTACCTATCGTTTGTCACGCCGAGCGGCTTGGGATTTCGTGAGGGCGCGCTCGCGTGGATGCTGGCGAGTTTCTTCCCGGCGCCGCTTGCGGTCGCGCTGTCACTCGTGACGCGCCTGTGGACGACGGCCGGCGAGATTCTCGGCGTCGTTCTGGTTTGGAACGTGCAGAAGAAATCGATTGCCTGACCGTGGACGCGTTTTGGGTTGTCACGCTCAATACTTCACGAAAACGCACTCATCAGCGTCCTCCATCTCTGGATTCTAGGGGTCAGGGGCGAAGCCCCTGATGGGAGCGCGGGGATGTTCCCCGAAGACCCCTTTGTCTCGATTTTTTGATTATCGCAGTCTTGCTCTGGGCGATGATGCAGATCCTGGTCGCGCTCTCTCCTTGAGCCAAGACAACTAGAAAGACAGCGAGGTCCGATATGCAAATCAATCTCACCATCAACGACGAATCCAAAACCTGGGATATTGCACCGAACGAAACGCTGGTTGCTGCGCTCCGGCGTGATGGCTACTTTGGCGTCAAGCACGGCTGCGAGAATGGCGCGTGCGGCGCGTGTACCGTGCTGCTCGACGGCAAGCCCGTGGCGAGCTGCGTGACGCTTGCCGCGCAAGCGGAAGGCAAGCGCATCACGACGATTGAATCGTTGGGCGAGGTTGCGGAACAGGGCTGGAGGCGCACCGAGGGCTTGCACCCGATCCAGCAAGCGTTCGTCGAACTGGGCGCGCTGCAGTGCGGCTACTGCACGCCCGCGATGATCCTTGCCGCCAAAGCGCTGCTCGATCAAACGCTTACGCCGACTGAAGAGCAGGTGCGCGACGCGCTCGGCGGCGTGTTGTGCCGATGCACCGGGTATGTCAAACCGGTGCAGGCGATCCTTTTGGCCGCGGCGCGATTACGCGGCGAGCAGAAATTCGAGCTTGGAGCTGCGGGGATTCCGATTCCACTCGAAGCGATCACTCCGCCGCGCGAAGAGCTACCGCCACCTGAACCTCCAATCTCCAATCTCCAATCTCCGACCTTTACACTCCCCAAGACGGTCGTCGCGCCCACTGTTCCAGAGACCCGCGTCGTCGGCAAGCCCGAGCATAAAGTCGATGCGGCGAAGCTGGTGCAGGGCAAGCCCGCATTCACCGACGACATCGAACTGCGCGGGATGCTGTACGCCAAAGTGCTGTGGTCGCCGGTCGCGCACGCGCGCATCAAGCATATCGACGTGTCGAAGGCGCGCGCGCTGGAAGGCGTGCACGCGGTGCTGACGTACAAGGATATTCCGCGCGTCGTCTATTCCACCGCGGGGCAGTCCGATCCGATCCCCGGCCCGCTCGATTCGTTCTCGCTCGACAGCAAAGTGCGTTTTGTCGGCGACCGCGTCGCGTTCGTCGCGGCAGAGTCGGAAGAGATCGCGCGGCGCGCGCTGGAGTTGATCGAGGTCGAGTACGCAGAACTGCCTGCAGTTCTCGATGGGCGCGAGGCGATGAAGCCGGACGCGCCGCGCATTCACGATGAGCCGGAGTATGTCAATTTTGCGGACTCTGACCCGTCGAAGAACATTGCGGCGAAAATCGAAATCGAAATAGGGAATGTCGAAGAAGGGTTCGGGCAAGCCGATCAGATTTTCGAGGACGAGTACGTTGTGCCGAAAGTGCAGCAGGTGAGCATCGAGCCGCATGTCGTCGTGACGTACTGGGATGAGGACGACCGCCTCGTGATTCGCACGTCGACGCAGGTGCCGTTCCACGCGCGCCGCATCCTCGCGCCGGTGCTCGGTCTGCCGCCCAAGCGCATTCGCGTCATCAAGCCGCGCATCGGCGGCGGCTTTGGCGGCAAGCAGGAAGTCTTGATCGAGGATGTCGCCGCGCATTTGACGATTGCGACGCGGCGCCCGGTCCGGTTCGAGTACACGCGCGAAGAGGAATTCATCGCCGCGCGCTCGCGCCACCCGATGCGCGTGCGGATGAAGACGGGTGTGAAGAAGGATGGCACGATCGTCGCGAACGAGATGTACGCGCTGAGCGACACCGGCGCGTACGGCTGCCATGCGCTCACCGTCACGGGCAACACCGGGCAAAAGTGCATGGGGCTGTACAACGCGCCGAACATCAAGTTCCACGCGCACGTGGTCTACACCAACACGCCGCCATCCGGCGCGTTCCGCGGCTATGGCGTGCCGCAAGGTTTCTTCCCGCTCGAAGTGCACATGGAAAAAATCGCGCGCGCGCTGAATCTCGATCCGCTTGAATTTCGGTTGAAGAACGCGGTCAAAGCCGGCGATGAATTGCCGACCTCGAAAGCGTGGAGTGAGGGGCGCGAGCCGCATCCGGAGATCATTGAAACGTGTGGATTGGCCGAGTGTGTTGCCAGGGGCGCGGAGGCGATTGGGTGGAAACCTAATCTCCAATCTCCCACCTCCGGAAAGAAGGGCATAGGGATTGGAGATTGGAGATTGGTACTGGGCAAGCCGCACCTCCGCCGCGGCCAGGGCGTCGCGTGTGTGATGCAGGGCACCGCGATTCCCTACCTCGACATGGGCGGCGCGTCGATCAAGATCAACGACGACGGCTCGTTCAACCTGCTCGTCGGCGCGACCGACCTGGGCACGGGTTCCGACACGGTGCTTGCACAGCTTGCCGCGGAGATTCTCGGCTGCCCGGTGGACGACATACTCGTTTATTCCAGCGACACCGATTTCACGCCGTTCGATAAAGGCGCGTACGCGTCCAGCACGACGTACATCTCCGGCGGCGCGGTCGTGAAGGCGGCAGAGCAGGTGGCGGAGCAGATCAAGGAGGTGGCGGCGCGGATGCTCAATGCAGCAAATGTGCCAAATGAGCCAAATAAGCCAAGTATGCCAAACGCCACTCGCCACTCGTCACTCGTCACGCCAAAGGATCTGGCTCTCCGCGAAAAAAAGGTCTTTGCGCCAGACGGCCGCTTCGTCACACTCGCGCAGGTCGCGCTCGAGTCGCTGCATCACAAAGACCAATTTCAGATCATGGCGGTCGCGTCGTACGTGTCCCCCAAGTCGCCGCCGCCGTTCGCCGCGCAGTTCGCGCAGGTGCTGGTGGACACCGAGACCGGGCAAATCACCGTCGAGAAACTGGTGATGGCGGTGGACAGTGGCGTGATCGTCAATCCGGTCACCGCGTCGGGGCAAATCGAAGGGGGGATGACGCAGGCGCTGGGCTACGCGGTCTGCGAGGAGATGCTGTACGATCGTTTAGGTCGCTCGATCGCTACGGCGTTGGGCGATTACAAGATTTTTGCGGCGGACGAGATGCCTGAGTTGCAAACCATTTTCGTCGAGACGTACGAACCGTCGCATCCATTCGGCTTGAAGGCGGTCGCGGAGATCCCGCTCGACGGCGTTGCGCCGGCAGTGGCGAATGCGGTTTACGACGCGGTCGGCGTATGGATGCACGAGATTCCGATGACGCCGGAGCGGGTGTGGCGCGCGATCAGGCGCCAATGAGCCAGAGGTACCAAACGCGCCAATGTTTTTCACGCGCAACAATGCGCCGAAAAGTACCTTTGGGGGGTTGACACTCCGCTTCGTTCGCGCTTATGATAAAAATGTAGATTGGTAGCGTACACCTTTCTGGAGTGATGAGCGCTCTTCGCCAGCAAATTTGTTGGCGAAGAGTTTTATTTTGAGGCAATGTACTGGAGGGAGAAAGGAGAAAAGATGAGAAGGACAACTGTTGTGCGCCTGATGGGTCTGTCTGTGTTTCTGGTCGTGCTGGGAATCTGGCTAGTCACGCGAGTTACACTCGCCCCTACCTGCGGCGCGTTCGCGTGTCGGGAAGCTGACCGCGACGCCTGGTGTCAGGATCATAGTTTGGGTCCTTATTGTAGCGACCCCGCTGGCTTCGGTGCGTGCACGTGTACTTCGTGCGTGGCACCAGCGCCACCATATACTGGCTGGTCTCCGGCCAGTTTCTCAGGGAGAACTGCGCCGAGGATTTCAAGCACGCTTGGAGGTGCGGGGGGCAGTCTGGATAGCCCGGGCGGCGATGCCACAGTCACTGTTCCTGCGGGCGCACTGCCGGAGGGCAGTCAACTCAGCATCTCGCAACCGAATCAGAACGGACTGCCGCGCGGCACCTTTGTGTTGCGTGGCGATGGCGATCACTGGGACGCCGTCTCGGTCACCGATGCAAATGGCAATCCGATCACCTCGTTCAATCCGCCGCTGACATTCTGCTTCAACCTGACCAACGACGAAGTGGCCCATGCCTATCCGTCGCTCTCGATACAGAAATGGGATGGTGGCAAATGGGTGGATGTGGCTGCCACGTTCACGGCGGGAACCCCGAACAAGCTGTGCACGACCACGGCGGGTTGGTGAGGGGTGCTGAGTGCTGGCGTCAATAGGCGGCGGCAGGATGCGAGATAAGAAGACCTTCGAGGTCCATGCAACCTCGAAGGTCTTGCTTTTAGCGGTGAAGGTGCGTCGCACCTTGAGTACCCCGCAGGATCTGATGGCTGGACTATTGCGGCAGCGCGATCGCGTTCATTTCTCCTTCGCGTGCGAACCCAGCCGAGGTCCCGTTTACCGTTACTCGAGTGGTCGTCGCTGCGTAGATACGCAGTCGCGCCGTCGGCGGGTTGAGCACCGTAATCGCCATCGTGTCACCCGTGTACGCCACTTGCAGCGTAATGGGCACGTTGCTGGTGAACAAGGTGTGCAACCCTCCGGACAGTCGGGTGCCGTTGGCGACCACAAAGACTTGCGTCGTATGATTTGAATCCTGCCGCACATACGCCACGGCTGCATCGGTGCTGAACTCGTCGAAGAGGCGTTGGCCGCGTGCGCTGTCATCCGCCAGCAAAATCGCGTCCTCGAACGCGCCGGGCGCAACAACGTGCAGTCCGGCGCCCGATGAGTAGAACCGGGTGATGCGGGATGATGTGCCGTAAGGCTCGAAGAGGGCGGTGAACGTGGTGTCTTTGGTTTGGCGGCGCGCCATCGCAAAGGGAATCGCCTGGTTCGTCTGGTCGATCCCATTGCCGACGACGACCGTCGTATCGAACACGCCGAGCATTCTCAAATCGACGTGCGCGCTGCCGCCCAGGTCCCACAGCGCTTCCCAATCACCGCTTACGGCGGTGCTGCGCGCGTTGGTCAGGTAGTTGTACCCATTCGTATTCGGGAGCGCGGTGTACGACGAGAGTCTGAGCGGCGTGGTGAGAGTGCCTGAATTGTGATAGATCCAGTCGAAACGATGCGATTGTCCGTCGAGAGTGGTCGCGCGCGTCAGATCGAGCCAGTAATCCGGCGTGAGCGCAAGCGTGCGTGCAAGCGCCGCGCGGTTCGGATAGACCGCGCCCGCGTCTCCACTGACCAGGCTGAGCGCGGAGAAGCCAAAGTAACGCCGCAAGTTGCCGGTGGCTGTCCCTTGCGTTAGTTCGTCCACGACGATGGTGTTGTGAGCGACCGTCGTCTTGTCCCAGCCGTTGTACGCGTCGGCCGCGTACGAGTGAACCCCGGGATCAAGTCCGAGCAGCTTGCCCGCGCCATATGCCACGTAACCGAGTTCGTCCATATGCCCGTGTCCGCCGCCGGACGGGCCGAACTTGAACGCGAGATAACGCAGGGCGTTCGTATCGCCCGAGCGCAGGATCGCATAGCCCGCTTCCGGCAGGAGAGTGCTTGTCGCTGGCAGCGGGCTGGCGGTAGGAAGCGATACGGCTCCCCACAGCAAGGACTGCCAGGTGCGTGCGTCCTTGCTGATTGGCAGCGCGAGCAGCGGATCGAGGTATCGTCTGTAACCGACCTCGTACATCCACTCGCTCGCCAACGAACGTCCGCTGTCGTCGCCGAAACGAGGCAGGGAGAGGTCGGGCAATGCCATCTGCAGCGGCGCGGTCCACATCGCACGCAAGTCCGGCTGCCCGTAGGTGTCGATGCCAGCGCGTGTGCCCATCTCGGCGAGGTAGAGCATCGCGTTGAGCGCGCAAAAATGATAGCCCCAGGAACCTTCCCACCAAAAGCCATCGGCCACTGCGCCGCCGGTGAGTTGCTTGAAGAATCCTTCCGCCGGATCGTTGTACGCCAGTTCGACCAAGCTTGCGTCATTCAACGCAAATCCGACGGTTGCGATTGCCGCGTTGTGCCAGGCCTGCCAGTTGCTCAGTCCCGCGCGATTGCCTTCGATCTCTGCGATCGCGGGGCGCAGTACGTTATCCGCGATGGCGGCGCGGTCAGTCGGCGCAAGTGCGCTGCTGATCAGGTCGTACGACCACGCGATGTCGACCAACCAGGTCGCTTCGTCGAGCGTCTGCGCATGTGCCTTTGCGCCGCTCGGGTCGATGTTGCCATCCTTATCGTGATGCGGGTATTTGGGGTACGCCGCCGCGTACGCGCGCAAGATCGTCGCCGCGCGGTTCGCGTATTTCACGTCGCCGGTGAGCGCGTACGCCAAGCCGAGAAACCGCGCGTAGGACGCGAACGCGTCGTGCCTCCGCGCGTAGATGACTTGATCGTACAACGCAGGTCGATTGGGCCACTGCGGCGGCGAGGCGAAGTATTGATTCGTGCTGGGGCAGTAGTGCGGCGGCGAATGCGTCGGCTCGTAGCGGAGAGGCAGACCGTTCGGGCAGACGTACCACATCGTCCACTGTCCGCCGCCGGGTGGCAGGTCCGGGCTGGTGAGGTTGAAATCCTTGAGATACTGAGTGGGCCACGCGTCCGCGTTCTTGATGATCTGATCGCGCGCGTCGCGGGCCCAGGAATACGTGGCAATCCATTGCTTGATCCGCGCGATGTCATCCGCGTCGATGAGCGTGCGCGGCGCGCTGCGCTGCTGCCACGGCGGCACTTCCAGCGTGGGGAGTGGCGTGCTCGTCTCGGTGGGCGAAGGAAGTGCGGTCGGGCTTGCGGGCACGCGTGTCTTGGTGGGCACGCGGCTAGGGGGAACGAAAGGAATGGCAGTCGGCGTGCTCGTTGGCTGCGCACAGGCGGAAAGAACCATGAGTAACAGGAGGACGAAGAATTTTGATACTTTCATCATCGCGCTCCTTTTGTCCGCGAATCGCGTTCACCCGATGATCGAGTCGCCGCAGAGCGAGCGGGCGCGCTTCGCTCCTGCAGCCATCGAACAAATCTCTACGATTTTGGGCGCAACAGCACCACGCTGACCAGGATCATCATCCCGCCGGTCAGTTGCAGCGGGTCCAGCACTTCACCGAAAATGAAATACGCGACGATGGCCGTCGTCACCGGCTCGGCCGCGGCCAGGATGCTCGCGACGCTCGCCGGCAGATGGCTCAAGCCAATCGTGTAGGCGCCAAACCCGCCGAGCGTGGGCACGAGCGCGAGGAAGAGCAACGTCCCCCAGCCGTCGATGGGCAGCGCGGTCGGGACAAAACTGTGGACGAACAAATTCACCGGCAATAGGAAAATCGTGCCGAAGAGAAACGCGTAAAAGAGCGAGGTCCACGCGCTGTAGGTACGGGTGGCCACGCGCCCGATGAGCGAGTACGTCGCGAACGTAAAGGCCGAGCCGACCCCAGCGGCGAGGCCGATCGGATTCAGTTGAACCTGCGCGGGATCGTACGCGCGTGCGACGAGTACGATGCCCAGGATCGTCAGCGCCAGAGCGGCGATTTTCGCCCAGTCCATCGTCTCGCGCAAAAAGCGCCAGGCGAGAATGGCGACAATCGCGGGCGAGGTGTAGATGATTACGGTCGCCACGGCTGCGCCGTTGTACTGAACCGACGTGATCCAGACGATCTGATGCGCGGCCATGCCAATCAGCCCGTACAAGGCAAAGAGGGGCAGGTCTCGCCGCGCGACGAAAAGCTGCTTGGCGTCGAGAATCAAGAGCGCAAAGAAGACGAATGCAGTCACGAAAAAGACGCGCCAGAACGCAATCGTCATCGTCTCCATGCCGTAGCGCGTCAGCAGGATCTTGATGAAGATGCCGGTCAGCGCCCAGATGACTGTGCCGGTCAGGACGATGACATAGCCGCGCAGCGGCACTTCGCGCCGCGCGGGAGCGCTGGGTTGCACAACCGTTGTTTCCGAATTCACGGCTGATCCTTTTTCCGAAATGTGACTTGCCAAAATTCGCGCGTCTCGGCGGTTGCCCGCGCGCGTTCGTCGATGCGCCAACCGCACACCCACGCGATGCGCTCGTCGACGACGAGCAGCGGCAGCCGGTCGCGCGCCAGGCGGGGGATTTTCGCATCGATCATAAATTCGTGCAGCGCCTTGGTATGCCCATTCATGCCCGCGGGCTGGAAACGGTCCCCCGGGCGGCGTCGGCGCAAATAGGCGTTGCCCCGGCATTTGTCGAGATCGAGCCGCGCGCGCCAGCGTTGTGGCTCTGGCATCGCGGTTTCGGGTCTCGCCGTCACGTCGGTCTCCACCACCCAATCCGAGTTGGGCAGTTCTGTCACGCCCTGGGTTGGCAGATCGACGCGCTCCGCGTGCAGCTGCGGCAGGTCGGGCGCCGGTCCGCCGCGTGCGGTAGCGGCGATCGTGAGGTCGACATAACCGACGGTCAGGATCAACCCTCCCGGGAGGGTTGCCGCCGCGCCAGTGGATTTGTCCAGCGCGACCCGCCGGGCGTCTTCGATCGGTGTCCAATCGATGTCGCGCAAGTCGCCGCGCAGTTCCTCCACTGCCGCGCGCAGCGTGCCGCGCTGGAGCGCGGGGTGGAGCGCCCGCCACGCCGCCCGGTCAAACACGATGGCTCCATCCACTTGGCGCGCGATCTCTGCGAAGACTGCGTCTGCGTTCCGGCTCAGGAGCGCGTAATCGTCCGCGATCACGCGCGACGAGTGGAGCAGCACTTGGCGGAGATGCGGGTTCAGGGTTTCGAGGTACGGCAGCACCTCCTGGCGCAGGCGATTGCGGAAAAAAGTTGTATCCAAGTTCGAGCGGTCCTGGCGCGGCGCCAGATGATGGCGCCGGCAGTAGGCTTCGATTTCCGCGCGCGTCACGTCGAGCAGGGGCCGGACAATTCGAAATTCGAAATTCGAAATTCGAAATTCAGATTCCCCTTCTGAGATTTTGAATTTTGAATTTTGAATTTCGATTTTGTGTCCCATTCCGCGCAGCCCCGCCAACCCCGCGCCGCGCAACCAGTGCATCAGCACCGTCTCGACTTGGTCGTCGGCATTGTGCGCGACGGCGATTACGGTCGCTCCAACGCGCTGAGCGACCTTGACGAGAAACGCGTACCGCGCGTGCCGCCCGGCCTCTTCGAGTGAAAGGCGCGCCGCGCTCGCCAGCGCGCGGACATCGCGCGCCTCGATCGTCGCGCCCAAGCCCCATTCCTGCGCCAGCCGCGCGACGAACTGCGCGTCCGCATCCGATTCGTCTCCGCGCAGTTGGTGGTTCAGGTGCGCGACGTGCAGATCGATGTGCAGTTCCTTGCGCAGCGCGCACAGAACGTGCAGCAGCGTCAGCGAATCCGGTCCGCCGGACACGCCGACGACCACTGCGTCACCGGGCAAAAACAAGCTGTGTTCTAGGATGGTTGTGCGCACTTGAGCGATAACTGCCATTCAAACTCTTTCGATCTGTTTGCCCCAAGCGTCATCCTTCGACTACGTTCAGGATTACCACAGGGGGCAGACGCGTACCTTATTCGGCTGATATTTGCACCAACCGGGAGATGATCTGTTGTTTTCCTCATGAACCTCGGCAGAACGTTGGTTAACCCTCTGCATTGCCGGTTCACTCGGCAGACAATTCGGCACAACGAAAACCGATGTTGTTGTTCAAGTTGTCTGGATTGTCGTTGTTGCGCACCGCGCCGCGCACGTTATCTTGTTGATTGTTCCACGACCCGCCCCGCAACGCGGCTGGTTTGACCATCCCCCGCACACAGGACGCTTGGCGTCCTCTATGCCGCTTTGAACGTCTTGCGCCAGCCGCCCAGCAATTTGCCGATCTC
>Ga0163210_1000381_pt1 | contig 18528 bp, 7 predicted proteins | sample Kivu_220m_FD_113536 | JGI IMG/M metagenome (GOLD analysis project Ga0163210, IMG submission 113536) | Freshwater microbial communities from Lake Kivu, Western Province, Rwanda to study Microbial Dark Matter (Phase II) - Kivu_220m | ecosystem: Environmental > Aquatic > Freshwater > Lake ...
ACCTCAACCTGGAGCCCGGCGCCTATCAATACGGGGTGTCGGCCACCTACGACCTCAGTGCTTACGGCTACCCGGGAGAGGATGAATCGATGAGGGCAGGGCCGGTGACGGTGGTGTTGAACTATGGGCGGGAGCTTCCCTTCCTGGAGCCCTGGGACCAGGCCTCATTCTCCTATAACGAATGGCGGTTTACCCCGGCCCAGGGAAACTGGGCCATCGATGCCGCGGAGGGGGCGCCTGCCCCGGCGGCGAAGTTCAGCGGGGAACCCGTGCAGACCGACTATGACTTCAGCCTGGAGAGCCCCGTGTTGGACGCCACCCCCTTCGACTGTGCCCGGATCTGGCTCGATGTTGATGTGAAGCTTGAGGACCGGCAGGCCAACGGCGAGGAGAAGCTCTGCGTGGAGGTCTATTACAATACGATGTGGCACAAGATGACAGAGTACCTCAACAACGGCTCGTTCGACTGGCAGGCGAGGCACATCGACATCTCGGCCGTGGCGCAGCAGGCCTTCCGCGTGCGCTTCAGGGCCACGGGGCACAACTCTGCCAACCTCACGGGCTGGCTGGTCGACAACATTCATATCTATCCGGTCTGTTACCCGGCGCAACACCTCGAAGGAGAGGCCCTGGGCTACGACGTGCGGCTCACCTGGAGCCCGCCGGCCTGCCAGGGGACGGGAGGCCAGCTGAACGAAGGGTTCGAGGGGGCCACTTTTCCTCCACCGGGATGGGACAGGCTGATCACCAACGACGCCGCCACCTGGTCGCATACAACGGCCTCCTCCTCCCTTGGCGTGCACAGCGGCAACTTCTCCGCCGGGCTCCTGTGGGACTACAGCCACCAGGACGAGTGGCTGATCGTGCGGGACATCGCCGTCACCGGCAACCTCACCTTCTGGAGCCACGCCTTCCAGGGCTCCGCCTACAATGACCACTATTATGTGAAGGTCTCCCCCGACGGCGGCTCCTCCTGGGAGGTGGTGCTCGATATGAGCGCCCTGTCGCCCTATCCCAGCTTCAACGGCTACAACCTGTGGGAGACGCCCTACGAGGTTGACATGACCCCCTTCCTTGGCCAGACCGTTGACATCGCCTGGCAGGCGGTTGACGGCGACGGGCAGGGGATCTGGTACTCCTGGGCCATCGACGACTGCACGATCGGAAGCGACGGTCTCACCCTGAACAGCTACGAGATCTGGAGGAGCACAGGCGGTTCGGGCGATTTCGTGAAGATCAACACCGCCCCCGTCACCGACACCACTTACCTGGATCAGGGATTGCCCCCCATGGACTACCATTATTATATACTGGCATTTTCTCCCGGATGCCAGCAATCGGAACCCTCGGATACCGTCACCGTGGATGTGATCACCTCCGCCGGGCAAACCGATCATTCCCCCGATCTGCTCGTCTTCCCCAATCCCGCCCGGCAGCAGATCACCGTCCGGTCGGCGGAAACGATCCGTTCCATCCGGCTTTCAACGGTTTCAGGGGTGGAGGTGCTGCGCCGCGGGGGGGAAGCCGGCCATCAGGTGGTCCTGGGCACCGCCTCCGTACCGGAAGGGCTCTATTTTCTGCAGATTTCGACGGATTCGGGATCCATGGTTCAAAAAATCGTGATCACACATTAAATTTTTATCCAAAAAAATTTTATTTTGTTATTTTTGTCCTATATTTGTTGCGGTTTATCAGCAATGGTGTACAAATTAATCGTTTAAAATTCAACTGTTTAATGGATTTTAAGGGTGTAGTGTATGCCGCTGCATTGTTCTTTATACCTTATATAACGGCTATTTATTCACTTTAATAGTAATTCATATTCTTTTATTCACCAAACTTCAAATCATTATGAGAACCATTACAAGTCTGCTCAAAAAGACGGTGATCCTGTCGCTGTTCCTTTTTGGGCTTGTAACTCAGGGTTGGAGCCAGGTACTGCAGGAAAGCTTCGATGTTACGACGATTCCTGCCGGCTGGACACAGAACTATGTTCTGGGCTCCACACCATGGGTGTTCGGTGTGGTCGGAGGCAATTACAGCAACCCCTCCACTACTCACTCCGGAGCCGGTAATGCCCGTTTGTATTACGGGGGTTACGGCGCCAAGACCGAACTGATCACGCCGGCGATGAACCTGTCCGGTTTCCCGACGGCGACCCTCACCTTCTGGCATGCCCAGGTGACGTGGGCAGGCGATCAGGATTCGTTGACGGTGCTATACCGTGAAACCTCCACAAGCACGTGGAAACGGTTGGCCATTTACAACACCTCCGTCGCCACCTGGACCCAGCGTACACTGACGCTGCCCAACCCGTCGGCCACCTACCAGATTGCCTTCAGGGGCTGCGGATACTACGGGTATGGCGTAGTCTTAGACGATGTGGAAGTGAACGGCTCGGCTCCACCGCCGCCGCCGCCCACCTATTTCACCATCGGAACGGGCACCTACACCTGCTACTATCCCTATTCCACCTACTGGCAGGACGGCCGTTCACAGTGGGTCTTCACAGCCGCCCAGATCTCTGCATCCGGTGGTTTTGCCGGTCTGATCTCCGAGATTGGCGTAAATGTTTACAGTTACGCCACCCAAACGATGAACGGGTTCAACATCCGTCTGCAGAACACCACCCTCTCCACCCTCACCGCCTGGATTGAAACCGGATGGACCACCGTCTATTCCGGCAGCTACGCGGTTCCGGGAACAGGATGGCAGATGATCGATTTCCAAAATGACTTTGCCTACACCGGAGGAAACCTGCTGATCGAGTTCTGTTTTGACAACTCCTCCTACACCTCCTACTCCTATTGCTACGGTTCCTACTACTATCCCTACCAGGATTCCTATTATTACACGGATGGTGCAGCGGGATGTACCATGAATACCTACCGGAACTACGATTCCTATGTTCCCAACACCCGGATGTTTGTCACGCCGTTTGTAGACACCCTCACCGGTACCGTCACCAACTGTTACAACGGAGCCAACCTGGCCGGCGTAACCGTAACGGCGGGCGCCAACGTGACCACCACCAACGCCGCGGGCAAGTACACCTTCTACAACATTCCCCCGGGAACCTACACCGTTACCTACTCCATGGCCAACTTCCTTACGAAGACCCGTACCGTCAACGTGCCCAACAACACCAAGACGGTAGTGGACCTCTGTCTGGACCCCATCCCGGCCTACTGTGCAGGCGTGGTCTTCAACAACGACACGGGTGAACCGATCGTAGGAGCGAAAGTTGAAGCCGGTGGTGCTACCACCTATTCGGTCTCCGGCGGAGTCTACCTGCTGCAGGTGTATCCTGCTGGGAACTTTGCGGTAACTGCAAATAAAGCGGGCTTTCAAACTTTTACTTCCGGCGTATTGAGCTTCGTGCAGAATGTGACCCTGTCGCTTGACATTGGAATGCTACGTACTGTCTATCCACCGCGTAATGTGGTTGCTACACTGAATACCGGAGCCACAGCAGTGGATATTAACTGGCTTGCTCCTATTGGATTGTATGAGATCCGCTATGACGACGGAATCTGCGACAACTGGACCATCTGGGGCACCGGCGGCAACATGAATGCCGTGAAATTCACTCCATTGAGTTATCCTGCATATATTCAAGGTGGAAAAGTACATATCGGTACGGAAGATAATTATCCTGCCGGCGCCAACCCCTTTATCCCCTTCGAGATCGCCATCTATGATGCCACCGGTCCGGCCGGGATGCCGGGACAACCGATCGGCGACCCCGTGAGTGTGACGCCTACCGATTATGGCTGGATTGAGTTTGGCTTACCATCTACGACGATTTCGAGTGGTAATTTCTACCTGGTGATGATCCAGGGGGGGAACTCCCCCAATGCGGCCGGGATCTGCATCGACGAAACCGATCCGCAGCTGCGCAGCTATGCCCGTTACGTGACGGGTGGCGGCCCCTGGATCCCCGCCTCCGGCAACTTCATGATGCGTTGTGTGGTTTGGGGCGAAGGCGGCCCGCTGGAGCTTGGCGCACAAGCTCAGAGCAACCTGATCACCACCTCCACCGCTCCGGGCGCCGAATACAACCATGCACCGGTTTCGGTGTCGGGGTATGAAGGCAACGGATGGTATGAGATGTTCGACTGGTCTTCGATCAATGCGAGCAACACGCCGATGCCTTACGTGGCCGGGAACACCGATCCCAACCAGCCGACCAATGACACCTATGTTGGTCCGGCCACCAACTTCCAGGCCGGCATGGCTATTCCGCTGGAGCCGACCGACGCCGTTCTCTATAACAACGGCCCGATCGTGACCAACGCAGGCCAGGGACCCGGCGGAAGCGATGTGAGCCTCCTCGAGAATCCCCCGCTGACCCTGCTGGGTACCGGGAACAACCAGGCAGGCGCCATCTATCTGGCCGATGACTTCACCATCTCCGGGAACTCCTGGAATATCACCAGCATGGACTTCTTCGGCTACCAGACCAACTCCACCACCACCTCCACCTTTACGGGGGTCTATGTGCAGATCTGGGACGGCCAGCCGGGAACAGCAGGCGCTACCGTTGTGTGGGGCGACCGCACCACCAACCGGATGACCACCACCTCCTGGACCAACATCTACCGGGGCAGCACACTTACCAACACCGCTCGTCCGGTGATGAAGTATGTGGCCAGCACCCCGGGTCTGACCCTGGCTCCGGGCACCTACTGGGTGGAATTCTCCGCTACCGGCACCCTGGCCTCAGGCCCGTGGGTACCCCCGATCACCATTGCCGGTACCTATATCACCGGAAATGCGATCCAGGAATACCTCGGCGTTTGGTCACCTGTTGATGGAGCTGGCGGAACGGCAAACCCGCAGGGCGTGCCCTTCATCATCAACGGGATTGAGATCACCCCGGCAGGCGATATCGACTACCAGGTATGGCGCCTGAAACAGGGTGAAGAGTCGAACCCCACGCTGTGGACCTCCATCGGCACCACCACCTCGCTGACGATGACCGACAACGGCTGGCCTTCACTCCCGTGCGGTCCCTACCGCTGGGCAGTAAAAGCCATCTACCCGGGTAACCGTCTCAGCTCCGCGGCCTTCTCCAACGGCATCGGAAAATGCTGGACCTCAGACGTGACGGTGAACGTGACGCTCACCTGCGACTCGAGCGATATCAGCGGCGCCGTCGTAACCCTGCACAACACGGATTACGACTCCACCTATACGGCTACCCTCCCGGGTCCGGGATCAACCGGTTCGGCGAACTTCCCGACGGCTTACAACGGAAACTATACCGTTACGGTTAACCTGCCGGGATATGAAACCTTCACCGGTACCTACCTGATCATGGATGACATGACCATCGACGTCTACCTGCTGCAGTCCAAACTGCCTCCGCGCGATATGGACGTGACAGACAACAAGACGCTCTTCTGCACCTGGAGACCTCCAACAGGCGAGATCCTGAATGAGACCTTCTCCGGAGGATTCGGCCCGAACGGATGGACCCCGACCAACAACTGGTCAATCTCCTCCGCCGGCGGCGGAAACCCGGTGCCTGCAGCGCAGTGGTCATGGACCCCCTTCTGGTCGAACTATAGCTATCCTCTGACCAGCAAGTGGTTCACCGGACCCGGCGGCGCCGAGTTCAACCTGAAGTTCGACATCCGTCTGGATGACTTCTCAGCCACCGGAACCGAGCACATGAGCGCCGAGATCTCCGACGGCGGACCATGGGTGGTGCTGGCCGATTTCTCCAACACCGGCGACATCGCCTGGAATACCCAGACGGTCGACATCAGCGCCTACTCAGGCTCCACCTTCCAGGTCCGCTTCAGGGCATGGGGTACCTACTCCTTCTACATTGACTACTGGTATATCGACAATGTGAAGTTCGAGCCCACCATGCCGGATCCCGGTCCCTGCGTACTCGCTTACAACGTTTACGTGAACAACATGCTCTCGGGTGTTACCACCGATACCACCTACACCATTCCGGGTATGCACGTACAGTATGGCCAGTTCTACGATGTCTGCGTGAAGGCAGTCTACGGAAGCGGCTACTCTGCACCTTCGTGCGACACCCTGACCTCCTCCTTCCTGTGGCCGCCACTCAACCTCCAGGCTGAACTGTTTGAGTGCGTTGTTTACCTGACCTGGGAAAAACCGATCGTTGGAACCCGCGTGAGCGTACCCGAATTCGAGGGAATCGTGGAGAACACTCCGTCCAGCACGGGTCTCGCTCCGATCACGGCTACCAACAGGGAACACAACCACTCGCCGATGAACACCGACGGCTCCATCATCTTCGGATGTGAGGCCATCGGTAACAACATCATCGATTTCGATGTGGACGACCTGCCCAACTATACGATCGTCTCCGGAAATACGGCCCCCGACTTTATCGCCGGCCTGGTTTTCCCGGTGAACGAAACCGACTGGGCTTATGGTTCCGTGTATGGGTACAACAACCTCTATCAGTTTGACCGTGCCACCGGCGCCATGACCAACCTTGGCAATATCGGTGCCACCTTCAATGACCTTGCACTTGACCCGACTACCAACATGATCTATGGTACAACGGGGACAAACCTCTATTCCATCGACCCGAGCGGTCCGAGCGCTACGCTGATTGGGCCGCACGGTGGCGGAGCCCTCTATATGATCGGTATCGCCTGCGATATGAGCGGGAACCTGTATGGTTACAATCTTGACTATGACATGTTCCAGTCGATCGACAAGACGACCGGCGCTGCTACCGACATCGGATCCATCGGATTCAATGCCAACTATGCACAGGCGATGTTCTTCGATCAGGGAACCTCCACGGTTACCATGGCCGCCATGAACGGAAGCACGCTCTATGCTGAGATCCGTGCCGTGGATGTCACCACCGGTGGCTCTGTGGTACTGAGCTCCTCTTACTTCGAAGAGGTGACCGGCGCCGCTATGCCGATCTCCGGCGGCGGTGGCGATCCTGCCGGCCTGCTTGGTTACAAAGTGTATCGCGACGGCGCTTTCATTGCTCTCGTCACCGATAAGGATACCACCTGGTACTATGACACCACGGTTGAACCCGGCTCACACAGCTATGAAGTGTCTGCCTGGTACGATCTGACCGATTATGGTTTCCCGGGTAACTTTGACGAGTCCTACCATGAAGGCCCTGTCCAGATGAACGTGGTTTGCGGAGTCCCCCTGCCATGGTGTGAATACTGGGATACCCCAACCTTCACATACAACGAGTGGACATTTGCTCCGGATCAGGGGAACTGGGACATCTCCACCGCCGTTGGTAACCCGATTCCGTCAGCCGACTTCGGCTGGATGCCGTTCGTGACCGACTACTCCTACTCATTGGAAAGCCGCACCCTTAATGCCGGTCCGTGGAACTGTGCTTCGGTGTGGTTAGACTTCGACTATAAACTGGTTGACCGCAACGCAACAGGCGATGAATACCTGACTGTTGACGTTCTGTGGAGCGGCACATGGCACGAAGTGCTTGAATTGGCCAACAACGGTTCCGTTGACTGGACCTCCGAGCACGTGGACATCACCACCGCCGGCGGAAAAGCCATCAAAGTGCGCTTCACCGCTCACGGCGAGAACTCCGAAGATATCCTGCACTGGTATGTTGACAACATCTGCGTGTACGGTATCTGTAATCCTCCGATTGACCTCACTATTGAACAAAGCCATGAGGATGTGTACCTGACCTGGACTGCTCCTACCTGCACCAGCGGTGGCGGCGGCACGGTGATGGAATTCATCTTCGATGACGGTTCAGCCGAAGACGGCTGGAGAATCAATGCCGGCTGGCTCGCATGGCTGGGTAATGAGTTCCCGATCGATCCTTCGTTCCAGGGTGTGATCCAGCAGGTTGACATGTGGTGGGGATTCCTCGCAGGAGGCGCTCCTTCACTCGTGGTTGACTTCTTCAACGGAAGCCAGGTCCTTGTTGGAACCTCGGATTCCTTCGACACCCCAAGCGATGACTGGGTATCTGTTGCTGTTCCCGATGTTCCGTTCAGTGGCCCATTCTATGCCATGGTGAAATGGGATATGACCGGATCAGCCAACTTCATGGGATTTGACGAAGATGGTCCCTATTCATCACAAGACCTTGAGTGGTACTATGATGGATCTGCATGGGATAAGATGACCACCCTGGCCGGTTCTGCACCTGGAGTATTCCTGATGCGGATCACCGCCCTCGTTGGTGGCGACAAGCAAGAGGTGATCCTGGTTCCGGGAGCAAAACCGATTGCTTCTCATACCATCCCGGCCGGTGTTCTCTCACAAAGCGGCATGTCTGCTGAAACAGGGAACCACAGGACCATGGGTGTTGTAAGCGATGATTCAGACAATGCACTACTTGTAGGATACAACGTATATCGTGCATTTGAAAGCGATCCTTATGAATTGCTCAACATGACCCCGGTTACCGATACCACCTACCATGATGTACTCCCCGGAGGCATACCCTACGGTGTGATGTATCATTATTATGTAACCACGGTGTACAATGATGAAGTAGATAATCAATTCCTCTGCGAATCACCCGAATCGAACATTGTTGACGCCTCCTGGCCACCGGTTGGTATCAATGACCTCGGAAATGGTTCAATCCATGTATTCCCGAATCCTGCTACAGATATCGTGAACGTGAAGAGCGATTACACGATTAGCAACATCGAAGTGATGAACTTCATCGGCCAGACGATCTACACCCAGAGCGGTGTTGACTCGAAGACCACGAAGATCAACGTTTCGAGCCTGCAGCAAGGTGTATACTTTGTGAAGGTTACCACGAAAGAGGGTGTACTCACCGTGAAGATCACCGTGACGCACTAAGATTTCGGAACCTCAATCCTGAAGAGGGCGGCTCAAAAGGCCGCCCTCTTTTTTTATCCCCGCCTATCGCGCATCAATCATCGCAACGAAGTTTTTCCCCATGACGGCTATTAGAGCATCAATCATTGCATAAGCGGCCTTGGCCGGTGTGTAACAGCGGGCGCAGCCGCGTTGCATTGATTGATGCTCTATATTGAGTAATTTGAGTACTTTTGCAATGATTTTCCGTTTAATTCGTTGTACCATAAATAAAATCCTGAAGAAATGAAGCTCGCTAAAATTCAACAGGGGATCTTCCTGGCCCTGGTCCTTTTATTCACCGCCTGTTCCTCATCAAAATACGATGCCATCATCGTGGGCGAATGGCATGGTACCCCGTCAAACCTCTATATCATGAAGCTGATCGCCGGACAGCCCGACACCGCCATGAAAGAGCTCCCCGCGCAAACCAACCAGGAGATGCGGCAGTTCAACCGGGAGATGTCGAAGCTGAAGGAGGAGGGAGCCACCCCAGAGGAGATTGCAACTCCTTTCGAGCAGGCTCTCACCGAATACCATGATACCTATACCTTAAAATCACACGGGAAAGCGGGCTGGACCACCCCCGGAGGCGAAGCCGGAACCGGAACCTGGAAGGTGCAACGGGGAGGAAAACAGCTGGTGCTGAGCAACCCCAATACGCGGATCAAACTGACCATCGACTCCATCTCCCGGCACCGGATGATCCTGATCCCTCCCGACCTTCCGGTGGAGATGAAGCTGGTCTACACGAAGAATTAATATAAGATGCGCGATACGGGATGCGAGATGAGGCCTAATTGGCCGAAATATGTAGCAAAGGTATAAACCCTTGGCTGTTACGCTTATCGCGCATCGCGTGACGCGCATCGCATAACGCGTATCCCCCATCCCCCATCTGTAACATGATCTCCGTCAACAATCTCTCCGTTCACTTCAGCAGCGAAGCGCTGTTTGACCGGGTGGGCTTTATCATCAACGAGAGGGACCGGATCGGACTGGTGGGAAGGAACGGAGCCGGGAAATCCACCCTGCTGAAGATCATCGACGGGCGGCATCAGCCCGATGAGGGCAGCGTGGTGATCCCCGAAGGATGCACCATCGGCTACCTGGCCCAGGAGATGGAGCTGCGGAGTTCTAAAACCGTTTACGGTGAGGCGAAAAGCGCCTTCGGTGAGGTGGTTTCACTGGTGGAGAGGATCGGGATGATGGAGCTGGAGCTGAAGGAGCGGAGCGATTTCTCATCGAAAGAGTACCAGAAGCTCCTCAAACGCCATCACGACGCCTATGAGCGGTTTCAGCTCATCGGGGGCCATGCGGTGGAGGCCGATATCGAGAAGACCCTGACCGGACTGGGTTTCAAGCCGTCGGATATGGAGCGGCTGCTGTCGGAGTTCAGCAGCGGGTGGCAGATGCGGGTGGAGATCGCCAAGATCCTCTTGCAGAGACCTTCCCTCATCATGCTGGATGAGCCCACCAACCATCTCGACATCGAGTCGATCCAGTGGCTGGAGGAGTTCCTGATCAACTATCCGGGGGCGGTGATCCTGGTCTCCCACGACCGCGCCTTCCTGGATAACGTCACCAAACGCACCATCGAGATCACCTTCGGCCGGATCTACGACTACCGGACCAACTACTCCGACTATACCCGCCTCCGCGAAGAGCGGATGGAGAGCCAGCTGGCCGCCTTCAGCAACCAGCAGCGGCAGGTGAGGCAGATCGAACGCTTCATTGAACGGTTCCGCTACAAGAACACCAAATCGAGGCAGGTGCAGAGCCGGGTGAAGATGCTGGAGAAGATGGAGGAGGTGGAGATCGACCTGATCGACGAACGTTCGATCCATTTCACCTTTCCCCCCGCCCCACACGCCGGAAAGATCATCCTGGAGGCGGCGGAGCTGGCCAAGAGCTACGGGGATACCGAGGTCTTCAGCGGCGTGAAGCTGCAGGTGATCAACGGCGACCGGATCGCCTTTGTGGGAAGGAACGGCGAGGGGAAGACCACCCTTTCAAAGATCCTTGCCGGCGTGACCGATTACGCGGGGAAGCTGAGATTCGGGCAACAGATCATCCGCGGCTATTATGCCCAGGACCAGGCCGACTCCCTTGATCCGGAGAAGACGGTGTTCCAGACGATCGACGAGATTGCCGTGGGCGACATCCGGCCGAAGATCCGGACCATCCTGGGGAGCTTTCTCTTCTCGGGAGAGGATACCGAAAAAAAGGTGAAGGTGCTGTCGGGGGGAGAGCGCTCCCGCCTCTCCCTGGCCAAACTGCTGCTCACCCCCTCCAACCTCCTGATCCTCGATGAGCCCACCAACCACCTGGATATGCGGTCGAAAGACATCCTCAAGAATGCCCTGCTGCAATACACCGGAACTTTGATCGTGGTCTCCCACGACCGCGACTTCCTGCAGGGGCTGACGGGCAGGGTGGTCGAATTCCGCAACGGGTCCATCCGGGAGTACATCGGCGACATCTACGACTTCCTGGAACAGCGGAAACTCAGAAGTCTCCGCGAGTTGGAGCGGCAGGAGCGTGCGGGGAGCGGTGAACCCCGGGCGGAGACGGCTTCGGAGAACAAGATGAACTGGGAGAGAAGAAAGCAGCTGGAGAAGGAGGAGAGGAGACTGAGATCCCGGATTGCCCGTTGCGAGCAGGAGATCGAGTCCTTGGAGAAGGAGATCGCGGAGGTGGAGGGGATCCTGGCCGATCCCGGGAAGTTCAGGGAGCAGTTGGATGGCGAGGGGATCTACCGGCGCTACGAAAGCCTGAAAAGCCGGTTGCAACAGGAGATGGAGCGGTGGACCTCCCTGCAGGAGGAGATGGAGCTCATACCTCGCGATGGATCATCTCGTTAGCCAGTTTCCGCAACCCGGCCTTGTGGGGTTCATCCACCGAGATCATCTCGAGGTATTCCATCGCCTTCTCATGATACTCCCGGATGATGTTTTGGGTGATCCGGTCGATCCCCAGCTCGCTGTAAATCTTCTTGATCCGCCTGACCTTGTCGGCGGCATCCTGCCCGCCGGACCCGAAGAGCCGGTTCAGCTCCTCCAGCCTCTCCCCGACTGCTAATTCGAAAGCTTTCAGGTAGAGGAAGGTCTTTTTGTTGGTGACGATATCCCCCCCGATCTCTTTCCCGAATTTGGAGGTGCTCCCGAAGGCATCCAGCAGGTCGTCCTGGAGCTGGAAGGCCATCCCCAAGTGGTCACCAAACTGGTAGATGTTTTCGGCATCCTGAGGATCGGCCCCGGCCATGATCGCCCCCACCTTCACGCAGCAGGCGATGAGCACTGCCGTCTTCAGACGGATCATCATGAAATAGTCCTCCATCGTCACCCGCTCCTGCGTTTCGAAGTTCAGGTCGTACTGCTGTCCTTCGCACACCTTGCGGGCGGTGTCGTTGAAGGTGGCCAGGATGTCGGGAAGTTTGGGCGGTGCCACCCGGCAAACATATTCGTAAGCCATCACGAACATGGTATCGCCCGAGAGGATGGCCACGTTGGAATCCCATTTTTTGTAGACCGTCTGGGCTCCTCTTCTCAAGGGGGCCTGGTCCATGATGTCGTCGTGCAGGAGGGTGAAGTTGTGAAAGATCTCCACCCCGATGGCCGGGTTCATCGCCTCATCGGGGTTCCCGTCGAACATCTCGCAGGAGAGCAGGACCAGCAGTGGGCGAAGCCGTTTACCTCCCTGTGAAAGCGCATATTCGATAGGGTCGTAGAGTTCGGCGGGGAGATCCAGGAACTTTCCTGCAGAGAAGGCATCCTGGATCTTTTTCTTCAGGTAATCAACGGAATGCATAGCCATCGTTTACATGAATGAACCGTTCAGCTGCATCAGGTACTCACCGTATCCGCTCTTCAGCAACGGTTTGGCCAGCGCGTGAAGCTCCTCGCGGGTGATGAATTTCATCCGGTAGGCGATCTCCTCAATGCAGCCGATCTTCAATCCCTGCCGGTTCTGGACCACCTCCACGAACTGCGCGGCCTGAAGAAGGGATTCGAAGGTACCGGTGTCCAGCCAGGCGATCCCCCGGCCTAACACCCCCACCTTCAGCCGGTTCTGTTCCAGGAAGACCCGGTTCACATCGGTGATCTCATACTCTCCCCGGGCGCTGGGCCGGATATTTTTTGCCACCTCCACCACTGAGTTGTCGTAAAGGTAGAGCCCCGGCACCGCGTAATTGGATTTCGGGGCTTTCGGCTTCTCCTCGATCGACAAGGCGTTGAATTCCGCGTCGAACTCCACCACCCCGTACCGTTCCGGATCGTTGACATGGTAGGCGAAGACCACCCCGCCGTCGGGGTCGTTGTTGGCCTGCATCAGCGAGTAGAGCCCGTTGCCGAAGAAGATGTTGTCGCCCAGGATCAGCGCCACCTTCTCTTTGCCGATGAACTCCCCGCCAATGACGAAGGCCTGGGCCAGCCCGTTGGGAACCGCCTGCTCGGCATAGGAGAAGCGGCAGCCCAGCCTCGAGCCGTCGCCCAGGAGCGTTTGGAAGTGCGGCAGGTCGTGCGGGGTGGAGATGATCAGCACCTCCCTGATGCCCGCCATCATCAGCACCGAGAGCGGGTAATAGATCATGGGCTTGTCGTAGATGGGCATCAGCTGCTTGCTGACGGCCAGGGTCAACGGATGCAGCCGCGTGCCGGCTCCGCCTGCCAGGATAATGCCTTTCATAAAGGGTAAGTTTGAAAGAGTAAAGATAATGATAATTGAGAATTGAGAATTGAGAATTGAGAACGAATAAAGTGCCTATGGTCCTGATGGAGAGAAAATGAAGCGAATACCGAAGGAATACCGAAGGAAAGCGTCAGGAGAACCAAACAATTACCTAAGAGGGCTGGGGGATGGGAGATGGGAGATGTGCGATTCCTCATTCCTCATTCCTCATTCCTCATTTTCCTCCTGTCCGCTTGTCCGCCTGTCCGCCTGTTAACGCTTGTCCGCTTGTATCTTCCTCCAACGGTATTTCGATGTCGATAATCTCCTCCTCCTCCGGCTCTTCGAAGATCTCGACGAGCGGTTTCTCAAAGGCTTTGGTGGTGCTCCATTTGTCGAGGCTGAGGATCAGCGAGGGAAGGATGAAGAGGTTGAGCAGTCCGGCCACCAGCAGGGTGAAGGAGATCAGGAAGCCCAGCGCCTGGGTGCCACCGAATTTCGACAGGACAAAGATGCCGAAGCCGAAGAAGAGCACGGTGGAGGAGTAGATCATGCTGTAGCCGGTCTCCTGGAGGGCCGAGATCACCGAATAGGGGATGTTTCGCCGCGAATGTTTCAGCTGGAGCCGGTAGCGTGAGAGGAACTGGATGGAGTTGTCGACCGAGATCCCCAGGGCGATGCTGAAGATCAGGATGGTGGAGGGTTTGATGGGGATACCGAGGAAGCCCATCAGGGCGCCGGTCATCAGCTGCGGGATGAGGTTGGGGATCAGCGAGATCAGGATCATCCTCCAGGAGGAGAAGAGGGAGGCGAGGAGGATGGCGATGCCGATCAGGGCGATGATGATGCTTTCGAAGAGGTTCCGGATGAGGAAGTTGTTGCCTTTCATGAAGACCACGCTGGTGCCGGTGACGGTCACGTCGTATTTTTCGGGGTTGAAGATCGTGTCGATGTCGGCCTGCACCCGCTTCTGGATCCGGGCGATCTCCTTGGTGCCCACGTTGGCGATCTGCACGCTGATGCGGGTGGTCTGGAAGTTGGTGTCGATGAAGTTCTTGATCAGCGTCTGCTTCTTCGACTTCAGCTCGGGGATGTAGCTTCCCATGAAGGTGAGTTCGCTGGCGCTGGGCAGCTCATAAAACCTGGGGTCACCCCCGTAGAAGGTCTGTTTGGCCGATTTGATCACCTCCACGATGGAGAGCGGCTTGGCCAGTTCGGGGTATGTCATGAGCGAATCCTGCAGGCGGTCGATCCGGCTGAGGGTGGAGAGGGTGAGCACCCCTTTTTTTCGTTTCGTATCGATGGTGATCTCCAGGGGCATGATCCCTTTGAAATTATCCTCGAAGAAGGTCAGGTCCTTATAGAGCTTGTTCTCCTGCGGGATGTCGTCGACGATGCGGCCGCTGGTGGTCAGCTGTGTGACGCCCACCACCCCTACGAGGATCAGGATCCCGGTGATGATGTAGATGGTGTTGCGGTACTCGGTGACCCAGATGACCGCCTTGTCGATGATCGCGCGGGCGATGCTCTCCTCCTGGTGCCTCACATCTTTCATCCGCGGAGGAGGGAGGTAGCTGTAGAAGATGGGCACGAGGGTGAGCGAGAGGGCATAGACCACCATGATGTTGATGGCCGCAATCACCCCGAACTCCACGAGGAGCGAGTTCTTGGTGATGGTGAAGGCGGCAAACCCGATGGCAGTGGAGACATTGGTGAGGAAATTGGCGCTCCCCACCCGCTGGATGACACGCGACAGGGCTTTCACCTTGTTCTGGTGAAGCCGGTATTCGTAGTGGTATTTGTTGAGCAGGAAGATGCAGTTCTCCACGCCGATCACGATCAGCAGCGGGGGGATGATGGCGGTGAGCATGGTGATATTGTACCCGAAGAGGCTCATCATCCCCAATGCCCACACCACGCTGATGATCACGATGATGATGGGATAGAGCACCGCTTTGAACGAGCGGAAGAAGATATAGAGGAAGATCGCCGCGATGAGGAGGGAGAGGAAGACGAAAAGTTTCATCTCATCTTCCAGCATCTTGGAGGTGACGGTACGGATGAAGGGGAGCCCCGAATAGTGGATCTCGGTGTGGTAGCGCTCGCCAAACCGGTTGGTGAGGTCCTTGATCTCATTGATCAGGTTGATCCGCTGCTTGGTGTTGAGGAGGCGGTTGTCGAGGGTGACGGCGATCAGGGTGACGCCGGTCTCTTTATTGAAAATCAGCCCTTCATAGAAGGGGAGGGAGTAGATGATCTTCTTCAGCGAGTCGACCTGTCGCTGGGTGTCGGGACGGTGCCGGATCAGGGGGACGAACTCGAATTTCTTCAGCGAATCGTTCTTCTGGAGGTTGTAGAGGCGGGTGATCGAAACCACCTCCTCCACCCCGGGAACATGCCGTAGCTTGTCATTGAGGTCGTACCAGTCGTCAAACTCATTGAGCTGAAAGAGGTTGGTGTCCTGGATCCCGATCACCAGGAGGCTGCCATCCTCTCCGAAGAGATCCTTGAACTCCTGGTATTTGATATAGGTGGAGTCGCTCGAAGGCAGGAGCCGGGCCATTTCGTACGAGAGCTTCACATCCCTGGCGTAAAAGGACATCAGGGCGGTGACGGCGAAGATGACGAGGAGAAACTGAAAGCGGTTACGAAGGATCCTTCTGATCAGAAACTGCCACACAATGAGATCGATTTTGAGTACGCGAAGGTAAGACAATTCAGCTGGAATCCATGAAGAAAGTGCGGCGAATTCGTTATGAAACCGTAATTTTGCTCAGAAATGTACTTTGTGAATAATTCACAAAGGACATGAATGAGGAAAAATTGGTCATGACAGTGAATCAATATCGCAAGGTGCTGATAATTGACGAAGTGCACCCTCTCATCCCGGAGGAGCTCACCGCCCATGGCTTTTTCTGTGAATATTTCCCCGAATACAAGCGGGCAGATTTTCTGAGGATCATCGGAGAGTATGAGGGGGTGATCGTCCGGAGCAAAATTCGTCTCGACCGGGAATTCCTCTCCCGTGCGACGAAACTGCGATTCATCGGCCGGGTAGGCTCGGGGTTGGAGAACATCGATGTGGCCTATGCGGAGGAGCGGGGCATCCGGTGTTTGAACTCTCCGGAAGGGAACCGCGATGCGGTGGCCGAACATGCCCTGGGGATGTTGCTGGCCCTGCGCAACCACCTCTGCCGGGCCGACCGGCAGGTTCGTTCGGGCCGGTGGCTGAGGGAGGAGAACCGGGGGGAGGAGATCAAAGGCAAGACCGTGGGGATCATCGGCTACGGCAACACCGGAAGCGCCTTTGCCCGGCGGCTGAAGGGGTTTGAGGCCAACGTGATCTCTTACGACAAATACAAGAGCGGCTACGCTGACGGGAACACCCGTGAGGTCACCCTGGAGGAAATCATGGACAGGGCGGATATCCTTAGTCTGCATGTCCCCCTCACGGAGGAGACCACATTTATGGTGAATGCCTCGTTCATCGGGAAATTCAGGAAACCCTTTCAACTGATCAACACCTCCCGCGGGAAGGTGGTCAACACGGCCGATCTGGTGGTGGCGCTGAAATCGGGAAAGGTGACGGGGGCCGCGCTGGATGTGCTGGAATACGAGGATAATTCGTTTGAAAAGCTTTCACACACGTTGCCGGAGGATTTCCGCTACCTGATGGAGGCGGAGAATGTGATCCTCACCCCGCATATTGCCGGCTGGACGAAAGAGTCAAATGTTCGCTTAGCCAAGGTGTTGGTGGAGAAAATTATAATGGGAGATAGGAGATAGGAGATGAGAGATGCGGGATGCGGGATGCGGGATGCGGGATGCGAGATGCGGGATGTGAGATGTGAGATGCGGGATGCGGGATGTGAGATGTGAGATGCGGGATGAAGGACGAAGGACGAATGACCAACAGCCAATTGCCAATAGCCAAAAGCCAATAGCCAAAAGCCAATAGCGAACAGCGAAAAAACCCTAAGTTTGTTGCAAATTTTGATCTATGAAATACGAAAAGAAACTCTTTGAGGGAAAGACCCTGGCGATCCTTTCGGGCGGCGGGGACACCCCGGCGATCAATTCCAGCATTGAAGCGGTGCGCAACAGGGCTTCCCTGCTGGGATTCAAGGTGTATGGCGTCCGCAAGGGATGGAAGGGGATGCTTGGCGATGGCGATGTGGTGGACCTCACCAACCAGCCTTACGACGGATGGTATGGCGGCACGGCCCTCCGCTCCAGTCGTACGAATCCCTTCCCTTCGAAGAAAAACCCCGAGAACCGCGTCCCTCAGGTGTTGCGGAACCTCGAACGGTACAAGATCGATGTGCTGGTCACCATTGGCGGCGACGACACCAACGGGGCCGCCCGGCGGCTTTACGAGACCGAAGGGATCCCGGTGATCGGCTTCCCCAAGACCATCGATAACGACCTGCGCACCCGCACGATCCACCATTATCAGGGGCAGGAGATCGAGGCGGTGATGTGTCCCGGCTTCCCCTCCGCGGCCAGGGCCATCGCGGAGTTTGCGGGAAACCTCAAGACCACGGCCGAGTCGCACTCACGGATCCTGGTGCTGGAGGTGATGGGACGGGATGCCGGCTGGCTGACCGGCACGGCGATCTTTGGAGGGGCCGGGCCCCTGGCGCTGATCCCGGAGGTGGAGGTGACGAAGGAGCGGAAAGAGTTTTTCTTTGAGACCGTGAAGGAACATTATATGCGCTCCCCCAAGAAATGCCTGGTGATACCGGTTTCGGAAGGGGTTCGCTGGTACAACGACAAGAGCGGCGAGGTGGATGTGGTCTACGCCTCCTCCGAGGTGGATGAATACGGCCATCCGCGCTTCGGTGGCATCAGCGGGGTGATCGCCTCCGAGATCTCCAACAAGCTGGGGATCGAGGCGCGGGCGCAGATCACCGGCTATTATGCCCGGTCGGGGCACTGCCGTCATTACGACCGCCGGCTTACCCAGACGCTGGCCGACAAGGTGGCCGACCTGCTGATCCGCGAGGAGTATGG
>Ga0163210_1000383_pt1 | contig 18498 bp, 11 predicted proteins | sample Kivu_220m_FD_113536 | JGI IMG/M metagenome (GOLD analysis project Ga0163210, IMG submission 113536) | Freshwater microbial communities from Lake Kivu, Western Province, Rwanda to study Microbial Dark Matter (Phase II) - Kivu_220m | ecosystem: Environmental > Aquatic > Freshwater > Lake ...
GGCCCGTCACCCCGTCTCCGGCGGCAAACACCGACGGAATGCCGGTCTGGAGAGTATGGGCCACCGTGTCGATGTTGCCCCATTTGTTGATCTTCAGCTCGCCTTCGGAAGTGTTGGCATTGATGTCGTCAATGAAATTAACATCGGTCTTCTGGCCGATGGCCGCCAGCACATAATCGATCCGGATATCAAACTCCGATCCCTCCACCGGCACCGGGCGGCGGCGGCCGGAAGCATCGGGTTCGCCCAACTCCATCCGGATGCAGGTCATCGATTCCACCTCACCATTGGCGTTCTTGTTGATCTGCTTCGGCAGGGTCAGGAACATGTATTCCACCCCCTCCAGCTTCGATTCGTGGATCTCGATGGGATTGGCAGGCATCTCCTTTTCGGTGCGGCGGTAAATGACATATACCTTGTCGGCGTGGCAGCGAATGGAGGTTCGGCAGCAGTCCATGGCGGTGTTCCCTCCGCCCACCACGGCAACGGTCTTTCCCCTGAAATCATATCGCTGCCCGGTGATCTCCATGTTTTTAAGAAAATCGATCCCCGAAAAGACATTCTCCGCATCGTCGCCTTCGCAACCCACCCCGGTCCCTGTCTGGGAACCGATCGTCAGCACGGTGGCATCGTAGTTTTCCTTCAGGTCCCTGTAGCTCAGGTTCTCTCCTAATTTTTTGTTGTAGAAGATGTTGACTCCCAGGTCGGTGATGTTCTTCACCTCCTGATCGAGGATGTCGTTGGGCAGCCGGTATTCGGGGATCCCGTACCGTAACCATCCTCCCGGATGGGGAGCGGCTTCATAGATGTCGGCCTGATGCCCCTGCACTTGCAGAAAGTAAGCGGCGGAAAGTCCTCCGGGGCCCGCGCCGATCACAGCCACCCTCTTCCCGGTAGAAGGGGAGATGATGGGGACGAACTTATCGTGGGAGGCCAGGTCCATGTCGGCCGCAAACCGCTTCAGGTAATCGATTCCTACTGGGACTCCTTCGTCGAGCAGGTTCCGGCGACACTCTTTTTCGCAGGGGCGTACGCAAACGCGGCCGCAGATGGCGGGTAACGGATTCGTCTCTTTGATCACTCCGATCGCTTCGGAGTCGAGGCCTTTTTCGATGAGGGAGATGTAACCCTGAACGTCAACGCCGGCAGGGCAGGTCTGCTGGCAGGGGCCGATGCAGTCAGCATAATGGTTGCTCAGCATCAACTCCAGCGCCATCTTCCGGGATTTCCGGATGGATTCGTTATCGGTGGTGATCTTCATTCCCTCCACGATCTTCGTTGAGCAGGAGGGCTGGTGCCCCCGCATGCCTTCCACCTGCACCACGCAGACAAAGCAGGAGGAGAAAGGTTCAAGCCGCTGGTCATGACAAAGGGTGGGGATTTCGATCCCGTGCCGGTTGGCCAATTGCAGGATCGTTTCGCCGGGGATCCCTTTCACGATTTTTCCGTCGAGTACAATGTTCAAATAGTTATCGGACATGCTGATGTTGGTATTTTATGGAAGTTAGGTTAAAATGATCGCATCGAATTTGCATTTTGAATAGCACACCCCGCATTTGGTGCAGAGATCCTGGTTGATGAGGTGCGGCTGTTTCCGTTCGCCCGTGATGGCATTGGAGGGGCAGTTCTTCAGGCACACCATGCACCCTGTGCATTTCTCAGGATCTACGGTATAGGTCAGCAGGGGACGGCAAACCTTGGCCGGGCATTTTTTATGCGTGATGTGCGCCTCATACTCATCCCTGAAATACTTGATGGTGGTCAGCACCGGGTTGGGGGCGGTTTGACCGAGGCCGCAAAGGGAGTTGTCCTTGATCTCGTAGGCAAGCTCCTCTAATTTCTCGATGTCGCCTTCCCTTCCCTCGCCATTGGTGATCCGTTCGAGGATCTCTAACATCCTGACGGTCCCGATCCGGCAGAAGGTGCATTTTCCGCACGACTCCTTGCAGGTGAAATCCAAGAAGAATTTGGCCACATCGACCATGCAGGTGGTTTCATCCATCACCACCATCCCCCCGGATCCCATGATGGCGCCGGTGGCGTTCACCGAATCGTAATCGACGATGGTGTCGGAAAGGTAAGCGGGGATGCATCCTCCCGATGGCCCTCCGAGCTGCACCGCCTTGAACTTCTTGTCGTTCTTGATCCCTCCTCCGAGCTTCATGATGACGTCGTGGATGGTAATGCCCATGGGTACCTCCACCAGTCCCGAGTGTTTCACCTTCCCGGCGAGGGCAAAGACCTTGGTCCCCTTGCTCTTCTCCGTCCCATACCTGGCAAAGGCTTCCCATCCGTGGAGAACGATCCACGGGATGTTGTTCAGGGTTTCGACGTTGTTGATGTTCGTCGGTTTCTTCCACAATCCCGAGGCAGCGGGGAATGGCGGGCGTTTGCGTGGCATCCCGCGTTCTCCCTCCACCGAAGCGATGAGGGCGGTCTCCTCGCCGCAGACGAACGCCCCGGCCCCCTCCTTGATGTAGATGTCAAAATTAAAATCAGGGTCTCCCAGGATCCCTTTTCCCAGGAAACCACGCTGACGGGCCTGGCCCAGTGCAATGTTCAGCCGCTTGATGGCCAGCGGGTATTCCGCCCGGCAGTAAATCACCCCGCCGGTGGCCCCGATGGAGTAGGCGGCAATGATCATGCCCTCCAGCACCGAGTGCGGATCCCCCTCAAGGACACTGCGGTCCATGAAGGCGCCGGGGTCCCCTTCGTCGGCATTGCAGATGATGTATTTCTCGTCGGAAGGGTTTCCGCGGCCGAATTTCCACTTCATCCCGGTAGGGAACCCTCCGCCGCCGCGGCCACGCAAACCCGATTTGAGGATGGTGTCAATGACCTGGTCGGGGTGGATCTTCTCCCCCATGATCTTCCGGATGGCTTTGTACCCGTCGCGGGCCTCATACTCATCAATTGATTCGGGATCCATGTACCCGCAGTTCCGCAGCACGATTTTCACCTGTGAGTTCAGGAACTCGTTCTCCGCAGCATCAAACAGGTCGGTGTAGACGATGTAGTCCCGGATGGGATCATTTTGGTGGATGTGTTTCTCGATCACTTCAATCGCCCGTTCGGAATCCACATCGCCATAGATGTAGGTTCCGGTGTCGTCGACGATCTCCACCAGCGGTTCGCGGTAGCACATCCCGATGCAACTGGTTTTCTTGAGGTTGAAGTCGAGGTTATCCGCCTCTTTCAGGGCTTTGATCTTCTCGTAGGTTTTATTCGCGCCGGCAGCAATTCCGCAACTTCCAAGTCCGACGGTGACAGTAGTACTCATACAGGGTTATTTTTACTGTTAATTTCTTTTTTTGTTGGCGGATGTCCGATCACTCTTCTGACATCTCTCATCTCATATCCCAAATCGCATATCTCCTATCCGGTTTCAGTTATTCTCTGCCAGCCGGATGTTCTTGATCACCTTGACCGCTTCATTGCCGGTGAGCTTGCCGTAGGTCTGGTCACCGATCATCATCACGGGGGCCAGGGAGCAACAGCCCAGGCAGGCCACCGACTCAAGGGTGAAGAGCCGGTCGTCGGTGGTCTCCCCGTCTTTCACCTTCAGCGCCTCCTCCAGGGATTCGGTGATCTCTTTGGCATTCTGCACATGGCAGGCGGTCCCGTGGCACACCTTGATGATATGTTTCCCCACGGGTTTCAAACGGAACTGGGCATAGAAGGTGGCCACCCCGAACATATCGCTGAGCGGGAGCCCGGTCTCCTGCGAGATCCTCTCAAAGGCGGCACGGGGAATGAACCCGTAGATCTCCTGAGTGCCCTGCAGCAACGGGATGACATTCCCCTTCTTGCCTTTGTACTTGGTGATCAATGGTTCGAGCAGACTGAGGTCGATCACATCGGCAGCGGGGACGGCCTCTTTTTGGTAAACTCTTTTGATTCGCATAACATCAAAGATTGGTCTTATTGTGAGGTTGTTGGTTTTCCATTTTCCACGGTGATCACCGCGATCCGTTTCTTCCCGTCCATCCTGATGGTCAGCGGCCCATCGAAGCGAACGATGGAAAAATAGGTTGTTTCCCTGATATTTCGCTGTTGTTTCAGGAGGTCATACCGGATGAAGCTCCCGGAGAGTTCGGGCTGAACGCTGAAATAGCCCACGTTCATGGAGGTGACATTGTGAAAGAAGTGGGAGCCAGAGGAGGCATCCAGGGGAAACCCTTCCAAGCTGGTCTCCACGATCACCTTCGCCTGGGAGATCTGAGGCCATACGATCGGGATCCCGATCCAGCGGTCGCGTGTGCCCCATCTTCCGGGCCCGATCAGGATGTAGTTCCGGTTTTGCCTGATCATCTCGGCATTGATCTGCCCCATCTCCTCCGCCATCTGCGTCGTCATGGATTTATCGAAGGTATCGGGATCCACGAAAACCACATCACGGATATCATCAATCAGGCCGTTGCCCATCTCCCTCTCCGAATAAAGCAGGATCTGATCCCGCGGGATGGATTTCATGTTGATCTCATAATCAGCGACATTGCCGATCATCGGCTTGATCTGAAGGAGGTAGAAGGATGCCTTGTTCTCGTTGTCCTTGTTCAGGTCCACCGCGAATTCAATTTCCACCGGAGTGCCCATGGCTTCCTGCACCACATCCAGCACCACATCTATGGTTTTGGCGAGGGGGATGTAGTTGTATTTCAGGATGTCGGCGAAATTGATCACCCTGGGCCCGGGATTGCGCAGTCCGGGAATGATCCGGTTATTCTCTGCGCTGTAAACCGAAGCGAGATGCTGGAGGGTCCCGTGGCGCTCGGCATCATCGATGTCCAGCTTCCGGAGCCCTGCATCTTCGCCCTCCAGCAGGTTTAAATCTTTCTTGGCAAGATCCACGGCATAGAACTGAACCTGGCTTCCCTTGTACTGGTCCTCGGCCGAGTTGATCTCCAGGGTCGGGTAGCGGGGGGCAAACCGGAAGGCCCGCTCGCCTTCCACCACGGCCCTTCCCAGTCCGAGTGCGATGACGGCGAACCCCTCTTCGGGTTTCATGTGGGCGAAGGGGTAATAGTTGTACGACTGGGCCACGCCGCAGATATGGGGATAGAAGAGATCCTCGTGCTGACTGCCAACCACCTCTTGGATGATCACTGCCATCTTCTCCTGTTCGATCCGGTAGTTGACCGCTTCGATATAGCCTTTGGCGGTGGGCGAGTAAACCGAAGCATACACGAGTTTGATGGCATCCTGCAGCTGGGCAAGCCTGACCTTGGGATCCGGATGGTCATTGGGGATGAGGTAGGTTTCAAAGATCCCGGCAAAGGGTTGGTTCAGGGAGTCCTCAAACAACCCGGAGGAGCGGATGGCAAGGGGTTTGGTCAGCAACCGGATCAGCACTTTCAGCTTGCGGATCAGTGTCTCCGACAGCTTCCCCTCCACAAACCACTGCCGGATCAATCCGTAATCCGTCTCCTGAACCGCGCGTTCCCTGAGATGGTTCCTGTCGAGGAAGTATTCAAACTCATCCGTACCGATAATGGAGGTCACGGGGGTCAGGATATTGATGTTGGGCACATGCCGCGCGAAATCGTAGTTGTATATCAGGGTATTGACAAAAGCCAGTCCGCGTCCTTTCCCACCCAGGGCCCCTTCTGTCAGGCTTACGATGTTGGTTGGGTCGGTGATCGCTTTCTCCTCAAAGGGGATGACTTTTCCTTTGCTTTGTTCATTCCTGAAGTGGGAGATGACCGAGATGAGGTATTCCCGCAGGCTGTCGGCATTTTTGAAATCGGTGACCTTCGCGGGGTTGAGGATCTTCGCCGCCTGGATCTCGCCGCGGGCCATCAGCCAGAGGGAAAAATGGTCTTTCCTGGCATGATAGATCAGCGACTCCTCCGGGAGGGTCTTCAATCGGTCTTCAAACTCCTTGAGGGAACGTGCCAGGCCGATCTGCCTGCCCTCGTTATCGCGGTAGATGAAATTGCCAAATCCCAGATAGTGCGTGATAAAACTGCGAAAGTCGCCTAACAGGGTCTCCGAATTCTTGTTGATGAACGAGGCCTTGATCTCATAGGCTTTAACGGCATTGGTGTCGTCTGACGACTGCAGGACGATCGGCAGGTCCCTGGCCTCCTTGCGGGTTTGGTTCACCAGGCTGAATCCGGCCGTTTCATTGAGCTTCCCATCCTTCTTGAACTTAACATCCGAGATCAGGCAAAGGATGAACTCCTTGTATTTATTAAAGATGTACATGGCCTCCTCATAGGTGGAGGCCAGCAGTATCTTGGGCCGTGCCTTGAGCCGGAGGATGCGGTAGAGTTCATCCGTGGTGACATCCTCGATGATGTGCTTGGTTTGCTCCAGGACGATATTGTAAAGCATTGGAAGGTAGAGCGAGTAATATAGCGGGGAGTCCTCCACCAGCAGGATCACACGCACCATTCCCAGCCTGGTATCGTTCTCCACATTGATCTTGTCCTCGAGGTAGTTGATCATGGCAAAAAAGATCCGGGTGTCGCCGTTCCAAACAAACAACCGGTCGATCCAGCTCAGCCGGCCGGGTTCATTTTCAAACAGCGCCAGGTCGGTATTGCTGTTCAGCAGCACAAATACCGGAATGTACTGAAACTCCTTTTTGATCTGGGAGCTGAGATCCACGGGAAACTGCTTGTCGGTCCCCATCATGATGATCACCAGGTCGTAATGCTTGGCATGAAGCTGCTCCATCACCTCCTCCATGGAGGAGACCCCTGTGATACGGGGCATGGTGCTGAGGCTCAGCTGGTAAAACTGCCCGAGCACATGTTCCGAGAACCTTCCCTCCTTCTCAATACTGTAGGCGTCATACAGATTGGCCACCAGCAGGATCTCCCTCACCTTGAACGGCATCAGGTCGTGGTAGACGTCGCGGTTGTTGTTGGTCCGGTTGAGAAAGGATTGCAGGAGGTGCCGGTTGGAATGCCTGTCGTCGCGCCCGGCCTCCTCTTTCGGCGGTTCCTCTTTCCGTTGCGTGCTTTTTTTCAGGATCGCTTTCCCTTTGATCGAGTTCAGGTATCCCGAGATGAGGTTGGCAAGGTTGATGATCAGGTCACGTTCCTCCTCCAGGAAAGGCCCTTCATAGGCCTGGGGAAATGCTTTCAGGTAACAGATCTCGATCGAGCCTGCCTGGTTGTCGATGGTCTCAAAGACCTGGACCTGTTTCCATTGGGTATCGCGGTAATTGGGTGTCTGGAATTCAATCTTACCATAGGTGATCCGGCAGGCCGTTAAATCGGGATACTGCCATGCCCTCGGCAGGATGAGGCAGATCTGGTGCAATGCTTCGTCGGGAGGTGAACCGGCACGGAGGATATTGGTGGTTTGGTTGATGGCGGAGAGCTCTTTGAGCCGCTCGGTGGTCACATACCTTCCCTCCCTTCCCTTGATGGCATTCAGGTATCCTTCAATCAGGCTGGCGAGGGTGTTGATCAAATTCCGCTCCTCCTTCAGGAAAGGGCCTTCGTATTCAGCGGGAAATTCCCTGAGGTAGAAGATCTCCAGGGAACCTGCCAGGTTATCAATGGTTTCAAATGTCTGTTCCTGTTTCCACCTGGTTTCCCTGAAGTTGGAGGTGGTGCATTCCATCTCGTCAAACCTGATCCTGACGGCGGTGTACTTCGGGTATTGCCAGGCTTTGGGAAGGATCTTGCAGATCCGGTCAAGCGTATCCGGAACGGATCGGCCCTCCTTGATGATGGAGGTGGTTTGGTTGATGGCGGAGAGCTCTTTCAGCCGCTCACGGTTGAATGAAATAAGTCTCTCCAATTCGTCGGGGCTCGCTGAAAAGGCTCCGGCGCGCTTTTTATCTTCCTTACCTGGCATGGTAAAACGGGGGATGGTCGTGCCAAAATTAACACAACTTTCGTAACGAAAAAAAATAAAAAGATGCAAAAGAGCTCCATAAGAATTACACCGAACAGCGTATCAGTAAAACACGTAACCCCCCTCAGAAAATCTCGTAAGTTGTTGAAAATAAGCAAATGAAAATAAAAAAACAACGAAAAAATTTTGTCGGGACTAAAATCTTTTCGTTAATATTGTGAGAATTTTCACACAATAACATAACCAAAAAACTTCTGTATGTCTTACGCGTATCAACAACAACTGGATGAGTTCATGGCGAAGATCATCGCCAAGAACCCGGGTGAAGCTGAATTCCATCAGGCTGTCCTTGAGGTGGCGGAGTCGCTGATTCCCTTCATTGAAGAGCACCCTGTTTACAAAGCGAACAAGATCCTGGAACGGATTGCCGAGCCTGAACGGGTTATCATATTCCGTGTACCCTGGCTGGATGACAAGGGAGATATTCAGATCAACCGTGGTTTCCGGATTGAAATGAACAGCGCTATCGGACCTTACAAAGGCGGGTTGCGTTTCCACCCGACGGTGAACCTCGGTATTCTGAAGTTCCTGGCCTTTGAGCAGGTATTCAAGAACAGCCTTACCACCCTCCCGATGGGCGGCGGAAAAGGCGGCAGCGATTTCGACCCCAAGGGAAAATCAGACAATGAGGTGATGAAATTCACCCAGAGTTTCATGTCGGAGCTCTTCCGTTATATCGGTCCGGACACCGACGTTCCTGCCGGTGACATTGGCGTTGGCGGCCGCGAGATCGGATTCCTCTTTGGCCAGTACAAGAGGCTGAAGAATGAATTCACCGGCGTGCTCACCGGGAAAGGCATTGACTGGGGCGGAAGCCTGATCCGGCCGGAAGCCACCGGATACGGACAGGTCTATTTTGCCGAGGAGATGCTGAAGACCCGCGGAATGGATTTCAAAGGAAAGATCTGCACGGTATCGGGTTCGGGGAATGTTGCCCAGTATGCCACCGAAAAAGCCACTCAGCTCGGCGGCAAGGTAGTTTCCCTCTCCGATTCAGAAGGATACATCCATGATCCGAAGGGCATTGATGCCGAAAAGCTCGCTTTCGTGATGCACCTGAAGAACGTGAAGCGCGGACGGATCAAGGAATACTGCAGCAAATACCCCGAAGCGCAGTTCTTCCCCGGCAAACGTCCATGGGAGGTGAAGTGCGACATTGCCCTTCCGGGAGCCACCCAGAACGAGATCAACGGAGAAGATGCCAGGATGCTCGTCAGCAATGGTTTCTTCTGCGTTTCCGAAGGCGCCAACATGCCGTCGACGCCGGAAGCCATCGAGGTATATCTCGACAAGAAGATCCTCTACGGTCCAGGTAAAGCTGCCAATGCCGGCGGTGTTGCCACATCCGGATTAGAGATGACCCAGAACTCAATGCGTCTGAACTGGACCCGCGAAGAGGTGGATTCCAGGCTGCACAACATCATGATCGCTATCCACAAGAACTGCGTGAAATACGGCACCGAATCCGATGGATTCATCAACTACGTGAAGGGCGCCAACATTGGCGGGTTCGTCAAGGTAGCCGATGCCATGTTAGCACAAGGACTCGTTTAACTCTCACCAACTCACTTAAATCCCAGACGGGCTCCTCTGATATTCGGAGGGGCCCCTCTTTTTTTTATCCGGGAGGTACCAGAAGAGCAGCGCGTTGAAGAAGGCATAGAAGACACTCCCCGCCTGATTCTCAAACATCGATTCGGTGAGGATGTTCATCGCGAAGAGCAGAACAAAAAAGAAATAGATGTAATCTTTCCGTTTCAGCGCCAGGATGGCGGGCCAGACCAGCATGGCGACCAGGAGCAGAAACCCGGTGATCCCCACCGAGAGATAGGTCTGCAGGTACTGGTTGTGGGCATCCAGGTTTCTTGAGTAGGCTGTGGTGATTCCCCGGGCAGCATATTCCTCTAACAGCGCATCCTTGACATCACCGGTCCCGACACCTAAAAACGGATGATGCCGGATGATCTCCCAGGCAGACCGCCATACCAGGATCCGTTCGCCGGTGGATTCCCCGTCATCCGGTTTCACGGAACCCATGTTCTCCACCACATTGGTGGACCGTTCCACCCGTTCCATGGTCTGGGGAAGGGAGAACAGGAAAACAAAGACGGTAGCCATCATGACCAGCGGAAAAAGCGTTTTCCGGCGGGTGGTCCTGCTGAAGAAAAAAATCACCGACATCAGCGCGTAGGTGACCAGCAGGCTGAGAATTCCCATCTTGGAGGAGAGCAGCACCACCATCAAATTGAAAAAGAGCACCAGCAGGGTGATCAGCGCCTGTTGCCACCGTGTGAGAAGAGTTCGGTTGTTCAGCGCAAGAAACACGGTGATGACGATGGCAAAGTTGATGAACATGGCCAGGTAACCCGAATGGTGGAGAATCGAGAGATGGGTATAGAAGAAGAGGCCTGGGTCTCCGGTATCCAGGTACCCGATGAGGGCGTGAACCAGGCAGACGACAGAGGCGGCAACAGTTCCGATGATGTAGGTGATGAAAATGTAGTTGATCTTCAGGAGGGAGAAAACCCGGCCGTCGATGGTGGCAAACAACAGCGGGAAGACAAGCAGGGAGAGCTTCACGGTGATGTCGAAGCTGGCGTATTCCATGTTCCGGGAGTAGAGTATCCCGGCCAGGTAAACCAGGTATAGGATGGTAAAGAGCAGGATCCGCTGCCGGTGGGGATCCTGCAGGATCCGTTTGAGCTTGGCCCAATACCGCAACTCCGCCACCCAGTTGATCACGATGAATCCGATCACCCAGGTCGCCACGCGGTTTTTATAGGGGATCGCAAAGCCTAACCCGAGAAAGAGCAATAGATAGACAATCCGGTGAAATAGGGCAATCCAGTCCCATAACTGCCACCAGCTGAATTTTTTATCTCTTTCCTCCTCCATCCAGATTGGATTGAATGAACTGTTGAAACTCAGAAAAGATCAGGTCTCGGTCAAACCTCTGCGAGACGTAAAGATAGGCATTTCCCGCCAATCCGTCGTACAGCTCCCTGTTTTGGCCCAACTGCCTGACGACTTCCGCAAGCGCTCCGTCATCCTCCGGGGGGAAGGCGAGCCCGCAACGTCCCTCATCGATAAAAAGCGTTTTGGCCTCCCCTTCAACGCCAAGCAGGAGAGGTTTTCCCATCGCCAGGATCTCAAAGATTTTCGAGGGGATCGCTCCTTTGAAGAGGTCGAGCTTCCGGAGGGGAATAACCGATGCATCAATCTCGGAGATCACATCCGGCATCCGGTTCTTGGGATAGGCCGGAAGGAAGTTGACATTGGTGAGCCCCATATCCGCAGCCTGCGCCATCAGCTCCTTTTTCAGGGGCCCCTCTCCTGCAATGACAAACCGGATCCTCTCCCCGGCCGTGAACCGGGCGGCTGCATTGAGGATCACCTCCAGCCCCTGGGCATACCCCAGGATCCCCCCGTAGAAGAGGATGAAATCCCCGGGGTCAAAGCCACACTCACTACGCCAACCCGGGTTTCCCTTTCCGGGGGAGTAAACCGAAAGGTCTACCCCGTTCTTCAGCCAGAAAACCCTCTTCTCAGGCATCCGGGCTTCAATATTGGCCACAATTCCCTGGGTTTGTCCGCTGATCAGGTCAGAGCCACGATAGAGGGCCTCCTCAAGCTGCCTGGATATCCGCAGGAAAAACCGGTTGGTGACCAGTCCCAGTTTCTCGGCGCTTTCGGGCCAGAGATCCGAGACATTGAACAGGAGTTTGGCCCTTTTGGCTTTCTTGAGCAGCCATGCCGTGATGCCTAAAAAGAGCGGCGGCGATTCGCAGAGGATGAGATCAAACCGCTTCAGGCGAAAGAGGCCGACATACAGGGAGGAGATGACAAAGGAAAAATAGACCATCAGCCGAAGGAACACCGATGGCCGGCTGGTGACAAAAATCCATGAGCGGTAGATCGTGATACCATCCAACTCCTCCCGGAGGTGCCATTTTCCCCGGTATCCCGGAAAAATTCTCATCGACGGATAATTGGGCATGGCCGTGAGCACCTCCACCTGGTTGCCTCCCTGATGAAACCTTACGGCAAGTTCCGACAGGCGGTTCTGAGGGGCGCCCACTTCAGGGGGATAGTATTGCGTTAGAAAGAGAATCCTCATCGGGCAAACCTCCTGAAAAGCCGGATCTGCATCCGGTTATTTCTCCTTTATGAAAAACGACCTCGGGCGTAACACCCGGTCGAATGCAAAATACTGGGCAAGCACGAAATCCTCCCCGTCATTGACCAGCGCATAAAAGCGGTCAAGGTCATAGGGGATCTCATTCCCGTTTACGTCAACATCCCCATACCCCTCTTTGAAGAATGTCCTGATCGTCTTACTCACACCGGAAGTGTCTGTGAGGGTGATGATGGTGAACGGTGCGGAAGCCAGGATGGAGTCCTTGTTGACCGCATCGGGATCGCTCAGGATCGCTTCGAAGTTGAGGTTCCTGAACCCTGTCAGGAAATTCAGGACGGCCAGTGTGTCAAACAGGGGAACCGGTTCCATGCCGGGATAGGTGGAGAGTGAAACAGTATGGTCGGGATGGTTGGTGACCACATAGGATTCGTTCTCCCGCACCGGGATCTCCACCTTCACCGTAGCGATGTTCGGCAGCTCCTCCTTGAATACCGTATAATCACGCCAGGCATTGGTCATCGGCGTGAAGCGGGGGGAGACGAACCCCCTGAACCCGGGCATATAGATCACGAAAGGGGTGGTGGAGTTTTCCATCAGCATATAGCTTCCCCGGTTGCTTTGCGTGGCCCCGCCGACATAGAAGACCTTCGTCAGCTTCTCATGGGGGAAAAGCCTGATCTTATGGAACAGATCGATCCGGTAAACCTCCTGGTACACCTCCACCTTCACCGAGTTCACCGCCAGCTCCCTGATCACATTGTTGTGCGCGGCCAGGGGGACGGGCTCTTTCACCGCCAGGTTGCAAAGCGTTTGCAGCAGCATGTCGAGGTTGAACTTCGAAGCAGTGTACCGATCATTTACCTTCCATTGGCCGCCGGGTTCCCGGGCGAGGGTGACCATGTTGTTGTTTTTATCCGACATGAAGATCTTGGTGACCGAGGCGGTGTCCCTTACGGAGAAATCGCTATCGGAACCGCTGAAGGTGTTGTTCGATTGCGTGAAAAAAAGAATGGCAGCCAGGATGGCAAGGAAGAGGACGATGTAAAGGAAAATCCGGTTTTTCTTCATTTTTTTTTCATTGGGAGCGTAGCGAAGCAATCTTCCCGATTGGGGCGCTATCTCTTTTTAGAATACTTCTTTCTTCGAAGCTGATACTTCACTAAACCAAATCCGAGGATGAAAAGGATCGGGAGTACTACATTGACGGTTTGCCACAGAGGCCGCCGGGAAGCCACTCTTGTCATGTCCAGCAACCGCAGTTTCAGTTCCCTCGAACGGATGGAGATCAGTCCTGAATCATCGCAGAGGTAATTCATGCAGTTGAGCAAAAACTCCTTGTTGCCGAATGTCTGACCGGTAAACTGATCGAAGCCCAGAGGCAAAGGGTATTTTTGTGTGATGTGGTACTGGTTCTTGGCCACATCGGCATCGGCCACAACGATCATGCGGGTGGGCTTGCTCTTTTCCCTGAATCCCAGTTCCTTGTTTTCCCCGATCTCGGGTGGGAGCCTGAAAAGATAGGCCGAGGTGAACTCCCCTTCCAGCAACACGGCCACCGGCTGAGGCCCGTTGTTGTACATCCGCGGGTCAGGTTCATCACGCAGAATCTCCAGGTCGACCAGAACCGGGGCATTCACGATCCGGGAATAGGCGGATGTTTTCAGCAGCACCGTTTTCTTCACCCCGGGGGCCTCAACCGTATCGATGCTGCTGATGAATTCCGTCTTTACCGCATTCAGCCCGCTAACCACGGGGTGGTTGGCAGCCGGTGTGATGAGCGGGAAAAAGTACCAGGGGAAGAAATCAAACTGCGGCTGGTTGCCTACCTGACCGGTTTTCACAGGGATCGGCAGGGCATTGATATCCATCACCAGGTTTTTGTTCAGCCTCACGCCATAGGTGAACAGCATATCATCGAGGTTGACATCATTGGCAATCCCCATCGTGGAGGAGCTCTGCTGGAGACTGTCCATCTTGGCAAACACCGGGTCGACGAGCCACAGCACCCTCCCACCCCGCATGATGAACTGGTCGATCAGGAATTTGTCCTTTTCAGTAAAACGCTTTTCAGGACCGGCAATGATCAGCGCTTTGTATGTGTTCACTAGCGGGCTGCCCGACGAATCGGTATGCAGCCTGACCGTCAGGCTGTTGATTTTTCCATTGAGGGTGATCCGCTCCACATTGTAATATTCCGAAAGGATATCCTCCAGGTCGAGGGTCATCTTGTGGGTGAGCTCCCCCTGCCCTTCAAGGATCGCCACCCGGGGTTTCGACGTATTGATCAGCTTCTCGATGGCATTGCCGAGGTTGTATTCCAATGCCTGGATGGAATTATTTAGCACCTTCTGGGGATCCTGCCCCTGTTGGGTCATCAATAACTCAACTGGCAGCTCCCTCCCCCGGTAGACCACGATAGCTCCCGGGAAGATGATCAGTTGGGAGGATTCCCCTTTTTCTGTCACCCGGAGATCAGTGGGCTGCAAGCCCTGTTCTGCCAGAAGCTTGTAGGTATCGTTGCGTTCCCTTGCGTTTGGACTTTCCGAGGGATTGATAAATTCGAACTGGACATGATCGCTGTAAGCCCTGAATTCATTCAGCATATCACGGGTTTCATTGGAGAGGCGGCGGAATCCTGCGGGGAGCTTCCCTTCAAGATAGACCCGGAAGTAGACGTCATCCTTCAGCCCTTTCAACATCGATTTCACGGCAGGAGAGAGGGAATAGCGTTTTTCGGCAGTCAGGTCGAAGCGGGTAAAGAGGAACGAAGCGATGATGTTCACCAGCAGGATAATGACCACTCCAAGAATCACCTGGAGGATGTTATTCCGCTTGATGTTCCGCTTTTTGTTTTTTGCAGTTCGCATTTCGCTTTTCGCTTTTGGCTATTGGCTATTCGCTATTGGCTTTTCGCCTGTTAAGGCGAGGCATGCCTCGCCTCTACTATTCGTCTCTCGTCCTTCGTGTTTCGTCTTTCATTCTTCACTAGTCCGCCTGTCCGCCTGTCTCACCACTTCCTGCTCTCCAGCCTCACCTTGGTCAGCAGGATGAACAAGGCCATCACGCTGAGGAAATAGATCACGTCGCGGGTATCGATCACTCCCCGGCTCATCGACGAGTAATGGTCGCTCAGTCCGAGTGACTGGATCAGCAGGCCCGTTTTTCCAGAGAAGATGAATGTATAAATGAGCTCAAATCCGATATATAAAAAGAAGCTCAGAAAGACTGCCAGGATGAACGACACGATCTGGTTATCGGAGATGGAGGAGGCGAAGATCCCGATCGAGACGAAGGTGGCGCCCAGCATAAGCAGCCCTATATAAGAGCCCCAGATACTCCCCATGTCGAGGTTTCCGGGAGGGAGTCCAAGCAGATAGACAGTATAGACATAGATCAACGTCGGCACAATGGAAAAGATCACCAGGACCGTCCCGGCAAAAAATTTCGCCAGGATCACCTGCAGGTCGGTCAGGGGCTGGGTCATCAGCAATTCCAGGGTCCCGCTTCGTTTCTCTTCGGCAAAGGAGCGCATGGTAATGGCAGGTATCAGAAAAAGAAAGACGAATGGGGCTAGTTGAAAAAGGCCATCCACATTTGCATATCCAAAATCAAATATATTAAACCATCGAGGAAACACCCACAAAAAGAGACCGACGGTGAGGAGAAAAACCACAACTACGATATAGCCGATCAGGGAATTCAGAAATCCGTTGAGTTCCTTCTTGAAGAGGGTGTACATGCAGGTGCGCGGTTTGAGTGCAAAGGTAATATTTTTATTCCATCTCAATAAGGACTGAGGTGTCGAGCTTCAGGCCGAGGAGGCTGCTGGCATCGCCCCGGTTGATGGCGATCTCGAGGTATCCGCTGCTGCTGAATAACGCGAGCATCTCGCCTTCATGCACATCCATGTATGATTTGCTGATCCGGTTGATCCGGTAGTTAGGTGAACGGAAGGTAATGGAGAACTTTCTGTTTTTCACGGCCGTCCTGAAAAGATTCTCACTGATATTGGCAAACGCATTGCCATAGCGGTCCACATAGATCACCTTCCCTTTGATGAGGTCGGCGTTGATCACCGGCTGGAAGGCCATTTTGACCATGACCTTCTCCTTTTTGTGGCCCAGCTCCTCCATCGGCTTGCCGGACAGCAGATGGCAGGCGGCCTTCACAAAGACATCCCGGGTGGAAAAGGTGAAGTAGTCGGAATCCTGAAGGATGTCCAGCTCGATGATCTTCTCCGGGACCTCATTAAAAATGAGAGAGAAAATGCCGTTATCGGCGGAGATGAAATAATGGCCTTTATGGAAAACGACGGTATGGGGGGTTTCGATGGAGGCTTCGGTGTTGATCGCGAGAATATGGATGGTGCCTTCCGGGAAGTTGCTGTAGAAATTACGGATGATGAAGGCCGCCTGGTTCAGGTCAAAGGGAGGGATCTCGTGCGAGATGTCGATGATCACTGCTTCCGGCAGCTGGCGCAGGATGGCCCCTTTGACGGCTCCGCGGTAGAAATCCTTCTTTCCCCAGTCGCTGGTCAGCGTGATGACAGGCATCGATTTATTCGTACATTTGCGAAACAAAGGTATCTAATTTTTAATGAGCGAAAAAATAATCCGGATCGAATCGGCTGATCCTCTGGAGATCTTCGGGGTAAACGACCAGAACCTGGATGAGGTCCGCAGCTTCTTCCCGAAGCTGAAGATCATCGCCCGCGACAATGTGGTTAAAGCGATCGGGGAAGCGTCGTTGCTACTGGAATTTGAAGCCAAATTCACCTCAATGCTGTTGCATCATGAGAATTTCGGCCGGCTGACCAAAGCGGATCTGCAGCTGATCCTTGCCTCAGAGAACGGATCCCTGCCGCTGATACCGGAGGGGCATCAATCGGGAGTGCTGGTCCATGGCCGCAACGGCATGCTGATCCGTGCCCGCACGCCTAACCAACAAAAGCTGGTGGAGGCCATCGATCACAACGATCTGGCCATCGCCATTGGTCCGGCCGGCACCGGCAAGACCTATACAGCGGTAGCTTTGGCTGTTCGCGCCCTCAAGAATAAAGAGGTGCAACGGATCATCCTGACGCGGCCGGCGGTGGAGGCCGGCGAGAACCTCGGGTTCCTTCCGGGCGATCTCAAGGAGAAACTCGATCCCTATCTCCAGCCGCTTTATGACGCCCTGCGTGACATGCTTCCCACACAGAAACTGTTAGCCTTTCTTGAGGACGGCACCATTGAAGTGGCGCCGCTGGCTTTCATGCGGGGGCGCACGCTCAACAACGCCTTTGCCATCCTCGATGAAGCGCAGAACACCACGCCGGGACAACTGAAGATGTTCCTTACACGGATGGGCGTGTCCGCCAAGTTCATCGTCACGGGCGACATCACCCAGATCGACCTTCCTCCGAAACAGGAATCCGGGCTGATCCATGCCCAGTCCATCCTGAAAGAGGTTCCGGGAATTTCCTTTATTTACTTAGACGAAAAAGACATCATCCGGCACAAGCTGGTGAGCAGGATTATCAGAGCGTACGGGAGATAGTGGTGGGGTGCAGTGGTGCCGTGGTGCCGTGGTGCCGTGGTACCTTGGTGCCATGATGACGTGGTGAAGTGGTGTGATGCAATGAGAGGATCAGGATTTTAAGGTTTTGCGGGCTTTGGAAAGTACTTGAAGTATCTTTAGGGTTTCTTCCTTTATCGGATATAAGATTTCCTTTGTCATGAGTCCGGATTCTTCTAGTATCTCCAGCCAGAAAAGAGTCTCATCGCATTCTTCAACGACAATACATAGTTTCGAGAAATGTTCCTGATGGGATCTGGCTCTACACGATGCCCGAAAATTTGCCGCTACAGAACAGCTGCTTCTCACAAGTTGTCGGCCGATGATTCTTAATGCATCATGGCTTCTCATTCTTGCTTCTAATTTAATCACTTCCAGCGCATTGGCTTTAGTCCTTCGCCGAAATTCATCATTAAATGATAGGTTCATTGTCTTTTGCTTTTTATGATTAATCGGAAAAAAGCAAAAAGGTTTAAGTCGGTTACACTTTTTTTCACCACGGCACCACGGCACCACGGCACCACGGCACCATATTATCTTGTATCTTTGCCCTGAAAATTATACGATTATGAAAAATACCCTCCTCCGAACCGATTTCCGGTTTCCCGGCCAGAAGAGCCTTTACAAGGGGAAGGTCCGGGATGTGTACAATATTGATGACAGGTTTCTGGTAATGGTCACCAGCGACCGGATCAGCGCTTTCGACGTGGTCCTGCCACGGGGAATCCCGTTCAAAGGCCAAGTGCTGAACCAGATCGCCGTGAAATTTCTGGATGCCACTTCCGATATCTGTCCCAACTGGAAGATCGGCAGTCCCGATCCGAATGTCACCATCGGCCGGTTTTGCAAGCCTTATCCTGTGGAGATGATCATCCGGGGATACCTCACGGGTAGCTCCTGGAGAAGCTATAAAAACGGAGCCCGGCAGA
>Ga0163210_1000384_pt1 | contig 18422 bp, 12 predicted proteins | sample Kivu_220m_FD_113536 | JGI IMG/M metagenome (GOLD analysis project Ga0163210, IMG submission 113536) | Freshwater microbial communities from Lake Kivu, Western Province, Rwanda to study Microbial Dark Matter (Phase II) - Kivu_220m | ecosystem: Environmental > Aquatic > Freshwater > Lake ...
ATCGTGTCCCGCTAAGTGCAGATCGTGTCCCAAGCGCCGCCGAAACCACGCCGGTTGTCGTTGACTATCCGGAGCCGGTGTACGAGGAGCCGGAATTCGGGGTTCCCGTCACCGCCGGCGTTCCGGACAGCCAGAGCTAATCCCCGGATTGGAAACACAGCGGCGGGCGCAAGCCCGCCGCTGCTTTCATGCGTTGCAGCTAGTCTGTAACCCGACGGCTACCGCGTCACGACGACCTTCTGTTCCTCCTTGGCCGCGGGCGTGCGGAGCTGGATGAAGTAGACGCCGGCGGGGACGCGGTCGCCGCTGCTGTCGCGGCAGTCCCAGGTTGCCTGGTGTTGGCCCACTGCCTGCTCCTCTGCCACGAGCTGTCTGACCTCACGCCCCAACTGGTCATAGACCGACAGCTCCACAGCCCCAGAAGATGCCAGGGTGTACTGAATCTCCCATCCGCCAGAGAACATCCGCGCCTGCAGATCAGAAGACACAGGCAGACTGTTTGTCTTCGGTGTACTGACTGCGGCATACCCCGTGTCGCGCAGGACGAAGACGGAATTGCTGTCGCCTCCGATGACGAAGATGCGTTGGCGGACGGGGTCTAGTTGGATGTCCCGAATCCACACACCTTCACCCAAACCCCTCCCACTCTCGATGATCGAATCGGTGTTGCAGTCAATAATGACCAGCTTGCAGCCGCCATCGATGGCATTAATCAGGTAGATGCGGTTGCTCCACGGTACCCAGCGAATGCTCCCACCCGTTCCGTAGGGCACGCACTTGAACTTCTTCAGCACCGAATCGGTGGCGCAGTCGACCACCCACATCGTATCCGGATAGCTGGCGATGTAGGCCTTTCCGTCGCGCTCGTCCACCGCAACGTGGTCGTAGACGCCCCACTCCACGTTCACCGGGAGCACCCGAGTCAACGTATCACGCTCGGTATCAACGATGCCGACTTCCTGTTCCACGTAGTCGACATGCCAGTGAGAGACATACGCCCGGTGATGTTCGTAGTTGAACACGCACGCGTCAGGCATTCGAGTGTTGATTGCGCCGACATCCATGACCTTGAGACATGAATCGGCCAGGTAGTCGTAGACATAGAGCTTCGCCCACGACCCTTGCCCAACGTAGAGCTTGTGATGAACCGAATCCCAGGAGGCGTAGGTGCAGTGTACCGGCCAGCGGCGGGTTATCGTATCGGCATCACACTCGTATTCATACAGGGTATCCACCGCGGGCTTGAACCGGACGTCGAGGTCGCTCAGATAGACGTCGTTGTGGAATTCTCGATAGACATCAAGCCACCTGAGAACTGAATCCCCGGCCGCGTCAATTACCAGAGTGCTCTCCGGCCCTTCTCCGAATGTGATGTAGAGCTTCTGCCGTCGCCAATTGTACGTGTAGCGGTATTCGCCTTCTCCTTCGACCGGAATCTGCGTCTTGAGCTGATAGGTAGAGCAATCGAGCACGAGGAATTGGTCGAAGGCATAGCTGTGAAGATAGAGCTTGTTGAGATCTTGTAGGTAGGCCCCCCGGCGCAGCGGCGCCGGCAATCGGATGATGGTGTCGATCTCGAACTGAGCGAACAGGGTCAGCGGAACGAGGACGAGCAACAGTTTTCTCACAGATACCTCCAGACTCCGGAGGGGCGGCACCCGCCGCCCCCTCCGAGTTGCGAGTCTACTTCACCACCGCCTTGAGCCTAGCCTGCTCCGTACCCATGTCAAGCAGCACGAAGTAGGCCCCGGCGCTCAGCTTGCGACCTTCCGGGCTGCTATTCCAGCCCAGCCGATGTACGCCGGCATTCTGCCTTCCGGCGTCGAGCATGCCGACTCGCCGGCCCAGCGCATCATGCAGGGTCGCCCGCACGTGCGCAGCAGCCGGCAACTGATACTCAACCTCCACGCCGTTGCGGACCGTGACGGCCTGCGCCTTTGCTCTCCCGCCCGGCACGACCCGGCCCTGCTGGCCCCCGGGGAAGCGGGAGATACTGACCCCATAGAACCTGCGGCCCGTGCCGGTAGTGAGATACATCATGTCATCTGCCCCGATTGCCATCGAAGAACCGGCATCGATGTCGTCCGGGAAGTGAGTGTTGTAGATATCGGCTGTATCGTCGTCGTCGAGCAGGTCCCAGTAGTTGTATCCATGGGCCCGGTAGCGGTGCGGGCACTCGTTCTCCGCGTCGGCATCGAATGCTGCGTGGATACGATAGCCTCCTCCAACCGCCGCGTTGGTCGTAAGCGACGCGCCGTCATTGTTGACCTCCTCCGGCACGTCGGGCAGGTTGGTCCAGTAGCCCCCGCCGGTGCAGTACTCGGCAAAGCACTTGTCCGTTCCGCCATACATCGCGACAATGGCTTCGTGGCCGAAGGCGCCCGCGTCGCAGAACGCGATCTTGGCGCCGCTGCGGGCATTGACGTCAAGGTCCGGAAGACGATCCCATCCGGGATGGAGGTAGAAGCTCCGGATCGCGGGGACCCACTCCCAGTCTCCACCGCCGCTGCCCTCGACCCAGGCGGCTACGCGCCAGTAGTAGGTACCGCTGTCCAGCTCGACGGATGACTGGCATTCCGCGGTGGAGACGACCGTGTCTATCACGTTGCTCGTGAAATTCAGGTTGGGTGAGACCTGTAGTCGGTACTGCTCGGTTTCGGACGGAGTCCACCGGAACACCGGCGTAGGGTCCGCGATGGTGACCCCGTCCCCAGGATATTCGTAACCATAGACTTGGGGGTCAGGCATCGAGTCGGCCTGAATCCAATGTCGCCAGAAGGTCGTGCCGCCGCCAGGCAAGAAGAACAACCAGCCGGGAATTGGATAGCTGTACGGGTTGTAGCCTTCGTTCGGTGCGTAGGTAATGCATGCCCCGAGGTCCAGCGTGAAGCTGAGGGTCTCTTGCGTCGTAGTACCGGTCCTCACGTCGTATCGGTACAGCCTCGATATATCGTTCGCGTCCTTCCCCATGGCCCAGACGACCGGTCGTTCGACCCACTGGAAGGCGATCCCGGTGCGTCCGAGCGGCACGCCCGATATCCTCAGAGTATCCCAGGGGTCTTCTTCTTCTGGGTCCACATTGGGATTGAAGCTGGCCAGATAGGTCGCGTCGGGGCTACCCGTGCTGGGGAAGACCCCCCAGAGCAGGGTGTCTCCCCCGATGAGGTGAGTTCCATAGTCGACGTCGACATGGTTAGGGACGTCAGTCAGACGTTCCCACGCCATGACCGCTGTTGCTGCGAGCAAGAGCCCGCAGACTACTGTGAGTTTCTTGAGCATGATCTCCTCCTTTGCTCAAGTTGGTGGCGCACTTGCGCGCCTCGAACTGGGTGCGCCGTTCACTCGTTTGTTTCTGCCCGGTGCCGGCTGCGATGCTGACCAGAGACTCAACTCTGGGTGCAGCAATGCGTCCTAGGCTGAACCCGTCGAGCGCCAATCTCACGCCCGATGTTCACTGAGCTGATTCTCCTAAGGTCGGCATCGCAGGGCGAACGCAGGGGCAGTTCATCACAGCCTCTCGCCACCCAAGTCCTTGGCTGCGAGCTATCCGCAGCTGGTGTCATCGATCTAACCTACCGTGCGCACCTTTCATGCCAAAGATCCTCGGGTTGAGAATGCGAGACCTAGCTGAAGGCCGTCCCGCTGGAGTGTATCCGTACGGTGACAGCCTGTCACCGTAGGGATACAGCACATGCTCGCCCGATGCCACAGACCCAAGGGGTCGAGAATGCGCGATCTATGCCAGAGCCGGCCTGTCAGAGCGTCCCTAGCGGAGACAGCCGGTCACCGGTCGGAGACAGTCTGAGGAGACGGGTGAGCGCGAGGCGCGCGCAGGGACACGCCGTCGGGAAAACGTTTCTCACTTTGGCTGGGCTGTGGTGGGGTGTTCTCGTGTGGGAAGCGGAAACCGCGAGTCGGAATCGGGGATGTAGCGCGATCTGCTAACATCCGACGGACGCACGGCCCGTAACTCACGCCAGGTCAAGGCACAACGCCTGAGCCCCCGTGTTCCCGTTGTCTGCTAACGGGGGTATACCCGGGGCTTACCCCCGTACCATCCCCGGAACTGCTCGTATCGCCCTCCCGAAACACATCGGCTCCGCTGCCGGTCCGGGCTTGCGCCGTGTTTCTCCGGCTTCCGCCGAAACAACTCTCGCCGGAGCCATCCGGTGAGGTCCTTCTCGGTCAACGGTGGCGGCAATCCCGGCGCGCTATGTTGGGATAGCACTAACAACAGAGTGTACTGCAACGGAGGCGATAGCGCGATGGTCATTGATGGAGTCAGCGATGGTGTGATTGCCGCAGTGCCGTCGTACATGATTGCTGTGGGCATCTGCTACAATTTGATTGAAGGCAAGGTGTATTGCGCCGGTGAGAACTACTACCCAAGGTCGGGCTGTGGCGTTGCGATCATAGACTCCCGGACCAACCAGATCGTGACTACCATCTCTCTTCCTGACGCGCCGCCATCGTTGCTCTATAATTCCATCAACAACAAGGTCTACTGCGCTGGCAACGATGCAGATACAGTGCACGTGATCGACGGGACGTCCGATTCACTGGTTTCATCGATAGGGGTCGGCCGTAGTCCCGTTTCTTTCGGCTGGAACGAACGGCAGAACCGCATCTACGTTGCCAACTGGGGCGGTTCTAGCATCTCGGTCCTGCGGGATTCGGGCGGGGGGATTGAGCAGAGCTTCAGGCCTCAGGCCACAAGCTCCAAGCCTGCGCCGACCATCATCCGCGGCGCCATCTGGCTGGCGCCGACCTCAAGCCCCAAGCCACAAGCTTCAAGCCTGCTGGACGCGACGGGACGACATGTGATGTACCTCAGGCCGGGCGCGAATGATGTGCGGGCGCTGGCGCCGGGAGTCTATTTCTTGAGGGGCGAGGGACGGGGGACGTGGGACGTGGGAGGTATCCGCAAGGTCGTCGTGACGCGGTAGGCGAAGGCCGACTCAAGAAGAGCGGCCTCGGCGGTCGGCCTTGGAGGCCCGAATCTGAAGGTTCTTGGGCGTTGAGTCCTGAGAAACCGTCCTGAAGGGGCGGCCCGCGCGGCCAACCGACACGAGACACATCTAACTAACTGTACAGCGGCACTTTAGGCGCGGTCGAGCCCGCTCGAACCTACCTTCCGGGAACCACGGGGGGAACCGTTCCCGGGACGGTTCCCACGGCGGTTCGGAACGCGGTTCTGGATGCGACTTGGGACGCGAATCTGATGGCGAAATCCGGCGCGTTTCGGCCTGCAGTTCTCGAGTCGAATTCCCTGGTGATTCGGAAGTTGACATGAAGGAGGACTTGCAGAGCCTCTGCCGACGCGACTTGGAAGGTCTGTTGCAGGGCGTCCCGCGGTGTGACTTGCAGACCGGTCTTCACCGTCGTCTGCACGGCGACTCGTACCGCGACTTACGCGGCGAGTCGCGAGGGACCTTTCGGCCCGAAGTAAGAGAAGCGGGAGCAAAGCTCCCGCAGTTCAGACGCGCTTGGGACACGATCCTGACCGAAAATGGGGACAGTCCCTCGGAGCGCGAGGACGCGCGGTACAGTCCCCATTTTCGGGCTATGTCCCGCGCTGGGCTAGATCTTGATGAAGGTGCTGCCTTTGGCTTTGCAGATAGGGCAGACGTCGGGCGCGGCGTCGTACACGGTGTTGCCGCAAACCGGGCAGACGTAGACTTCACGCTTGGGCAGGTCTTTGCCCGACTCGAGTGCCTTGAGCGCTTCGGAGTAGAGGTCGTGGTGGATCTTCTCGACCGCGAGCGCGTAGCGGAACGACATCGTGGCCGCCGCGTGTTTCTCGTCCTCGGCGACCTTCAGGAATTCGGGGTACATCGACATGAACTCGTGGTGCTCGCCGGCAATGGCGGCTTTGACGTTTTCCCTCGTGTCTTTCACCCCGTTCATGGCGCGGAGGTGCGCGTGGGCGTGGACGGTTTCGGCCTCAGCAGCGGCCTTGAAGAGCTTCGCTATCTCGGGGAAGCCGTCCTGGTTCGCCTTCTTGGCAAAGGCCAGATACTTGCGGTTGGCCTGGCTCTCGCCGGCAAATGCGGCCTGAAGGTTATCTTGCGTTGTGGGCATGGTAGTTCCTTTCTATTTGTCTTTGATGCGTTCCAGTAGTTCCCTCGCTTCGGGTTTGTCGTCGAGTTCGGCGTCGGCCGGGTACTTCGGCTCAGAGGTGGCGAGCAGGCTGTCGAGCTGGGCGCGGGCGGCCACCCAGCGCTTTTCTTTGATGTACACTTTGGCGAGGTCCAGCCGGAGCAGGGCGTAGTTCGGGGCATTCTGAATGCCGCGCTGGAAGTAGTCTTCGGACTTCGCGAGGTCGCCTCCCACAAACCCCGGCAGCTCGTAGTAGAGCACCCCCATCGCGTCGAGCGCGGTCGGGTGGGTCGGGTTGAGTTCGAGGGCACGGCCGAAGGCACGCTTCAGGCCGGATACCATGAAGAGCGAGTTGAGGACGCCGCGGGTCTGGCCGATGCGGCCCTGCGCCACGCCCCACCAGCAGTGTCCTTCGTCGTTGCGGTCGTTCAGGGCAATCAGGGTTTCGGCAATCGCCTTGGCCCGGGCGTAGTAGGAGAGCTTCTCTCCTTTGGTCCTGGCCAGGTCGCCTTTCTGGAGGTGGCTGCGGCCCCAAAGGTAGAGAAGGTGTTCGTCAGTTGGATTGGCCGCGTGGGCCGCGCCCAGCATGTTGTAGGCGGAATCGAGCCAGGTTGGGTTGAGGTGCCGGTTGAAGAACATGTACTCGGCACGGTCCGCGGTCTGGGCGCCCGCCAGGGTCGCGATTGCTGCGAGCAGTAGCAGTCTTTTCATGTTTCCCCTCCGATTCTCATCGGTCATCGGTCTCCCGTCTTCGGTCTTCTCTAGCGCTCCGCATACATCCTCTCGATGTCGCCGCGGTAGGCTGCGGCAATCTGCGGCCGTTTCATTTTGACGCTCGGGGTGAGAAGTCCGTTCTCGACCGTGAACGGCTCCGGAACGAGCCGGAACCGACGGACCTGTTCGTACTGGGCAAATCCGGCCAGCGCCTTCCCGATTTCACCTTCATAGAGCTTGGTGACTTCGGGATGGTTGAGGATGTCACGGGATTGCGCGAACTCGATTCCCTGTTCCCGGGCGAAGGCCTCAAGCGCGAGCGGGCTCGGGACCACGATCGCACTCAGGAACGGCCGCTTGTCGCCGTAGACCATGACCTGCTCGACGTACTTGGACTGGGCAATCGCCTGCTCGACCGCGACCGGCGCGACGTTCTTGCCGTAGGCGGTGACGATTATCTCTTTGATGCGGCCGGTGATGATGAGGTTACCTTCCGGGTCGAACTTGCCCTGGTCGCCGGTGTGGAACCAGCCGTCCGCGTCGATTGCGTCGGCCGTCTCCTTGGGCTTGTTGAGGTAGCCCTGCATGACGTTGGGGCCGCGCACGAGGATTTCGTCGTCGGCACCGACGCGGACCTCGACGTCTCGGAACGGCTTGCCGACCGTGCCGACCCGTTCCTGGCCCGGCACCGCGGCACAGACCACGGGCGAAGTCTCGGTCAGGCCGTAGCCCTCGAGCAGGTTGAATCCAAGGTTCCGGATGATGCGCGCGAGTCTCCGGTCGAGCGGCGCGCCGCCGGAGAAAAGCAGGCGGAGCCGGCCGCCGCCCAGAGCCCGGAGCTTCCCGACCACCAGCCGACCCAGAATCCAGTGCTTGAACCCGAGCCAGAGCGGGATCGGCTGCCGGCCGTGTTTGAGGCGGGCGTAGCGGCTGTAGGTGCGAAGCGTCGATACCATCAGCGCGCGATTCAGCGCCGAGCCGGCCTGGACCTTTTCCCGGACTGTGTTGTAGACCTTCTCGAGAACGCGGGGCACGACAATCATCACGGTTGGTCGGGCGAGCTGGACGTCTTCGCGGATGGTCTGGAGCGACTCGGCGTAGGCGATCGCGCCGCCGGCCATCAGCACGCAGTAGTAGCCGCAGGTGCGCTCAAACAGGTGGCAGAGCGGGAGGAAAGAAACCAGCACGTCGTTCTCGTTGAGTCTGAACATGGGGATCGCGGCTGTGACGTTGGAGAGGATGTTGCGGTGGGTGAGCATCGCGCCCTTGGGTTCGCCGGTGGTGCCCGACGTGTAGACGATCGTGAACAGGTCGTCCGGCTTTGAGTCGTGCGCCGCCCCGAACCGCGGATTCTGCTTCAGAGCTGCGGCGCCGGCCCGGCGCAACTCCTCGAAGCAAAACAACTCTTTGCCCACCCGGCTGTGGCATTCCTGGCTGAAAACCGTCACTACGTCCCGGAGCGGCGGTACGGCGGAGAGTATCTGCACCACGTTGGCGAACAATTCCTGATTCTCGACGATCAGGTGGGTCACTTCGGCGTCGTTCAGGATGTAGCGGATCGCCTCCGAACCGAGCGTGTGGTAGACCGGGACGAGGACCGCTCCGAGCTTGGCTGCCGCCAGGTCGGTGGCCACCCACTCCGGGCGGTTGTAGGAGTAGATGCCCACTCTCGAACCGGCCCTGACCCCACGCCCGGCCAGCCCGGCCGCCAGTTCGTCTACGATCCGGGAAAGCTCCGCGTAGGTGATGCTCTCGTACCTGCCTGTGACTTTGTGCATCAGGGCCGTACGTTCGGCGAACCGGCGGGCGACTTCGGCGAAGCTGGCGTAGATGGTGTCAGGCATCAGGTCCCCCTCGGGAAATGACGAAGGCTGGAGTTCGGATGAGAAGCCCCGGCCGTCATTGTCCATTTCCCCTTCGTCATTCGCTGCGTCTTCTCAGATGATTCTCAACTCTTTGCCGACAAGGACAAACTTCTCAAGCGCAGTTCGCAGTTGGTCTTCAGTGTGCGTGGCCATCAGGCTGACGCGGATTATCGCGTGGCCGGAGGGCACCGCCGGGAAGACTACCGGGTTGGCAAACACGCCTTCCTGTTCGAGCCGGCCCGCGGCCTGGTAGGCACGGTCGTCGTCGCCGACGGCAATCGGTAGGATCGGCGTGCCGTGGTCGCGCAGCGCGAAGCCGGCGTTCTCGAGGCCCGTGCTCATGAGCCGGGAGTTCGCGTGGAGCCGCTCGACCCGCTCCGGTTCGGACTCGATGATGCCGAGCGCGGCGATGACCGTGGCGGGAACCGACGGCGGCAGGCTCGCCGAGAAGATCGACTGCCGGGCGTTGTAGCGGAGGAAGTCGGTTACCGTACGCGACGCGCCGGTGAACCCGCCGATTGCGGCCAGCGACTTGGAAAGCGTGCCGGACGTGACGTCGACCTTGCCTTCCATTCCGAAGTGCTCGGCCGTGCCGCGGCCGGTCCGGCCGAGAACCCCGGTCGCATGCGCATCGTCAACCATCAGCCGGCAGTTGTAGGCGTCGGCCAGCCGGCGCAGGTTGGGCAGGTCGCAGATGTTGCCTTCCATCGAGAAGACGCCGTCGGTGACAATCAGCTTGGCGGCCCGGGCCGGCGTCTCCTTCAGCTTCGCTTCGAGGTCGGCCATGTCCTGGTGGCGATAGACGACCGTCCGGGCTCGGGACCGGTGGCAGCCGTCGATGATTGAAGCGTGGTTCAACTCGTCGGAGAAGATGAAGTCGTTCTCACCGGCCAGCGTGCCGACCGTTGATGAGAGGGCCATGAACCCGGCCGAGAACGTGACCACCGTCTCGGCGCCCTTGAACCGGGCCAGCAGCCGCTCCATCTCGAGGTGGAGCGGCGTGGTGCCGGTGAGCAGCCTCGATCCGGCACTGCCGGTGCCGTATTCCGCAACGGCGGCGGCGGCCGCGGCCTTCACCCTGGGGTGCTCGGTCAGGCCGAGGTAGTTGTTTGAGCCCAGGTTGATGAGTTCCCGGCCGTCGCGAACCGTGAGCGGGGCAGCGGCCGGCGAGATGGCGCGGGAGTAGAAGAACCGGTTCCGCGCTTTGACGGACTGGAGCATGAGGTCAAACTGACTGCACTTGTCGAAAAGGTCCAATATGCCTCCGTTTACGGCTTGCCGGCCATGCGCCGGATTATAGCCCTGCCGGCCGGGCAAGGCAAGCGCTGGGCCGGGACCGGCGGAGGGACGGCAGACGACAGCAGCGGTTACTATTGAGAGGCCGGCCTTCCCTGAGCCCGAGAGTGATGGCCACAAAGGCGCGAAACCAGAGTGAACCGGCCTTCCGTAGTCTGCACCTGGTCGTTTCGTGTGCTTCGTGCTTTCGTGGCTGCAATATCGGTTCCGCGGGCCCTGAGCGTCCTTGACACCGCCTTGACGGGAGTTATTATTGGCCGCCTGCGATGATGCAGGCGTAGTCCGAGAGGAACGGAGGCTCCTCGGCCTTGCCGCGGATGGGCCGGTATGATTGCTCAGCCGCACCTTTTCGCCGGTGGGGCCGCGAGGCCCGAGTTGTGTCCGCAAGGCAGTTTAAGGAGGAGTACCGATGCGCAAGCTGGTAGTTCTGTGCCTTGCCGTGGGGCTCGCCGGGGCGAGCAACTTCTATATCTTCTATAAGCAGGTCGGGGCCAGCCCGAACTGCCCGGGGCTCTCGATCGACGCCTACAACAACGCCCCCTCGCACCGCAAGTGGGCGATGGACAGCGTCGGCAATTTCTGCGAGGACAACACCATCGGCGACTGGTTGATCCGGGCGGTGCTCGATTGGGCACCGCAGGACACCAATGCCGCGGCCGCCTTCTTCGGGACGAACATGCCCACCGATACTGTACTTGACATCAACTTCAGCATCAGGGCGTGGATCAAGAACATGGGCAACGCCCCGTTGCCCCGCGGCACACCGGTGCGGCTCTCCATTTCCGGCCCCAGCAGCTACACCTATGACGACACGGCGGCAACGGCAGCCGTGGTTAACCACGGGGCGACGTCGATGGTGAGCTTCACGCCGGCCTGGCACATTCCAGACGTGCCGGGCGAGTACAACATCAAGGTCTGGACCGAGGCGGCGGGCGAGATGTGGCCGGCCGACGACACCATTACCTACGATCTGAAGTGCGTGAAGTGGATACAGTACCACACCGAAGCCGATCTACACTGGCTGACCTGGGCGTCCCCGGAGCGGGCGGTGAGGTTCGACCCGGCCGACTTCTCCCTGAACTACCCGGTGAAGGTGTTGCGGATGCGCGCCGAGTTCTACCAGCAGGACACGCTCCCCTGGCCTGATTCGTCGTTCACGTTCAAGATCTACGGCGACGACGGCGATACCTTGCTGTACGAAAGCGAAACCCTGGAGGCGATACCGGGCACGCCCGGCCCCTACGTGGCTGCTGACATCCCCATGGCGCTGACGATCGATTCCGGAAGTTTCTATGTAGCGGTGAGGCCGGTGAGTTCGACCGGCTACCCGGCGAGTTGCGGCGACAGCTCGGCCGGCGGCCACAGCTTCTACGGACTTCCAGGCTACTGGTACCCTTGGCCCGACACGTTGCATCAGGGAGAGCTTTTCATCTCGGTCGTGGCGGAGGGCGGTGCCGGTCTGGCCGGCAGTCCCCTACGGAATGGACGGATCGAGAACCTGTGCTACGTTACTCCGGACCGGACCGCTGTCGGACCGGGCAGTCCCAACCTCGCAAGAATCGGGCGGGGGGCTGAACCGGGCGGGCAGCCACCGTGTACGGCTTTCGACCCGAGTCCGGGAGCTTTCCCTCTCTCTGCGATGCTGTTCCCGAATGTAGCCGATACGCTGAGGTACGACAACGGCCTCCCGGTTAGAGTCTGGTACGAGGACGTCGCCGGCAACGGCCGCGGTGTCAAGTTCATCAGCCCGGCCGACAGCGTAGCACTCGCCGGCGCGCTCGTACACATCTACTCCGACTCGCCCGACCCCGGGGACACCTGGGTCGCGCTCAGGGTGTATGCCGACGACGGCATCGACGGCGCGCCCGGCACCGAGCTCTACGCGGTCGACTCGTTCGCAGTCACGCGGGGCGCGTGGAACTTCATCCCGCTCGAGCCCGTGGGTGTGCAGGAGGAGTCCGAGCCGGGGCTGAACAATCCGAGCCTCCGAATCACGAACTACCCGAACCCGGGCGCCGACCAGGTCATGCTTAAATGGCAGGTGCCCAGCAGCATGCCGGTTTCGGTCAACCTCTACGACGCCACCGGGCGGCTGAGCCGGAACCTGCATACCGCCGACGACCGGGCGACAGCCGGCACGCTGACCATGGATACCAGGTCACTCGCCGCCGGGATCTACCTAGTGCGGCTCGAGACGGCCGAGGGTTCGGCAACCCGCAAGCTTGTGATCGACCGGTAGACAAGGAGTGAACGGCAACGGGGCGGGGCGACCTGCCCCGTTCACTTTTTCTGCACCTCGGATTGGCCCGCTCCGGTGGCCGAACCCTGGAGCCGATGTTGGAGCCACGCGAGACACGAAGCGAACGGATGCCGAGTGGCGGAGTATTCTTCACTCCGTCCTCGAGCCTTCGGGGCCGACAATGCGGACCCAGGCCCTCAATCCTAATCCCTTGACCCCGGCTTGACGCCTGCTATTATTGACTGCCTGCCGTGCGCAGGCATGACAAAGAAGGAACGGAGACTCCTCGGTTCTGACGCGGTCTAGCCCCGGTGGTCCCGCCACCAGCGCTTCGCCGACGGTCGGGCCGGGAGTTCCTGAGTTCTGTTCGTGAAGCAACGCAAGAAGGAGTAGTGATGCGCAAGCTGGTAATTCTGTGTCTTGCCGTGGGACTCGCGCTGGCGAGCAGCGGGCAGTGGATCGGGCACAAGCAAGCCGAGTGCCGCCCGATACCCAACCCGCAGCCCGGGGTTTTCCCGTCCACGCCGGAGCTGTTCCCGGGTACCGACACCATGTACTACGACGACGGTACGTCGGTTCAGAGTTGGTATTGGTTTGTGGCAGGCAACGGCTGGGGTATGAAGTTTATCAGCCCGAGCGACAATGTGACGCTCTCCGGGGCTCTGATATATCCGGTAACCCTGGGTGGCAGCAATCAGGCGATCGTGAACGCGTACAGCGATGATGGTCCGAATGGCTCACCCGGGACCCTTATGTTCTCGGACACCGTCGATGTCACGCCGGACCAGTGGAATCTGGTGCCGATGTCGGTTCCGGTCGTGGCGAGCAACTTCTATATATTCTACATCCAGGCTCATGACTCTGCGACCGGCCCGGCGTACGGGATTGACGCAGCCAGCAACGCGCCCCAGCACCGAACATGGGTTCTGAACGACGGCGTGTTCTCCGAGGACAACAGGCCGGGCGACTGGTTGATTCGTGCCGTGCTCGACTGGACACCGCAGGACACGAACGCCGCAGCCGTCCGGTTCGCCGTCACTGTGATTTCCGATACGCTGCCCAACATCAACTTCCCGATTCGGGCGACGATCAAGAACATGGGCGCCGATACACTGCCGCTCGGCACACCGGTGCGGCTGTGCATCACCGGGCCCGACAGCTATGAGTATCAGGACACGGCTACGACCGCCGCGAGTCTGAAGCACGGCGCGATATCGCAGATCAACTTCGCGCCGACCTGGCACATCCCGGACGTGGCCGGCAACTACAACATCAAGGTCTGGACTGAGGCTGCCGGTGAAAAGTACCCGGCCGACGACACCATCTCCTGGGACCTGAGCTGTGCGAGATGGCTCCAGTACGTGAACGAAAGCCAGCTTACCTGGATCAGTTCGTACGGGCCCGACAAGGCCACGCAGTTTGACCCGGCCGATTTCAGCCTGCAGTACCCGGTCGGCGTGACACGAGTGCGGGCCGAATTCTACCTTCACCCGCAGATCCCGTGGTCTGATTCGTCGTTCCAGTTCCTTATCTACGGTGACGACGGCGGCACACTGCTGTATGAAAGCGAAATACTGGAGGCGCCCACCGGCACGCCGGGCGCGCCGATATCGTACGGCTTGGACTCGACGGTCATGATCGAGTCAGGCACGTTCTGGGTGGCGGTTTCGTCGGTTACGCAGAATGGACGTCCCACCCTGTTCGCCGACAACATCCGGACAAACCTTCACAGCTACTACGGCAGCGGCGCCAGCGGCTGGACGCCGATCGGGGACCCGATTGGTGAGTGGTTCATATCGTGCGTTGCGATTGGCAACTACGGCGTAGAGGAAGAGGGCTTCGAGCCTGGCATCAGGACTCCGAATCTCCAGATTACGAACTACCCGAACCCGGTCACCGACCAGGTGACGCTCAAGTGGCAGGTGCCGAGCCAGATGCCGATCTCGGTCAATCTCTATGACGCGACCGGACGGCTGGTGCGGAACCTATACGCCGGGAACGACATGGCCAGGGTGGGTACGATCACAGCGGATACCAGGTCGCTGGCCGCTGGCATCTACCTCGCTCGGCTGGAGACGGCGAATGGCTCAGCAACCCGTAAGCTCCTGATCGACAGATAGCAGCAGGCTGACTCATGACGGGGCGGGTTCTCCCGCCCCGTTCCTTTTGTGGGAACTCCTGAATTCCGGTATCTCCATTCTGACTTGACCTCCCTTTCCTTTTAATGATACTCCTGTGATGCGCACGGGTCGCCAATCGCCGGTCGCCAGTCGCGAGTCGCCGCTCGTCTGGTTCCTCGTCATTGCGGGGGCGGCTTTCACTCTCCGGCTGATTCACGTCCTGCAGCTACGTCACAACGACCCGCTCTTCTTCTCGCCCCAGATGGATGCGCTCTACCATCACCAGTGGGCGCTGGCCATCGCCGCAGGCAAGCGGTTCATCGCCGACGCCTTTTTCCGCGCGCCGCTCTATCCCTGCTTCCTGGGTTTGCTGTACAAGGTCTTCGGGTCGAGCCTGGCTGTGGTGAGGATAATCCAGGCGGCCATCGGCAGCGCCGGCTGCGGGCTCGTGTACCTGTTGGCGAGGCAGATCCTCAAGCCGCAAGCCGGCACGAAGTCCGGCCCTCATTCTTCATTCCTGACTCCTCGTTCCCTGGATGTCGTTCCCCGCATCGCCGGTTTGATGATGGCCGCGTACCCGTTGTCCATCTGGTACGACACCGAGCTGCTGCTCGAAGGCCTGCTCTCTTTCCTCCTGCTGTCTGGCTTTGTGTTGCTGCTGCGCAGCCGCGACCGTGACCGCCAGTGGTGGATGCCCGGGCTTGTGTTTGGCCTGGCGGCGATTACTCGCCCGAACGTGCTCGGATTCCTTGCGGTTCTGCCGGTCTGGCTGTGGCTCGAATACCGGCGCGGGGCTTGGAAGCGACTCGCGCAGGTCTGGGGGCTGGCAGCGCTGGTCATCCTGCCCGTCACGATTCGCAACTACGCCGTGAGCGGGCAGCTCGTGCCGATCGCCTGGCAGGCGGGCACCAACTTCGTCATCGGCAACAATCCTGCCTCGGACGGCACGACCGCAATCGTGCCCGGAACGCGCGGCAGTTGGTGGGGCGGGTATGACGACGTCAGGCGGCTGGCCGAGGAGGCTTCCGGACGGCCGCTTAGGGGCACGGAGATTGACCGTTACTGGATGGCCAGAGGGTTTGAGTTCTGGCGCAGACAGCCGGGTAAGGCGCTGGGGCTGTTTCTGCGCAAGGCCTTCCTCTGGTTCGCGGGCTTCGAAGTCGGCAACGAAGTCGACCTGTACGCGGTGAAGCGCTACTCGTTCGTCAACTACCTGTTCTTCAACTCCCGCTTCCTCAAGTTTCCGTTTGGCGTTCTGTTCCCGCTGGCACTGGCCGGGGTCTGGTTCCTCCGCCGGAACTGGCGCCGGTTCCGGCCGTTGTATCTGTTCGTCGGCGCGTATTCGCTCTCCTTCATCGTCTTCTTCGTCAGCAGTCGCTACCGGACGCCGATGGTGCCGATTGTGGCAATACTCGCCGTCATAGGTCTTATAGGTCTTATTGGTCCCATTCCCAGGCGCGAGCGCGTTGTCGGGCTCGCCATCGCTCTTGTCGCCTTCGTTCTGCTCAATGCCAACCTGGTCGGGGCCGGCCGGCCGACAAGCCGGGACCAGAGCCATTTCGCCGCCGCGTTCGGGCTGCACGAGCAGGGAAGAGACCACGAAGCGCTCAGCGAGCTGCGGATGGCGCTGGGACACGACTCCGCGACGAACGTGCTCACGCTTGAGGCGACCCTGCTTCAGGGAATGGGCGACGTAGTCGGGGCTGAACGCGCAGCCCGAGCCGCGACCCGGCTTCACCCGCAAGAAGCCGATGCCTGGGGGTCACTCGGCAACGTCTTCGCCAACTCCGGCAGGCTTGACTCGGCCACGCACTACTTCGAGGTCGCGCTCCAGCAGGACCCGTATTCCCTGCAGGCGTGGGTCAACCTCGGCAATGTCTCTCTCCAGCACCGGGATTTCGTCAAGGCCCGCTACTACTATGAAGGCGCGCTCAAGATAAGGCCGACATACGTGGAGCCGATGTTCTACCTCGGCCTTTGCGACTACTACCAGGGCAAAGTCGAGGCGGCCCATGCCCGTTGGCAGGAACTCCTTAGGCTGGACCCCTCCTACACCAAGGCCAGACGGGCGCTGGAACAACTGAAGTAGCGACGGACAGCCCAAGCGCAGGCTATCCGCACGGTCGTGCTGACGCGGTAGAGAAGCGGTCGAAGGTCTCCACAGACAACTGGCCGGGCAGCTTGCCGGATTGCCCTCCGATTAGCCGAGCGGATTCCCCTACCCGCTGCTCGGCAGATTGCTTTCGGGGTTGCCTTCCCGGCGATTCTCTGGGCAGCCGTCCCGGCAGCTCTCCAAGTTGCTCGCCGAGTACCTCTCCGGACAGCCTTCCGAGTAGCTGACAGAACAGCCGTCCAGATAGCGCTCCAGATTCCCTGCCGGGTAGTCTACGGAGCAATCATCCAGATTGCTCGTCGGGCAGCTTCCGGAATCGCCTCCGGAGTAGCCGGGGAAATGGGATAGGGGAGATAGGAGAATGACGAATAACTGATTGCTAATGACCAATTTAGGAGACTCGCGGGCTCGACTTCAGGAGGACATATACTAAACCGGCGGCCCGCTACTGCCGCGGGGGCTCGTTCCAGTATGCGATGTCGGAGAGCGGCTTGCGCGGACGTTCGTTGGGGGAGACGTCCGCGGCCGGATAGCCGAGCGCGATCAGCGCGACCGGCTTGTAACCCTTGCCGCCTAGGCCGAGGTGCTTGAGAAGCGCGCGTCCGTCATACCAGCCAATCCAGCAAGTCCCCAGACCCTGGTCGGCCGCTGCCAGGACGAAGTGCTCGCCGCCGATGCCTGCGTCGACCAGCTGGAGCTGTGTGCCCTGCACCGCTCCGGCAACCTTGTTCACCAGCACGTTCTCTTTGATTAGCAGGCACACCAGAACCGGCGCCGCGGCCACTCGCTTCGAGAACGCGTAGGTGCCACGGAAAACAGCGTCGGCCAGCGCGTCCTTTTTCTGCGGGTCGTCGAACACAATGAACCGCCAGGGCTGCATGTTGTCGGCCGACGGAGCGCGCCGGGCCGCCTCGAGGCAAAGCTCAATCTTCTCCCGTTCCACCGGCCGGTCGGCGAACCGGCGCACTGACTTCCGCGTCCGGCAGAGCTTCAGAAACTCGGAGTCTATCACGGAATTCTACCACAAAGACACAGAGAGACCGAGCGCGCAGGCCAGGACGTGAGGCGGCACGGCACTTCTGACTTCTGACATCTAGCTTCTGACATCTGACTTCGTTTCTTGAAGCAACCTCGGCAGCACCTCTCCTGCCTTGCCTTGAAGGTGTACGTCTACCATCGAGCCGAGCCCGGTGTCGCGCGGGTTGACGTCAACGACCAAGGCTCCGGCCTCGCGAGCCTGCAAGGCCCACTGCACGATGTACCCGAACGTCGCCTCGGTGCCCACGATGAGGCAGAGGTCAATCCCACCCTCGAGCAGGTAGTGGACAACTTGCTCAACCGGCCGCCGCGGTAGTTCCTCACCAAACCACACGACGTCCGGCCGCATCACCTCGCCACACATGCAGGTTGGCGGGACTTCGGAGAGGGGCGTCTCACGGTTCTCGAGCACGGTGCCGTCGCGCTCGCAGCGGATGCGCCAGAGCGAGCCGTGGACGTGCACGACTTCCTTTGAGCCGGCCTGCTCGTGCAGGTCGTCGACGTTCTGGGTCACGATGAACACGCGCCGTCCCGACCGCGCCATCGCAGCGAGTGCAATGTGGGCCGGGTTGGGAAGGGCCTGCGCCGCATTCACTCGGCGCTCGTCGTACCACTTCCAGACCTTCACCGGGTCGCGTTTGAAGGCCTCGCGCGTAGCATAGTCCTGGGGGTCGAATTCCTTCCAGAGGCCCTTCTCATCGCGAAACGTCGGGATGCCAGATTCGGCTGACACGCCCGCGCCGGTGATGACCATCACGTTCTTCGCCTTGGCGAGTCGCTCGCGCACGAGCGCAATGTCTGCCGTCTCTTCCGTCGTGCCCTCTCCCTGTAAGGGAGAGGGAGGGGGTGAGGGTGATTCAGGATGTCGTGCTTCGCTCATTGCCTGCAGCGGCGTGATTCTACCCTGCCGTCAAGGTCAGTCAACGAATCGCGCCGAG
>Ga0163210_1000389_pt1 | contig 18372 bp, 13 predicted proteins | sample Kivu_220m_FD_113536 | JGI IMG/M metagenome (GOLD analysis project Ga0163210, IMG submission 113536) | Freshwater microbial communities from Lake Kivu, Western Province, Rwanda to study Microbial Dark Matter (Phase II) - Kivu_220m | ecosystem: Environmental > Aquatic > Freshwater > Lake ...
CATTAAGCGTAAATTCAAGTAGTGCAATATCAGTTAATTCTTTACCTGATCTGTTTCTAAATTCCTTATTGATTTTATTGAGTTCTTCATTTTGCCCTGCTTGTTTCGATAAATTATAAAGTTTTTTAATATAGATAAGAGAAGATATTAACGAACCAAGATAACAAAAACTAATAGTTAACAAATATAAAATCAATGAAATCATAGAAGCATTCTGGTTCGAAAGAAATAAAGTAGTAGTAGCGACTATTCCGGAAATTGCCAGAATCCCACATAAAAATAGTAAAGATTTGCTCGGTTTTTTTATCATTCTTAATGATAAATTCTTATAATAGGGCAAAGCACTTTCCAGCCATTTAAAATCTTTACTTTCTTTTAATGCAGCATCGTAATCTTTCTTTGACTTGTTATAAAACTCTTTTTTATCTCTATAAAGTGATATATTAATATCTATTTCATTTAATTTACTATCAGGAATATTTTCCAACTTTATGTTCAATTCTTTGATTCTTTCTGAAATCAGATAAGCCTGATATCTTTTTGCACTTTTGAGTTTTACTAATTTATCCTGCATGGATTTTTCTTCGATCCTATATGTTTTCAGTATCCCTTGAGTGTATTCGGATTCTATTTCTTCAAATAGTTCCTCAACACTATTTAGGTCATTTATGACTTTACCAAACTGCTTTCCTTCACCCCGATCCTGGATATTAATTTTATTGTTAAGAATCGAAGCATTTTTTATTGTTATTGAAATATTGTTATCCCTGTCTATTTTATCCAGGATATTTATACCCGATAATACTTCCTTTACAAGGAATTTACTTATCCCGTCATCATCTTCTATCCCTGTCTCACCGCCTTTTACTATCAGGAGTTTTGCCATTGATACTGGGAGACCCTTTTCACTTTTCTCCCAGTAGTCTTCCAGCTTTTGTCTGGATGATGGAGAAAAATCAATCATCTCTTTCTCCAATCCGCTGATTGTGATCTTTCCCTTTCCACCTTTTCTTAAGTAACACCAGCGGCCGATATTCTTAAATAAAGAGCAGATGATGAATTCAGTAAGAAAAGTCTTGCCTTTCTCATTTCTGCTGTATATAAGGTTAAAAATACCGAAACTTGCCGTAAAACTCTTTATCGGCCCCAGATCTTTTACTGATAGTTTATCGATCTTGATTCCCATAAATCTTTGATTCAAGTAATCTGGTTATTCTTTTAGAATTATATTCAAACCTTTTTCCAGAATATCTTCCTTCGAGACAATTTCATTATCCCATTCCATTTTTCCGATCTCTTTTATGAATTTCTCTACAATAGCTATTCTTTCCGGATCGTTAAATATCGATACTTCAGCCAGATCGGGTTCTTCGTTATTATAAAAAGTAAAATCTTTAAGTGTCTTTTTTGTAATTTCAAGCAGTCTTTTTTTATTAGATGTATATCCCTTGATTTTTAAACGGATCCTTGCTCCGGGTATTTCATTCTTATCCAGGTCCCATTTTTTGATCATTTCTTCTATTTTTCTTTGCATATCTTCAAATTCATTGACGGCAGGCAGGGAAATTAAAGTCTCGTTAAAAAATACGTAGTCGGTATCGATTGCTTTTTCTATTACTTCCAGGGTACCTGTATTTAATGTTAAAAAGATCCTCTTTCCGGTTTCATTGATATCGAGCCCGCATGGCGATCCGGGATAATAGACTTTGCCCAGATGTATTTTTTTATGTATATGGCCCAGAATGATTCCGGCAGGATTATAATACTGGACATCATTTCTGGCCAGAGGCATATAAATACCTGGTTCATAAGGATTGGAATCGCGCAGTCCGGCCACGTAATCGCCGTGGCCAATCAGAACCCAGGATTTGGCAGGAAGACCTTCCTTATATTCAGCAATGACTTCTCCCATAGACTTTGCTGGCTGATAAGGGATAAAAAGAAAAGTAGTACCAGGTTCTCCTAATTCGATAATCTCCGGTTTACTGAAAATTTTGATATTATCTGAAGTAAAATACTGCTGTTTAATAGAAGGATCGTGATTTCCTGGAATTATATAAAATTCAACCTGATTATCGAGGATATTTTTATTTTTACAGAACTGATCAAAATCTGAATAATTCTGACTCTCTTCATTAAAAAGGTCCCCTGCAATAATCAGTGTTTTAATATCTTCGGAAAGCATTTTATCGACGATATCCGAAAGCGCATTCCATCTTTCGGGAGACTTTTCTTTAGTCTTCAAATGTAGATCGGCAGTAATCGCTATTTTCATTTTGTTTCTCTTAAGTCGAAATACAATATTTTTCTAAACGGAAGAGAATTACCCGTTAATAAGCCAGATGATTTATAATATACTTTAAATTAAGGTTAAGTCCATATATTTTCATATTTTTTATTATTTTTATTCTGGTTTTTATTATATGTGTATATAGAGATAGGTAGCTTTTGTATGGGTAAATAATATATGTTATGGTATCATAAAATTTATAAGTGAAATGTCATAAATGCAATAAAATAAAAACGAATTCGGTTTAATTGTTTGAAGTAAGGCTTTAAGGTGAAAAATAAAAATTTTGTGTTAAGTCCGGATCTGTATGATCTTCAGGTAAACTGGGCTGAAAGACTGAGAAAAGAGAAAGATTTCTTCTCACGTATATTTAAGAATAACAAAATTGAAAGCGTACTTGATATAGGTTGTGGTACCGGGCACCATGCCGAGTTTTTTTCCGGATATGCAAAAAAAGTAATCGCTATCGATCCTTCAGATGAATTTATAGAATATGCAAAAAAAGAAGTTGTAAAATCTAATAATGTCATGCTGTTTAAAGAGGGATTCGAAGGACTGGGAAAAATTCCACATGATAAATTTGATCTCATAACCTGTCTGGGCAATACTTTACCTATCTTAAAAAATCGCAGGAATATAAAACAGGCCCTGAAAAAAATAAGAAAAAAACTGGCATCTAATGGAGTGGCAATAATCCAATTTCTGAACTTTAACTCCTATATTATGGAGAAGAACAGATTTTATAGTCCAAAGGTATTCGAAAAAGACAGAAAGACATATATTTTTATCAAACACTTTGAATACGGAAAAATCAAGACCAGGGTAGACTTTATAATCACTGCGATCGGTAAGAGCAAGTCAGAGGATTTCTTTATAAACTCTTCCTACCTCTGTACCTTAAAAATAAATCTATTTTTGAAAATGGCCAGAAATGCAGGATTCAAGAAGATAGAGCTCCTGGGGCCGGGAGGGAAAGAAGCATTTGACAGTAGAAAGGACATAAGTCTTCTGGCGCTTCTGTACAGGTGAGCGCTGATAGTATATCCCACATCTACAGAAACGCTTTTAAGATAAAATACTTAGGATTTAACAATCCAGCAATGTCAGGTGTTTTCCTGACCATATCTGCAATATTTAAGAAGACCGCATATGGGACATTTTGGATTCTTCGCAATACAAATGGTCCTGCCAAAGGCTATAGTCCTGTGAGAAAAATCGCTCCAGTTCTTTTTAGGTATTATCTTCATAAGGTCGAATTCGATTTTGACGGGATCCGAATTTATCGTAAGGCCCAGACGGTTTGAAATTCTTTTTACATGAGTATCTACTATTATGGCCGATTTGCCGAAAATATTTGCCAGTATCACATTGGCGGTTTTTCTTCCCACACCATGAAGCGAAGTCAGGTCTTCGATATTGTCCGGCATTTTGCCGTCGAATCTGGTAGTTATATCTTTTGCACAGTTGATTATGTTTCTTGCTTTATTGTGGAAAAAACCCGTTGATCTAACATCGTTCTCAAGTTCTTTTATATCCGCACCTGCAAAATCTTCCGGGGTCCTGTACTTCTTGAAAAGCCGGGGTGTTACCTTATTTACCAGCTTGTCCGTGCTCTGTGCGGAAAGGATAGTGGCCACGAGCAGCTGGAAAGCCTCCCTGTTCTTGAGTACGGTATGGATATCCTCAGGATATTCCCGGTTTAGAAATTTGATTATCCTGGAAATATTTTTAACCGCCGGTTCAAATACGACGGTATGAATATGATCTCTTGCAGAATTTTTTCTGGCCGTATTTCTTTTATTTTTCATATGCTATTTTTTGTTTTTTTATTTTTTAAATAGGTTTCAATCCCTTTTGCCGTCAGTGTATTCGGAACATCATCTTTTTCCAGCCATCCTTTACGTGCAATATTTATTCCAAAAAGATAATCGTAAAGGTTCTTTATATTATGCGCATCAGGATTTATAAAGACCTTTAACCCTTTTTCTTTTGCATACTTACACATTCTCCAGTCAAGATCGAGTCTGTAAGGACTCGCATTAAGTTCCAAATCCACGTTGTTTTCTGCGGCTGCATTGATTATTCTGATTATATCCACCTTATAAGGGTCCCTTGCCAGAAGCAGTCTTCCGGTCGGATGGGCCACCATGGTGGTAAATTTATTTTCTATAGCTTTTATTATTCTTGCCGTCATCTGTTCTTCGTTGAGGTTAAAGTTGGAATGAATTGCAGCTATTACGAAATCGAACCTTGAAAGGATTTGGTCGCTATAATCAAGGTTGCCATCGGGTAGGATATCCGATTCTATTCCTTTGAATATTTTAAAATCACTGTAGTTCCGGTTTAATCTTTCAATTTCATCAAGATATCTGTCAATGTCTTTTTCCTTTAGTCCTCCGGCATATGCGGCTGTTTTGCTATGTTCACTTATTCCTGCATATTCGAATCCCATTTTTTGTAAATGGCTGCAAATATGTTCTATGTCGACATTACCATCGCTGTAGGTGGTGTGAATATGAAAAATTCCTTTTAAATCTTTTTCTTCTATCAGTTTTGGAAGGGTCCCGTTTCTTGCTGCTTCGATCTCTCCATAGTTTTCACGTAATTCAGGAGGGATCCAGTCCATCGAGAAAAAATTAAAAATGTCCTGTTCATCGGAGCATTTGATAAGTTTACCGTTTTTGAATAGCCCGTATTCATTCATTTTTATATTTTCTTTTTTAGCCGCGGTCCTCATAGCGGTATTATGTTCCTTGCTTCCGGTAAAGTGATGGAGGGCGTATGGATACTGAAAATCATCGACCGTCCTGATGTCTACGTTGATTCCGGATTCCAGCCTTATACTTGATTTGGTTTCTCCTCTGGCGATTATATCTTTAGCCTCTTTTATGCCGATAAAGAAATCCATTACCCCGCTGCTGTTATCGGTACCTGCAACAATATCAATGTCTTTTATTGTTTCTTTTTTTCTGCGGACACTGCCTGCAAGACTTGACCTTTTGACATACTTGAAATCCTGTATTTTCCGGTGTATTGCATTAGCTTCTTCTATAATCTCCGAAAAAAGAAACTTGTCCTGGAACTTTTTTAAAATCCCTATACCCTTCAGTATATTTCCCTGGGTCTTTTCTCCGAAATTGGGTAGATCAATGAGCCTGTTCTCTATGCAGGCGCATTCCAATTCTCCGATATTGCTTATGCCCAGATTGTCGAAAAGGTATTTAATTTTCTTTGGACCGAGCGTGGGTATGCCAAGCATTTCGGTAAGTCCGGGGGGATTGGATTTTTTCAGGTCTTCGTAGAATTTTAATTTTCCGGTATCGACCAGTTCCTTTATTTTCTCGGCAATATGGGCACCTATTCCTTTTATGCAGGTGAGGTCCTTTATATTCAGATAACCTGATAAATCGATATCCGATGCTTCAAGAGATCGAGCGGCATTCTGATAAGCTCTTATTCTAAAAGAGTTTTCATCCTTTAATTCTAGGAGAACACTTATCTCTTTTAAGATTTTTATTATTACTTCCTTATCCATAAAAGACCGAAAGCTTCTTTATCGCTTTTATTTTTGCCTCTCTTCCAATTTTACTATCCCTGACTGCTTTATGTAAAATATCGATCGAGCGGTTTATGGTTCCTGTTCTCATATTATGACATATTGGCTGCTAATAATGTTTTGGATTTATGATACCTCAATTTTATTATTTATAGTAGGAATGAACGTGGTTTATCCATCGAACTAAGGGATCTCTGAATGGCCAGAATAAAAGTAATTAAAATAGTGAAAAAATTCGGCGATGATGGTATTTTTATAAAAAGAAAGGAAGAAAAGATGGCTAAAAGAAAAATAATAAGGATCGATGAAAATAAATGTACGGGATGCGGCTTGTGTATTCCTAATTGTCCGGAGGGCGCCCTTCAGATTATAGATGAAAAAGCAAGACTTATAAGTGACCTGTTCTGCGATGGTCTTGGTGCCTGCATAGGAGAATGTCCTGAAGGAGCAATAGCAATAGAGGAAAGGGAAGCAGAACCGTATGATGAGAAGAAGGTAATGAAAAATATAGCGAGACAGGGAAAAAATATAATAAAGGCCCATCTCAAACATCTAAAGGACCATAATCAGATCGAATTTTACAGGCAGGCACTGGAATATTTAAAAGAAAAAGGAATTGATAATCCTGAAGAAGTCGGCAAAGATAAAGAAAGTTCGACAAAGGATGAGACGATTAAATCTTTTTCCGGTTCTCCAGAAATATCACAATTAAAACAGTGGCCGGTCCAGATAACGCTGGTTCCGGTAAATGTTCCGTATTTTGAAAATGCTGATCTTCTTATCTCAGCGGATTGTGTCCCATTTTCATATGCCGATTTTCATCGGGATTTTCTAAAGGGCGGGATTCTGCTTGTTGGCTGTCCGAAGCTTGACGATGTTCCGTTTTATAGAGATAAGATCGCGGAAATATTAAAAAATAACAATATCAACTCGGTTACCGTTGTGCATATGGAAGTTCCATGTTGTTTTGGAATGGTCAAACTGGTTGAAGATGCCATAAGGATATCAGGCAAGAAAATACCTCTAAAAAGTATAGAGGTAAGCATAAAGGGAAACATAAAATAAGAAAGATATATACCTTATTGTATTATTACCTGAAAAGATTCTATATGTTTAATTATGTGCCTGCTCTGATTTAAAGGCAGCAAAGTTAAATTTGGTTGTTCCGTGATTCGTTTTTTCCCAGTAGAAAGGCTTGAATAACAGCTGGAATAGTGCTTTGTATGCTGCAATTGAGTGAAATATCCAGTATATTGGATTAAGCAGCGAATAAGGTATCAGATTATAGTATCTTCTGGAAAATGCCGCAGCCAGGTTAAGAAGAATCATTATTAAGTTTCCGGCAATAAGGCATATGGTTCCTATAAGCATTATAGGTCCGGGAATAGATGGAAATACTATGAAATTATGTGCAAACACCCAGAACAGGAAAGTGACCCACATAATGGGATTGACCAGAAAGGTAAAAGGAGTTCCTGTAACCAGTATCTGGAAGGAGAACCATTTCCAGAATCCCAGAGTTTTTATAAGCTTTACGGGATGTCTATTATATACCAGAGAAGTCTGCATATAGCCCTTTATCCATCTTGATCGCTGCCTGATCCAGTTTCCGAAATTATTATTTGCTTCTTCATAGGTAGTAGAATCGATAACTCCAACTTTTTTATTTTCGGCGGCCATCCTTATTCCAAGATCAGCATCTTCCGTAACATTAAATGGATCCCATCCGGATATTTTTTTAAGAACATCCACTTTAAAATGATTGCTGGTTCCACCCAGGGGTATGGGCAGTTTAAACTTGTAGAGACCATTCAGCATATAGTCGAACCAGTAAGTGTATTCAAGAGTGAACATCCTGGTCAGGAAATTTTCATTTCTATTATAGTAATTAAGATAAGCCTGAAAGCACCCGTATTCACCCGGACTATTTTGAAAAGCCGTAAGTGCTTTTTTAAGTTGGTCGGGTTCAGGAATATCTTCTGCATCATAAATCACGAGATACTTACCTCTGGCGAAATAAAGCCCATAATTACATGCTTTGGGCTTTGTGATAGGGGTGCCGTTTGGAACATAGAAAAATCTCCAGCTTGAAGGAGGTCTCATACTTTTTGCCATATTTATGGTTTTATCATCATTCCCTTCAAACAGGAATATTACATCAAGCTTGTTCCTGGGATAATCAAGATCGTTTATCGCATTTATGATATTTTTTAGCACTTTCTCCGGTTCCCTGAACAGGGGTACAAGAACCGTATATACCGGATATTCCTTTATTTCCGGTCTTTTTTCGACTTCGTGATTTTTACCGGCGATAAACCTGTTTCTTATTCCGGCCATACTTATAATGAATTTATAAAATATCGCCAGCAGATAGAAAACCTGCACAAATGCAAATAATCCAATCAGTATCTGACTGGGGTAGAACCACAGGCCTAAAGCGATGCCCAGCAAAATCGTGCATAAAAATATTATCTGCGGTTTCGTCATTGTGATAAATGCTGATTCTTCTGGTTTCCTGTCGTACAGGCCAAATATTGCTTTGGTATGAAGGCTTTTTTTAAAAAGTTTTCTTACCAGATTTGATATATCCTGGTCGGTTATTATTTTTTCTTCTATTTCCTCTATATCAAATTTCTGTTTAAAATGTTCCAGAATTTTTACATTTTTTGGATATGAGGTCAAAAGGATCAGTTTGTTATTTTTTATGTATAAAGGGAGTGCCTGATATTCAATAATTTCTTCCGGTTCGATTTTCTGGAGCAGAGTCGTGTCAATCCGGTAATAATATTTTTCGATATCACCGGATACAAAAGGTAATTCAAGTTTCTCCGCCAGGGCTTTATAGAACTGCATTCTGGTTATAAACCCGCTGCTTACCAGTATCCAGCCCAGCTTTCCGCCTTCGTTCTTTTGAATACTCAGAGCTTTGTGTAAGTCTTCTCTGGAGAGATAACCCTCATTTACGAGTATATCGCCTATTCTATTTTCCCATTTTACTGAAGGCTCTTCCTCATATATTTGTTTTTCCAATAAATTGTTAGTCAATACCATATAATTAATTATCTAAAGAATTAATACTTATATTAAAACATATAAATATTAATAAGTAAAGAATTATTATAATATAATAATAAAAGTAATTAATAATACAAATATAAGCAGGTAAAACAGTTTAGAAATCAATGATGGATCTTTGCTATTTCATAGAATAATCGATAAAGAAGATGTAAACTATTGGATTTTTTAATGCAATTACCTGGTTCTTATAAGAGGCACAAAGGCCACGCCGCACAAACTTATTTTCTTTATGGCTCCACCCTGTTTGATTACTTTATAAAGGACCTGATTCCAGCTTGAAGGACCGACCGGGATCACCAAAATTCCGCCGTCTTTCAATTGATCTACAAATGGTTGAGGGATATGATCGGGCGCAGCCGTTACTATTATTCTGTCATAGGGCGCATATTTTTCCCAACCCAGGTAACCATCGTGGTTACTAATAATTATATTCTTATATTTTTTGAGAAATTTCTTGTTTTTCTCATACAATGACGTATTTACTTCCACTGTATATACTTCCTTTGTTATTTCGGCCAGTAATGCTGCCTGATAACCGGAACCGGTCCCGATTTCCAGAACCTTTTCATTTCCTGTAAGCTCCAGACTTTCAGTCATAAGCGCAACAATATAGGGTTGTGATATGGTCTGTCCCGAGCCTATCGGCAGTGGTCTGTCTTCATAGGAAGAGGATTTGTATTCTTCATCTACGAAATTATCACGGGGTACATTTCTTAAAGCATCAAGGACCTTTTTATCTTTGATTCCCCGGGAAACAATCTGGTTACGTATCATATTTTCTCTGAGGGACCGGTATTTTTGAGTGTTCGAAAACAGGTGGTTTATGTCTTTTCTTTTCATAACTTGAAGTATTTTATGATATAATAATTTGCTTTGAATTTTAATTCAAAAGATATTATAACATAGAGAATATCATAAGATGATTAATTTAAAACTGGCAAATATACTTACGGATATTGCTGAAGTCAATAAATCCAGAACTGATGACAGAAAAATATCATTGATTCTGACAATAGCCGCAAGGACCATTAGAGATAATCCTGAAAGAGTCGATAAAACCTTCGCCGAAGGAAAGCTTAAAGACCTGGTTGGCATACAGGGCTTACCATATGACCTTATAAAGGAATATCTGGAGACAGGGAGCATCGGGCTTTATGAAGAAATAAAACAAAAATACTCCCAGGACTTGATAAGGCTCATGAGAATAAGCGGTTTTGGGAAAAAGATGCTATTTAAAACCTACGATACATTAAATATAAAAACTCTTGCAGATCTAAAGGAAAAGCTTAATGAAGGTGCCGCGATTTTCGGTGTTCTTGCCGGGACTACATCAGGGAAAGATACCACAATCAAAACCTATGTCGAAAGATTCAAATTGTCACTGGATTATATTGAAAGCATAAAAGGTATGTCTCCTCGATGGGAAGTCGAAAATTATGTTGATGAAATTAAAAACAGCCTTTATAGAATAAAAGATATTGAAACAGTCATGGCGGTTGGTTCTCTGAGGAGAAAAAAATCCGCGGTAAAGGATATAGATCTGCTGATTTTGCCATATTTTAATGGCCTGACATATGATTTTGTGAAAAGCGAAAAATTACTGGATGAAATAAATTCACTTGATTTTATAAAAAGACTTATAAAGAAGGACATAAGGCAGGAAAATATTAGTGGGAGATTCGGAACCGTTTTTGGAATCGAAATAGAACTGATTATAAGCAGCCGCAAGAACTGGGCAGTAGATATGCTTTATGCTACCGGAAGTAAAAAACATATAAAGAAATTGGAGACAGTGGCAAGAGGCAGGGGATTTTTCAAAGGCGGCAGGATAGATATCAATGCAATCAGCAAAGACAGGCCTGAGGGAATAATAAATCACTCCGGCACCAGCAGCTGTCCCGAGACTGATACTGTTAGATTTGAGGAGACTATTTACGACAAGCTTGGCTTACAATATGTTCCACCTGAGCTACGGGAAGATATGGGAGAAATAGAGCTGTCAGATAGACATATACTGCCGGAGCTTTTGACCATGGAAGATATCAAAGGTGATCTTCATGTCCATTCAATATGGAGCGATGGATTAATCAGTCTCAGTGATATGATAGAGAGAATAAAAAAGTTCCGTTATGAATATATAGCGATTTCTGACCATACGACGAGTAATTATTATGGAAGGGGACTGGATGTTGAAAGACTCAGGAGGAAAGAAAGTTACATCAATAGACTAAAATCCAGATTCAAGGACTTTCGTATTTTACTGGGATCGGAAATTGATATCAGGGGAGCAGACAAATTTGATTATCCGGAAGATATAATCAAAAAAATGGATATCGCAATCGGTTCGATGCACTCATCTTTTCTGAATACCAGGGACGAAAATACAACCAGGGCAGTAAGTGCGATTAAAAATAAATATATTGATTTTGTGGCACATCCCACAGGGGTTGTTTTTGGAAATAGAGCGCCTTATTTCATTGATATAGACAGATTGATCGAAGAAGCGGCAAGGAACAATAAAGCGCTTGAGATTAATTCATATTTTTTAAGAATGGATCTTAATGAGCAAAATGTCAGAAAAGCAGGAAAGATGGGTGTAAAATTGGTCATAAATACCGATGCTCACCGTCCCAATAACATGGATATGATAAGACTTGGGGTTGATATTGCAAGAAGAGCAGGTCTTCAGAAAAAAGATGTACTTAATGCTCTCCCGTTTGAAGAATTGAAAGCATGGAAGAGCCAGAGGAGTCAGGTATAATTCCTCACTTCTAATAATACTTATTTCTTCCTGTAATACTTAAACACTTTCTTATTCCTGAAATCAGGTATAAATAAATCTTCTCTGCTGAGCGACATATGATCCTGGGTCCATCCTGAAGTGAAACCCTTCTTTTCGGCATAATTAATTATATTTAGATATTCTTTTGCAGTGATCGTTCTATTTAATTCCCGGTATTCACATGCTTTGTAAACAGGATGGTACTGTGCCATAATACTTAGATAGACATCTGTTGATAATTCATTTTTTATAAAATCCAGAGTCTTTTTTATTCCACCGATATTTTCTGGCAAAACAAGTAGTCTTACCAGGAGACCCTTTACCGCCACTCCTTTGGAATCAAGTTTAATTCCGCCTACCTGTCTGTACATTTCTTTTACGGACTGGCGGTTGTGCCGGACATACTGCTCTACCATTGAATATTTTAAAGCCATGTCATCGTTGCTGTATCTCATATCCGGCATATAAATATCGATAACACCATCAAGCATTTTTATAATCTTCGATTCATCGTATCCGCCTGTATTGAATACCGTCGGAATCGAAAGTCCGTTATTTCTGGCAGCAAAAAGAGCCCTTGCTATTTGCGGGATCCATACGGTAGGAGAAACAAAATTGATATTGTGGCAACCTGCATCCTGCAATTTGATCATGATCCCCGAAAGTTCCGATATATCGCACTGTCTTCCTTCGAATTCCTGACTGATCTGATAGTTCTGGCAGTATACGCATTTCATGTTGCAGTGAGAAAAAAATATTGTACCGGAACCCATGCTTCCGGAAATCGGAGGTTCTTCGCCGTGATGAGGAATGGCAGATGATATCTCCGGTTTGTAGCCTGCATAACAGAAACCTTTCTCTCCCTGATTCCTATCGACTTTGCAGAGGTGGGGACATATCACGCAACTGGTTAAAATTCTGTCAAGTAATTCGGATAGTTCAAAAAGTCTCATTTTGAATAGGGATTGTTTTAACCCAAAATAATAAAATCAAGATATAATAATTTCAGTGTTTTGTGAATGGTTTCTTTTTTTCAGCAACTTTTAATTTTTCTTTGTTTATAAAGTTACTTACGAAGTCGAATGTTTTATCGATGATATGTGGATTATCTTTGAGTTTTTTTTCAATCTTATAAATTCTGTATTCCATAAAATATTCTGGAGGTATACCCAGTCCATCAGATATAAGTTCTATGGTAGAGATTGGAGGATAACTGTCCCTTTTCTTGAGTTTGCTGAAATAACTATAGTTCAGATTCGTCTTGTTTGCGAGACTCCTTAACTTTATTTTCTTTTTTTCTATTATCTCTTTTAGGGCTGTTCCGAAATTTTTATTGGAATACATCATAAATAATATATATATCAAATGTATTTATTTTTTAATGTTATCGTTTAATTCTATAATATTAGGAAAAGTTCTATAAGTTTTCCAGTAAATAATAAGTTGACAATTGTATCAACACTTTTAGAAAGCCAGATAATTTATAGAAAAAAAACCATGTTAACAGAGGAAGATAACCGGTTAATGAATTATTAAAATATTTAGTATATAATTATTAAAAAATAATAATTAAATTCTTCAAAAATCCAGTTGATGAAGAACGAAAAAAATAAATCAGAGTCAAAGCAAAAAAAGGAATTAGAAAATTCTAACGAAAATGAAAGATATTTCAGGTCACTTATTGAGAATGCTTCGGATATAATATATAGATACAAATTCTTTCCAAAACCGGAGTATGAATATATAAGTCCCTCCGTCAAGAGAAATCTTGGTTATGAACCCCAGCAATATTACAATAATCCCAGATTTAATTACAAAATAGTTCACCCGGACGACAGAAGTATCCTCAAAAAAATACCCAGCGATGGTTTTGATTTTTCAAAACCTGTAGAGATCCGCATTGTTCATAAGAATGGTACGGTTATCTGGTACGAAGAGACGATAACTCCATTTTACAATAGTGAAGGAAAGCTTATCGCAATAGAAAGCATCATGCATAATATATCCGAGAGAAAAAGGATAGAGGAGCGCCTTTCTTATATGTCTTTTCATGATAGCCTGACAGATCTTTATAACAGAGCTTATTTTGAAGAAGAGTTAAAAAGACTTGATACAAAAAGGCAGCTTCCGCTGAGTATAATCGTAGGAGACATAAATGGGTTGAAACTGATAAATGATGCTTTCGGACATAAAGAAGGGGATGAAATACTAAAAAATTGTGCAAATGTTCTCAGAAGCTGCTGCAGGGCAGAGGATTTAGTTGCAAGATGGGGCGGAGATGAGTTCTCTATGTTACTTCCTAAAACAAGCGAAGAAGTTGCTTTGAATATCGTAAAAAGAATAAAGGAAAAGAGTGCTGGAGTAAAAGGCGGTAAAATACTCTTAAGTATTTCTCTGGGTGTAGCAACAAAGAGTAGAAGTTATCAGGATTTTACAAAAATGATAAAAAAAGCCGAAGATAACATGTACAGGAACAAACTTATAGAGACAAAGAGTATTATCAGTTCGATAATATCATCACTCGAGAAAACTTTATTTGAAAAGAGTATTAAAACAGAAAGACACACAAAGAAAATAAAGAAAATGGCTCTCCGGTTGGGTAGAGCTATAAAGTTATCTGCAAGCGAAATCGATGACCTGTCTTTACTGGCGACCATTCATGATATCGGTAAAGTGGCAATTCTTGATATCATACTGAATAAAAAAGAGAACCTTAGTAAAAAAGAATGGGAAACAATAAAAAGACATCCAGAAATTGGTTATCGTATCGCAATTTCTTCCAATCAGCTTTCAAGCATTGCTGAATATATTTTAACTGTTCACGAATGGTGGAACGGAAATGGGTATCCCCAGGGATTAAAAGGGGAGAAGATACCTGTCCTGTCCAGGATAATAGCGATAGTGGATGCCTATGAGGTTATGATAACGGGCAGGCCATACAAAAAAGCGGTCAGCAAGAAGAAAGCGATAGCCGAGCTTGAAAAATGCAGCGGTACGCAATTTGATCCTGATCTGGTAAAAGAGTTTATAAAGATCTTAAAGAGCAACAGCAAGTATTGAGTCAATCCTCCTATTATTTAGCCTCAGATTATCAAGAATAGGGAATTTAATTGAATCTAGAAATCATCGAGTTTAAAACTTGATATGTGATTTATTATCAGAATAAAGCTTTTAAACTAATTATTATATATAAATAAGAGATGAGCGAAAAAGAAGTTATTAGTAAAAGTAAAAGTCCTCAAACTATTGAAACTCTGATCAGAGATCTTAAGAACATTGGAATCAAAGAGGGGATAGTGCTTCTGGTCCATTCTTCCCTGAGCTCAATAGGATGGATAAGCGGTGGAGCCGTAGCAGTCATCCTTGCCCTTGAAGAAGTGCTTGGGAAAAGAGGAACACTTATGATGACCGCCTTTTCTGGGGATTTATCGGATCCTTCCAAATGGGTAAATCCTCCGGTACCTGAAAACTGGTGTGATACAATCAGGGAGACGATGCCTGCATTTGATCCGCATCTAACACCCGCAAGAGGAGTGGGGGAAATTGCGGAAGTTTTTAGAAAACAGAAAGGTGCATATAGAAGCAATCATCCTCAGGTATCATTTGCAGCACGGGGCCGGTATGCGAGGTACATTACCAGAAACCATGGTCTTGAAAATGCTTTAGGTGAAGCATCCCCTCTGGCAAAGATTTATAAGCTTGGCGGTTATGTACTTTTAATAGGAGTGGGATACTCAAACAGTACTTCGCTTCATCTTGCAGAATACAGGGCGGATTATCCTTCAAAAACGGAGGAAGTCTGCGGTGCCCCGCTTATAGTTTCAGGAAAAAGGAAATGGGTAGATTTAAAAGATATCAAACCTTTTACCGAAGATTTCGAAACCCTCGGTTCCGATTTTATTAAAAATAAAGAAGTCGATATTAGAACCGGTTATATTGGCCAGGCAAAATCCCAGTTATTCCATCAGAAAGATCTTGTCGACTTTGCGGTAAATTGGATGGAGAGAAACCGTAAATAAAATTATATTTAACTATACATCCGATTATTATTACCTTTATTAATATAAATTATGATATCAATTAACCATATTAACCTAAGTTTTGGCGGACGTATATTGCTTAATGATATTTCATTTCAGATAAACCCCAAAGATAGGATAGGGCTAGTTGGAAACAATGGTGCCGGTAAAACGACTCTACTAAAAATCATCCTGGGTTTGCAGATACCCGATGCAGGTACAGTTGAAAAGCCGTCCAGCCTGACTATGGGATATCTTCCGCAGCAAATGATCCATATAGACGGTAAGACGCTTTTTCATGAGGTAAAAACTGCATTTTCGCAAATCCTTGAAATCGAAAACAAGATCATTGAATTAAATCATAAAATAGAAGAAAGCACCGATTATCATTCTGATGATTACCTTAAACTTATTAGCAAATTATCCGATATGAATGCAAGGATTGAAATTATGGGCGCATCAAAAATAAATGAACAAATTGAAAAAACATTAATGGGACTGGGATTTATGCCGACAGATTTACCAGGACAAACAAAAGAGTTTAGCGGCGGATGGAGGATGAGGATCGAACTGGCAAAGATCCTTCTTCAGCACCCTGATTTATTGCTGCTTGACGAACCGACAAACCATCTCGATATTGAATCGATACAGTGGTTGGAGCAATTTCTATCAGATTATAACGGAACGGTAGTCATAATCAGCCATGACAGGGCTCTCCTGGATAATGTCACTAACCGCACCGTTGAAATATCGCTGGGCAGGATTTATGACTACAAAGTTCCCTATTCAAAATATGCCGTATTAAGGAAAGAACGCAGGCTTCAACAATTGGCTGCATATAAAAACCAGCAAAAATTGATTGCCAGTACCAATCAATTCATAAAACGCTTCAGGTATAAGGCCACTAAAGCTATTCAGGTGCAATCACGCATCAAACATCTTGAAAAAATACAGCGTATTGAGGTGGAGCAGGAAGATATGTCAGCTATCCGTATCAGGTTTCCTGCTGCTCCACGTTCAGGAAATATAGTTATCGATGGCGAAAATTTATCAAAGAATTATGGGGAAAAAATCGTACTTGAAAATATTGACCTGGTCGTGAAGCGTGGTGAAAGGATTGCATTTGTCGGTAAAAACGGGGAAGGAAAGACTACTTTATCCAGGATCCTTGTAGGGGACCTGGATTTTACCGGTAACCTCAGAACGGGTCATAATGTAAGAACCGGCTATTTTGCCCAGAACCAGGATGAACTTTTGGACGGGGAAATAACTGTTTTTGATACCGTTGATAGGGTTGCCGATGTCAAAGCCGGGATCAAAATAAGGGCGCTACTGGGAGCTTTCTTATTCGGGGACGATGATATCGATAAAAAAGTGAAAGTTCTATCGGGTGGAGAAAGATCAAGGCTTGCGCTTGCCAAACTGCTTCTTGAACCGTTTAACCTGCTTGTTCTTGATGAGCCTACCAACCATCTTGATATGCGCTCCAAAGACATCTTGAAACAAGCCTTAAAAAGTTTTACGGGCACTATGATACTGGTATCACATGACAGGGAGTTCCTTGATGGTTTAGTCGATAATGTTTATGAATTTAAGGATCATAAAATAAAAAAGTATATCGGAAGTATCAATGATTTTCTTGAAAAGAAAAAAATCGCCTCCCTTCACCAGCTTGAAATTAAACAAAAAGAAATCGCCAGTAAAACTGACAGGCAGTTTGCAGGCGCTGGAAAAGATATTTATCTTGAAAAGAAAGAATTTTACAGATATTTTCGTAAAATAACCAAAAAAATTACCAGCTGTGAAAGTGCGATTGACCGGCTTGAAAATGAACTGGAAGAATTAACAGCCCAGCTTGAATCCCTTATAGTTCCGTATGAAGGTTCCAAAGACAATTCATTATTTTTAAAATATGAAAATCTAAAAAAAGAACTCGATGCCAGAATGCATGAATGGGAGCAGCTGCATAAAGAACTTGCAGAGCTCAAGAAGAATCGGTAAAAGCAGCTGTGGTATCAAAGGATGTATTGCGCTATTTCATATGAACAGAGTCAGAGATCTGGACAATATTCACAGGGCACATTTATATATTTACATAATTGTGTAAATAAGCTATTATTATTTTTATTTAATATAGAAATTTTTAGAGGAAAACCTTTTGAAAAATAATTACAGAACAGATTATTTACCTATAAACAAATGGCCACAGGATGAAAGACCCAGAGAAAAACTTATAAAGCAGGGCAGCGAAAATCTTGTAAATTCCGAGCTTCTTGCAATAATACTCAGGACTGGCATAAATAATAATGGCAACGGTAAATCAGCTCTGGATCTTGCAAAATTAATCTTATCAAAATACAAGAATTTAAATGAATTAATCGGTTCATCGGTTACGGAACTCGCTGAAATTAGAGGTATTGGCATGGCAAAGGCTTCTCAGATTATGACCGCACTTGAACTGGGCAGGAGAGCAATCTCTGAGAAAAACGGAAATAATGTAAGCTTCAGATGCAGCGAGGAAGTGGCAAACTACTATATACCTCTTCTCAAGGATTTAAAGAAGGAACAGTTCAGAGTGCTGCTTCTTGATATAAAGAACAGGATAATAAAAGAGGTTCTTATTTCACAGGGAAGCCTTACATCATCC
>Ga0163210_1000400_pt1 | contig 18104 bp, 14 predicted proteins | sample Kivu_220m_FD_113536 | JGI IMG/M metagenome (GOLD analysis project Ga0163210, IMG submission 113536) | Freshwater microbial communities from Lake Kivu, Western Province, Rwanda to study Microbial Dark Matter (Phase II) - Kivu_220m | ecosystem: Environmental > Aquatic > Freshwater > Lake ...
CTGCCGGAGTGGCTGCGAGTTCTGCTACGTGCGGGGCAGCCGATACCTGGGACGGCGCGACCCGGAAACCTTCGATACGGTGATTCAGGTCAAAATCAACGCCGTGGAGCTATTGCGGAAAGAACTTGGCCGCCTGGACCGTGACGTGATCACGTGCGGTGACTGGCAGCAGCCAGCCGAAGATCGCTTTCGGTTGTCGCGCACGATGTTGGAAGTGGTACGCGATTTGAGCTTCCCCCTGTTCATTGTCGAACGATCGCCCTTGCTCTCCCGCGATTTGGATCTGCTGACCGAGATCAACCGGCGCGCGTGGGTGGGCGTGGGCTTTAGCATGAGCGGCGTTGACTCTGCTCTAAAGCGCGCCTTTGAGCCACGCAGCCCGGGCGTGGGGCGCCGTCTGCATGCCATGGAAATGTTAGCCAGTGCAGGAATTCTGGTGGGGACATCCCTCATGCCCATTCTCCCGTTTATCGGAGATGACGAAAGGCATCTGGAAGACGCGGTGCGCGCAACCAAAGATCATGGGGGATCGTTTGTAATGGCTGGTGGCTTGACCATGGACGGCGCGCAGGCAGAGCGGACGCTCAACGCCGCCCGGCGATTAGAGCCGGGCCTGGAAGCCCGCTGGCGAGAACTGTACGACTGGCAGAAGAATGCAAGACCCAATTACGGCCCTTCAAAGGAATACAACGCCCGAATCGGATTGCTGGTGCGCGAACTGTGCATCCGGCACGGTTTGACGGACCATATGCCGCGCTACGTGGCACCGGGACCCTTGGCCGTCAACAAACGTATCGCCGAGCGACTGTTTCTCAAAACCTACGATCTGGAGTTGGAACAAGCGGACGACCATCGCATCTGGGCTTGGCGCAAGGCGGCGTGGACAGTAGACGAATCGCCGGAGAATGTTGCCGCCATCTTTCAGCCGCGCGGCGAGCTTGGCTTGCGAGAGCTGCCGGGGATCGGAAAGAACCTGGCCGGAGAAATCGCCGGCTGGTTACGCGGAGCCACCCCCTTGGTTCGCGGCTGATCCGACTTGCCAGTTAGCGCAGACCAGCGCGCAGAGTCGCGGCGATCAACATTCGCACGATAGCGCGGGCAAGAGCACCGGGCTGCATGCGCAGGGCCGAGTGACATGCCGGCTGAAAACAAAGTCGGCAGCGACACGAGTGTCAAGCAGCAAGTCGTCAACACGAATGCCGGCGAGAGATGCCCGGACAGTCTGCGATTTTCACGCGCGCCGGCGATGAAGGTGTGCTGTGCAAGTGGAACGCGACAAAGCGCAAAACAGTCCTACGATCCGCTCGTTGATATGGATTGCGGTGGTAATAGAGAAATGAAAATGAGCGAGAAACTGACCGCCATTCTTCTGTGTGCGCTAGGGATTGTCATCTGCGCGTGCGCCCCGGGAAGCGCGCCGGGAGTGTCTGCTCCGGCAATAGACACCCCCAGCGCGCCGACGAAGGAGCTGCCGGTTAGCGCAACACCGCCTCCCCGTGACCTCGTTATCCAGACGTTTATGTTCGGTTCGAGTCAGGATCACTTTAGCAAGCCGACCGGATTGGCGATCGCGCCAGATGGAACTTGGTTTGTCGCCGACGCGGGGAACAATCGGATTCTGCATTTGGCTTCGTCGGGAGGTTCAAATCGCCTAGTCCTCGCTTCATGGGGAACCGCCTCGAATGTCGGCAAGGACCAGAAAGCACCTCCGGGGACTTTAAACGAGCCGTGGGGAATCGCCATCGGCGCGGACGGACACCTGTTCGTCGCCGACACCTGGAATCATCGCATCCAGAAATTCACGCTCGACGGCAAGTTCGTCGCCGAGTGGGGAGAGTTCGGTGCGGGCGCTGAGCCATACAAATTCTGGGGACCGCGCGGCGTGGCGATAGATTCCAAGGGACGCGTTTTCGTAACGGATACCGGGAATAAACGGGTGGTCGTTTACGATGCCGACGGCAAATACCTCAGCCAGATTGGTGGCGCGGGAAATGCGCCGGGACAATTTGACGAGCCGGTTGGAATTGCGGTCGACCAAGATGGCATTGTCTATGTTGCAGACACTTGGAACAGGCGGGTGCAGACATTCCAGGTGGACGCGAACGGCAACCTTACTCCCAAAAACTCCTGGCAAGTCGCCGGCTGGGATAGCAAATCGACTGAGAACAAGCCGTTCATCATCAAAACAATGGGACACATTCTCGTCACAGATCCGGAAAACTATCGGGTGCTGGAATTCAATTCCCAGGGCGAGGCGCTCAAGAGTTACAACGTCAGCAGCACCAGCTATTGCACTGGCAACTTCGCGCCGGGCATCGTCACCGGCATCGCGGTAGAACCGACCGGGGGGTTCTGGGTGAGCGACATCAAAAACAATGAGTTGATCCACGTCCTTGCCCAATCAGCATGTACCAGTGCGCCCACTCCGGCGTCGCCGTCGGCTGACCAGCCGGCTTCCAAGCCACCGGCGCGCAGTGTCGGGCAGATGGTGTTTACCAGCAATGAGGATGATCCCTTCGATTTTGAAATCTACAAGATCAACGCCGATGGAACCGGGCTGACTGATCTGACCAAAAACCCGGCGCGCGACATGAATCCCGCATGGTCGTCGGATAAAGGCAAGATCGCGTTCACGTCTGATCGCGACGGCAAGCCGGACATTTACGTCATGAACGCCGATGGCACCGGTGTGACCCGTTTGACCAACGACGGCGTGCTCAAGCGATACCTCGCCTGGTCGCCGGACGGCAAGTGGATTTCCTTTCTCACCTTCGACAATGGCAAAGGCGATGTTTTCATCGTCCGACCGGATGGTTCGGGCTTGACTAAACTGACGAGCCAGCCGGCGCTTTCCTCTCCATGCTATTGGTCGCCTGATGGCAAGCGTATCTTGTTCCATTCATCTCGCGAAGGCAGTCCGCAGGTCTACGTCATGAACGCGGATGGTTCCGGCGTGACCCGATTGACGAACACGCAAGCAGTTGACGCGCCAGCGGGCTGGTCGCCGGACGGCAAACGCATCCTTTTCTTTTCGAATCGGGACGCTGACTGGCAGATTTACGTGATGAATGCCGACGGTTCGGGGCAGACGCGCTTGACCGATACTGGATCGAATATGGATCCGGTGTGGTCGCCGGACGGCAAGAAGGTTGCCTTCGCTTCCCGGCGCGATGGTCACCGTCAGTTGTACGTGATGAATTCTGACGGTTCGGGGCAGACGAATATCTCGAACAGCGCGGCGGATGACAATTGGTTCTACTGGTCACCGGACAACACACAGATTTACGTCTCCTCGGCACTCGGTTCGGATCCCAACAACCTGAAGTGGAGCGCGGCGATCATCAACGTGGATGGGTCGGGACGGAAACCGTTCCAGTTCGGCGGCGATATCACTTGGAGACCTTGAATCCAAAGCGTCTAGTTCTAAAGTTGTGACACGTGGAGTTTCTATGTCAGAAGACCTACGCATCGGCGTCTTTGTCTGCGAGTGCGGACACAACATCGCGGGGACGGTGGACTGCGAAGCAGTGCGCGAGCACGCGAGCGCGCTGCCCAATGTCGTCATCGCGCAGCGCAACCGCTACACGTGCAGCGACCCGGGGCAGCAGCAGATCAAGCAGGCGATTGCCGCGCACAACCTGAACCGCGTGGTCGTCGCGTCCTGCACGCCGCGCCTGCACGAGCCGACGTTTCACGCGTGCCTCGCGCAAGCCGGGCTCAACCCCTACCTGCTTGACATCGCGAACATCCGCGAGCAGTGCTCCTGGGTGCACCAGGGCGATCCGGCCGGCGCGACGCGCAAAGCGATGGACGCGGTCACGATGGCGGTCGCGCGCGCGCGGCATCTATCGTCCCAGCGCGAAGTCGAGGTGCCGGTGTCGCGCGCCGCGCTCGTCATCGGCGGCGGCGTCGCCGGCATCCAAGCCGCGCTGGATCTCGCGGACGCGGGACACCAGGTCTACCTCGTCGAAAAGCAGCCCTCCATCGGCGGGAAGATGGCACAGCTTGACAAGACCTTTCCGACGATGGACTGTAGCATCTGAATTCTCGGACCCAAGATGATGGATGCCGGTCGGCATCCGAGGATCAGACTCCTCGCCTACAGCGAGGTCGAGAGCGTCAGCGGCTACGTCGGCAACTTTTCCGTGCGCGTGCGCAAAAAAGCACGCTACGTCGATGAGAGCGCGTGCACCGCGTGCGGCGACTGCGAGAAGGTGTGCCCCGTGGTCGTGCCGAATGAATTTGAAATCGGGCTGGGCAGCCGCAAGGCGATTTACATCCCATTCCCCCAAGCCGTGCCGTCGGCGTACGTGATCGATCACGCGCACTGCCTCGGCGACGTGCCAATTGCGTGCGGCAAGTGCCGCGACGCCTGTGAGAAGAAATGTATTGACTTTGACCAGCAAGACCAAATCCTCAATCTCGACGTCGGCGTGATCGTCGTCGCGACCGGCTTGGACGTGTACGATCCGTCCGCGCTCGATGAATATGGTTACACAAGATACCCAAACGTCGTCACGTCGCTCGAATTCGAGCGGTTGATCGATGCGGGTGGGCCGACCGGCGGACATTTCGTGCGTCCGGGCGACCGGCAGCAGCCCAAGCGCATCGGCTTCATCCAATGCGTCGGCTCGCGCACCGTTTCGCCGGATGGCGACCAATCGAAAGGTCGTCCATACTGCTCGAACATCTGCTGCATGAACACGGTCAAGGACAGTCTGCTGCTCAAGGATCATTATCCCGATTGCGACATTCGCGTGTTCTACATGGACATTCGCGCCTTTGGCAAGGGATTCGAGGACTTGTACCGGCGCAGCAAAGAAGCCGGCGTCAAGTACATCCGCGGCTTGCCCGGCGAGGTCGTCGAAGACCCGGCAACCGGCAACCTGCTGCTGACTGTCGACAATACGACGCAAGGGCGCGTCGAGCAGCACGAACTCGATCTGGTCGTGCTGTCGATTGGTTTTGTGCCGAGCGAAGAGCAAGCGCATATCAAGAAACTGCTGACGCTTTCGCAGACCGACGAGGGGTTTTTCCTCGAATCGCATCCGAAATTAAGGCCAGTCGATACGCCGACGCGCGGCGTCTATCTCGCCGGCTGCGCGGAGGGACCGAAGGACATCAAGGACAGCGTGACGCAAGCGAGCGCGGCGGCGGCGCGCGCCCAAATCGTCTTGAACGCGGAGAAGTTGAAAGTCGAAGCGATTACCGCGTTCGTCGACCGCGAGTTGTGCACCGGCTGCGGGCTGTGCGCAAAGGTGTGCCCGTACAGCGCGATCCTCGCCGACAGCAAGACCAAGATGATCGCGCAGGTGATGGAAGCCAAGTGCTCGGGCTGCGGCACGTGCGCAGCCGAGTGTCGCTTCAACGCGATCACGATGCGCCATTTCCCGGATGCCGCGCTCATTGCACAGGTTGAATCCGCGCTGGCAGAAAATCCGGAGAATAAGATCGTCACCTTCGCGTGCAACTGGTGCTCGTACGCGGGCGCGGATTACGCCGGCGTCAGCCGCATGCAGTATCCGCCGAACGCGCGGATCGTCCGCACGATGTGCAGCGGGCGCGTCGATGAGGAGTTCGTCCTGCGCGCGTTCCAGCTCGGCGCGCCGGTCGTGCTCGTCTCCGGCTGCCACTACGCCGACTGCCATTACATCAACGCGAACCGCTGGACGCAAAAGCGGATCGATCGACTGTGGGATCGGCTGGAGCGCAAAGGCGTCCGCCCGGAGCGACTCCAGCTCGAATGGATCAGCGCGGCGGAAGGCGCAAAATTTGCGATGGTGATGTGCGAGGTGGAGCGCATTCGGCAGTCGGTTACGCCTGAGGAAATCGAATTGACGCGGAGAGTCTTGGCTGGAGAAAAGTGACACGGTGACCTGCTGACCGGGTGACAAAGTGACAAGATGATTATTCTCCATGTCACCCGGTCACCAGGTCTTGGTCTTTTGAGGGAACAACAATGGGAGAACAGGTAACTCTCAAGTGCTTGCGCTGCGGGCACGAATTCCGCGGTGTGTACGATACAGATGTCGAGCGGATGTGTCCCAAGTGTCGCAGTAACAGTGTCCGGCGCGTCAAGGAGAAACCACCTGTGCCGAAGTCCGATGCAGCAAAGGTGAAAGCGTAGCTTCTTGACACTCTGGCGGGTAGGATCGCGAAAGGATCCTGCCCGTCGTCTTTCCCCTATCTTAGGTAACCTCTCTGCCAGCATTCTGAACGGAATGGCTGTGGTTTCCACCACGTAACGGATTGGGAGTGCGTAGGCCGGTCTACGCGACACGGTTGACGGCAGCACGCATCGACCGTATAATCGCAGGCATCAATGGAACCTAAACGCCGGGGCTTCCGCAAACCGGCCGCATTGACAAGGGACAGAAACTGTGTAATCTAAGGCGGCGAAGCGGTAATGCTCGCAGACGTTCCCACCCTGCTTCACTCACACGCGCGACAGAGAATAGCCAATGGAAACAACGCTTCAATCGAAGACCAAAACCGTCATTATCGGACCGGCCCAGCCCTTTGTGATGATCGGCGAGCGAATCAATCCGACCGGGCGCAAGAAACTCGGCGCGGAGATGGCCGCCGGCGATTTCTCGCGCGTGCGGCACGACGCGGAGGTCCAAACTGCCGCCGGCGCGCAGATGTTGGACGTGAACGCGGGCGTCCCGATTGCGAATGAAGCCGAACTCCTCGTGAAGGCGATCAAGATCGTGCAGGAGGTAACCGACGTACCGCTGTCAATCGATTCGTCGGTCTTGGAAGCGCTGGAGGCCGGGCTTGCGGCGTACGAGGGCAAGCCGCTGGTCAATTCCGTCACCGGCGAGGACGAGCGCCTGGAAAAGATCCTGCCCCTCATCAAAAAGTACAACGCGGCGGTCATCGGCATGGCGAATGACGAAACCGGGATCTCGATGGACCCGGAGATCCGTCTTTCAATCGCCGAGAAGATCGTTCGCCGCGCGCAGGACCACGGCATCCCGCCAGAAGACGTCATCATCGATCCACTCGCGCTGACCGTCGCGGCTGACCCGACGGCCGTGCAAGTCACTCTGCAGACAATGCGAATGATTCACGAACATCTCGGCGTCAACCTGGTTTGCGGCGCGGGCAACATTTCGTTCGGATTGCCGGAGCGCCCGCCGATCACCGCCGCGTATCTCGCGATGGCGATGCCGCACGGGCTGACCTGCGCGATCACCGACGCGACCGACCCGACGATCCGTCAAGCCGTGCGCGCGAGTGACGTGCTGCTAGGCCACGACGAGTACGCCGTGAGTTGGATTGCAGAGTTTCGACAAAAGAAAGCCGAAGCGAGTAGATGATGGTCAACCAGAAAGGAAGCCTATGAGTCAGGTCCAAAATCAACCAGTCCATCCGCCGGCCGGCAAGGAAATCGCAACGCTCGCCGGCGGTTGTTTCTGGTGCATTGAAGCCGTCTTCGATGAGCTGAGAGGCGTCGAATCGGTCGAGTCGGGCTACTCCGGCGGCACGGCGGCGAACCCGAGTTACCAACTCGTCTGCACCGGCACGACCGGCCACGCCGAAGCCGCACGAATCACTTTCGACCCGAAGGTGATTTCGTTCAAGCAAATCCTTCAAGTGTTCTTCACCGTCCACGATCCCACCACGCTGAACCGCCAGGGCGCGGATGTCGGCACGCAATACCGCTCGGCGATTTTTTATCACACCGAAGAGCAGAAAAGGGTTGCCGAGCAAGTCATCCGGGAAATCACCACCGCGAAAATCTGGGACAATCCCATCGTCACCGAGGTCACGCCGTTCAAGAATTTCTATGTCGCGGAAGATTACCACCAGGAATATTTTGCGAACAATCCCGACCAGGGCTATTGCCGCGTCGTGATCGCGCCCAAGGTGGCCAAGTTCCGGCAGCATTATCGGGAGATGCTGAAGAAGTAGTCAGTCGTCAGTCGTCAGTAGCCAGCGGCGAGGCGTCGTAGGACAACGGAATACGACACCTCGTCCGAGCCAGTAGTCAGAAATGAAATTCCAAATCACCCTTCTCCCCCAAAACATCATCACCCACGCACCCGAAGGCACGACGGTGTTCAACGCGGCGAACTGGGCCGGGCTGGCCATCGACAGCACCTGCGGCGGACGCGGCACCTGCGGCAAATGCAAGGTTCGGATGCTGGCGGGCGCAAACTCGATCACCGATGCCGATCGCAAGTACTTGACGAGAGAAGAACTCGCCGACGGGTGGCGTCTGTCTTGCCGCGCGCCGATACACTCCGAAAGCGTCGCAGAGGTGCCGCGGCTGATGACCTCGCCGAAAGCCGCGCTGCTCGGTTATGGTCGCCACGTCGCGATCGACCCGAACGTGGCGAAGGTGTACGTGCAACTGGCCGAGCCAACCCTGGAAGACCAGCAGCCCGATCTGGCGCGCGTCGTCGCGGCGCTGGACAAGGAGGGTTACGCCGTCCGCGCCGATCCGGCGGTCTGGCGCGCGTTGCCCAAAACGCTCCGCAGCAACGATTGGCAAGTGACCGCGGTCATCGTCGGCGATGAGTTGATTGCCATCGAAGGCGGCGATACGACGAGCCGCGCCTACGGACTTGCGCTCGACATCGGCACGACGACCGTGGTGGGCGCGGTGGTGGATCTTAATACCGGCGCCGTCGCGGCGGTCCAGTCCACGCTGAATGGTCAGGCGCCGTACGGCGCGGACGTGATCTCGCGCTCCAGTTACACGATGATGGAGCCGGACGGACTCGCGACGCTGCAGACACGCATTGTCGATACGATCAACACCCTGTTCGATCGACTGCTCGCCGCGTCCAACGTCGCGCGCGAGAACGTTTACGAAGCGGTCGTGGTTGGAAATGCGACGATGCTGCACCTCTTGCTGGGCATCGACCCGGAGCCGATTTCGGTCGCGCCATTCATTCCGGCGATTGAGGAATCAATCACTCTGCCCGCGTCCGAAATTGGCTTGCGGCTGCACCCGCAGGCGCGGCTGAGCACGCTGCCGCATCTCGGCGCGTACGTGGGGGCGGACATCGTCGCCGGCGTCCTCGCCACCGGGCTTGCGCGCGAGAAGGACGAAAAAGTGCGGCTGTACATCGACGTGGGCACGAACGGGGAGATTGTCCTCGGCTCGACGCGCAAGACGATTGCCACCGCCGCGCCGGCGGGGCCCGCCTTTGAAGGCGCGCAGATCAAGTGCGGCATGCGCGCGAGCGACGGCGCGATCGAAGGCGTGCAGGTTGGCGCTGACGTCCATTTGCAGATCATCGGCGCCGCGCCGCGTCCCATCGGCATTTGCGGCTCGGGCTTGGTCGACGCAGTTGCAGAGTTGGTGCGCGTTGGACTTGTCGACGCGTCGGGCAAATTGCTGCGTCCGGAAGAAGCACGCGGCAACTTTAGCCACGCGCTCGTGAACCGCCTCGTCGAGGTGAACGGCGTGCGCGCGTTCCTGCTCAGCGCGCCGGAAGACAACATCGTGTTGACCCAGCCCGATATCCGCGCGCTGCAATTCGCGAAAGGCGCGATTGCCGCAGGCGTCGACGTGCTGATGCAGCAGTTGGGCGTCACGGCGCAGGACTTGCACGAAGTGCTGCTCGCCGGCTCGTTCGGCTCGTACATCAACCCTGCAAGCGCGCGGACGATCGGACTGGTACCCTGGGTGCCGGTCGAGCGCATCGTCGCGGTCGGCAACGCGGCCGGCGAAGGGGCGAAGATCGCGCTCCTCTCGTTCCGGGAGCGCGAAGCGGCAAAGCGCATTCCAGAGTTCATCGAGTACGTCGAACTCTCCGGGCGGCCCGAGTTCAACGACATTTTTACTGAAGCGCTGGGATTTCCAGCCGCGCAGCATGACGCGTGATACGCGTTCACGTTTTATCAACGATATGAAACTACTCGACGAAAAATCAATCTCCACAAGAATACTTGATCGGATCTTTCTGCCGGTCGAGAAAATCAGCAAAGAAGGCGTCTTTGATTGCCGGATGTGCGGGCAGTGCATCCTGCATTCAACCGGGCTGACCTGCCCGATGCGCTGTCCAAAGAATGAGCGCAACGGGCCGTGCGGCGGCGTGCGCCCGAACGGGAATTGTGAAGTCTTCCCGGACCGGCCCTGCATCTGGGTGCAAGCCATCGAGCGCTCACCGCGCTTGCCGCTCTGGCGCGATCACATTCACCACCTCCAGCCGCCAGTCGATTGGCGACTGAAGGATACGTCTTCCTGGACCAATCTGCTCACCGGGCGCGACCAGGTTCACCCCAAGGGTTGGGATGCCGCGAATGAGAAAAAGTGATGCGATCCTTGCGAAGGTGCCGGCACCTTCGCAAGGATCGACTGATCGTCCGCTGCGTGCGGAAAGCCGGCTGGAACGTGTGCTGCGTGCGGGACTGTTCGCCGTCACCGCGGAACTGAATCCGCCCGACAGTTCCGACCCGCAGGAGGTGTACGATGCCGCGCTCGTCCTTTCCGAAGTCGCCGACGCGATCAACGCGACCGATGCCTCTGGCGCGAACGTGCACATGTCCAGTCTGGGGCTGTGCGCCGTGCTGCTGCGTGCTGGCTACGAAGTCGTGATGCAGATTTCGTGCCGCGACCGCAACCGCATCGCGCTGCAAGGCGACCTGCTCGGCGCGTCGGCGCTCGGCGTCAAGAATGTGCTCTGTCTCACCGGCGACGACGTGACGGCAGGCGACCAGCCGGAAGCCAAGCGCGTCTTCGATTTCGATTCGCTGCATCTCCTGCGCACCGCCAGGATTATGCGCGACGAGGGCGTACTCTTAAGTGGACGCAAGATCACCGCGCCGCCGCGTCTGCTGCTCGGCGCGGCGGAGAACCCATTCGCCCCTCCGCTGCACTGGCGCGCGCGGCGATTGGCGAAGAAGGTCGAAGCGGGCGCGGATTTCATTCAGACGCAGTACGTCTTCGACGTGAGCGTCTTTCGCGAATTCATGGCGCGCGTGCGCGACCTGGGACTGCACGAGCGCGTCTACATCCTCGCCGGCGTCGGCCCGCTCCGATCGCCGAAAGCCGCCGAGTTCATGCGGGCGCGCGTGCCCGGCGTCGTCATCCCGGATCCAATTATTGACCGACTGAAGAAAACGCCGCGCGAGCGCTGGCAGGAAGAAGGCATGAATATCTGCGTCGAAATCATCCAGCAGGTGCGGGAGATCCAGGGCGTCGCCGGCGTACACGTGATGGCGTACCGACAAGAGCACATCGTCGCCGAAATCATTCACCGGGCCGGGCTTTTCCCCCGCATCTCGCCGGCGGCGGTTCAAGCCAAGAATTCCGCGCATGCCTCGCTCGCGTGACGAAACACTTGCGCTATTGCGCGGCGAACGCCTCGCGCGCTTGCCGGTCTTTAGCGGCTTGCCAAGTTTGACTGCCTCGGGCCTCAAAGCCGCGGGCGTGCGGTACAGTGAGGCGCACACCGACGCTGCGAAGATGGCCGCCGCGGCCGCGAGCACCTTCGAGTTGTTCGGCTTTGAATCGGCGGTCGTCCCTTTCGATTTGTGCGTCGAGGCGGAAGCGCTGGGCGGCGGGGTCGATTTCCAAGCCGATGTGGACGTATTTCTCGCGCCGGTGGTCAGCACGCCGCTCGCCGAATTCGATTGCGGGCTGCCGACCGCGCTCGAACACGCGGGGCGGATTCCGCTCGTCGCCGAAGCGATTCGCACATTGAAAGGCGGCGTCGGACGCGAGATCGCGATCGGCGCGTGGGCGCCGGGGCCGTTCACCCTGGCTTGGCAACTCTTCGGCGGGGACGCGTGGCTCAGCGCGCTGCAAGATATCGAGCGCGCGGCGCGACGGCTCGACTCGCTGTCGGGTTTTCTCGCGCAAGTTGCGGCCTTCTATCGCCGCGCCGGCGCGGATTTCATCACCATTCACGAGATGGGCGGCTCGGCGCAGGTGACAGGCCCCGGCCGCTTTCAAGCCCTCGTCAAGCCCGCGCTGAGAAAATTGTCTGCGCGGGTCGAATCACCCAAAGTGTTGAGCGTCTGCGGCGACACGAACGCGATCGTGGGCGACCTTGCGGAATGCGGGGCAGACGCGCTCAACGTCGATCAGCGCAACGACCTCGCGCGCACGCGCCGGCTGCTCGGACCGCAAGCGCTGCTGCTGGGCAACCTTGACCCCATGGGCGTGCTGAGCCGAGGCACGCCGGAGCGCGTCGCACAAACCGTCGCGGCGATTGCGCAAGCTGGCGCGAATGCAATCTGGCCCGGCTGCGACTTGTATCCGGAGATTCCGGCCGAGAACCTGCGCGCGTTGATGAAGGCGGCAAACCTTGCGAAGGTCTCCGACCTTCGCAAGGTTGACTCACGGATCAAATAGATTGGAGACACCATGGCAAAATCATTTCTCGACCACTTGAAGGCCGGCGAAATCCTGGTCGCCGACGGCGCGACCGGCACGAACTATCAGCAGATGGGGATCGAACTCGGCGTGCCGCCGGAAGAATGGGCCTTCGACAAGCCGGAGAACGTGCTCGCCCTCCACCGCGCATTCGTCGAGGCGGGTTCGGATATCATTCTGACGGACACGTTTGGAGGCACACGCCTGCGGCTGCGCGATTCGAAATACGCCGACCGCGCGCCGGAGTTGAACCGCTGCGCGGCAGAACTGGCGCGCCAAGCCGCATCGGCACGCGACGGCGTGCTGGTCGCCGGCTCGATGGGTCCGACCGGGATGTTGATGGAGCCGTTCGGCGAGCTGACGCACGCGGCCGCCGCGGCCGCCTACGCCGAGCAAGCCGCCGCGCTGACCCAAGGCGGCGTCGATTTCCTGGTGCTCGAAACGTTCTTCGCGTTGGAGGAAGCGCAAGCCGCGATCGAAGGCGTCCAGCGCGCGAGCACGCTTCCGCTCGTCGTCTCGTTCAGCTACGATCAGGGCACGCGCACGATGATGGGCCTGACTCCGACCCAAGTCGTGCGGGCGCTCGCGCCGCTCGAGGTCACGGCCATCGGCGCGAACTGCGGCAAATCGCTCGACGCGATGGAGCAGATCGTCGGCGAAATGGCGGCGCTGAAGACGGGCCTTCCGCTGTGGATCAAGCCGAACGCGGGGCTGCCGCGCATGGACGGCGATGTGGCGCGCTACGACACCACGCCGGCGACGATGGGCGAGTACGCCGCGCGCTTTGTCCGCGCCGGCGCGCAGATCGTCGGCGGCTGCTGCGGCAACTCGCCCGCGCACGTCGCCGCGATGGTGCGCGCGGTGAAGGACAGAACGCCGGCGTAGCAACGGCTCACGCTGTCATTTCAACTTTGTTTCAAACTTTGGAAAAACCAGCAAGTCTGTTATAATCAGTGTGCCATGTCCAACCCTCGCCCCCGCTATTCCATCGTCGCGCCCGTCTTCAACGAAGAGGAGGGGCTGCGCGAATTCTACCGGCGCACGAGCGCGGTGATGAACCAGCTCGACGGCCCGTCGGAGTTGATTCTCGTCTTCGACGGCAGCCGCGACCGTTCGCCGGACATCGGGCGCGCGCTGCGCGCTCAAGACCCGCGCATCAAGATCATCAATTTCTCGCGCAACTTTGGGCATCAGATCGCGATCAGCGCCGGGATCGATTACGCGCAGGGCGATGCGGTCGTGATCATCGACGCGGACCTGCAGGACCCGCCGGAGGTCATTCCCGAACTCATCGCCAAGTGGAGAGATGGCTTTGCAGTCGTGTACGCGCAGCGCGAGCAGCGCAAAGGCGAGACCTGGTTCAAGCTCTTTACCGCATCGCTCTTCTACCGGCTCATCCGCCGTCTGGCTTCCATCGACATTCCACCGGACACCGGCGACTTTCGGCTGATCGATCGTCAAGTCGTGCTGACGATGCGCAAGTTGCACGAGCATCACCGCTTTATGCGCGGGCTGTCCGTATGGGTCGGCTTCAAACAGACCGGCATCAAGTACGTGCGGCAAGAACGCTACGCCGGCACGACGCAGTACCCGCTGCGCAAGATGGTCAAGTTCGCCACCGACGCGATCACCGGCTTTTCCTACGTGCCGCTGCAGCTCGCGACGACGATGGGGTTTTCCGTATCCGTTGCTGCGCTGGTCGCGATTCCGATCGTCGCGATTCTGCGGCTCACGGGCAACGACTCATTCCACGGGCAGGCGACCACGCTGATCTCGGTGCTATTTCTCGGCGGCGTGCAGTTGATTTTTCTGGGCATCCTCGGCGAGTATCTCGGGCGAATCTACGACGAGGTGAAGAATCGGCCGCTGTACATCGCAACCGAAACACCGCCCAAGCCAAGAGACGAACAAGACCTTCCCGGATCGTGAGCCAGGGAAGGTCTTTCCTAACTCGAAGAGAATCGGGGCGTCCCGCTTTGCCGGCGACGCCCCTTTTTTCAAACCGGTCTACTCGACTGGAATCTGCTTGTAGACCTTGTCGATATCGATGCCTTGGCCACGGCGGTAGGCACTGAAGCCGAAGTAGATCGCCGCCGCGACGATGTAGTTGAGGAGCATAAAGACGATCGAACTGGGGTTGGACCACCCGATGCCATACGCTTTCGCCGGATCCCAAACCCATTCAACCAGCAGCCAATCCAGGAAGAACAGGAAGACCAATCCAGCCAGCGTAACCAGCGGCATTCGCTCCCGGCCGGCGATCTTGGGGGCAACCACATACAACACCCATCCCAAGACGCCGGCATTGACGACCGTCAAGGCCCAAATCAGAATGACGATGATCCAGGTCAAGGTGTCAGCTCCGGCGGCCGGCAGGCCGCTCGTCACGGTGATGCCATACTGCACCGAATGGACGATCAGGTAAATCGCCCCAAGAGCATACAGGACCAAGACGACCCATCCCAGCCAATTGGGTGACTTGAGCTTGGCGATGGGCGAGCCACCAAAGATGTCCTTCGCGCGCCACGGGAAAACCGTTGCGGCGACGGTCGTCCCCAGGAAGGTCACCGCGATGACCAGCGTCGCGTCCAGCGCCAGCGTCTGGAAGTTCAAGATGTTATTGGCGTAGAGGTACGAGATGATGATGGACGGAATGGTCATCAGCAAGAGCGCGGCGACCGGGGTGCGCGTCCGCGGCTCCACGTAGGCCGCCCAGTCCGGCAGCAAGCGGTCGAACGCGGCGGCGAAGATCACGCGCGTGGAACTGAGGAACACCGTGCCCGACCAGCCGAACCACCACAGACTCATCAGGAGAATGACCAAGAATTGAATCAATGGGCTGGTGGTCAGGAAAGCCGCGAACAACCCGGGATAGGGCCAGAAGGGCAGGGGCGGCGCATTCGTCGTAAGCCCCCACTTGTACGCCCAGAACGCGCCGTTGGCTTTGTTGTAGAAATCCCAGCCCAGCGTATTGGCGATCAGCGCGAAGAAGACCAGTGCCAGCACTCCGGTCGCGATGATGGCGGCAGCCATGCCCCAGAAATTGCGCTTGTAATCGTTCGCACCGCGCACCTCGCCGTAGAGCGTCGAGCCCCAGTTGGGCCACAGATTCCAGAACACCAGCATCGGGATCAAGACGATGCTCGCCCCCAATGCCATGTCCTGCCAGGGAGGCGCGGCCGTCCCGGCAGCTTCGCCCGCCTTGATCGTCGCTTGATACAGGTCGCCGGGCTGTGCTCCAAACAACGCCGGAGCCAACTGGTTGAGGTTCTGGACGAAGGTCTGATTGCTGCCGAGGAGAAGCAAGATGAACGTCAAGGCCAGACCGACGATGCCGCCCCAGAAGCACACTTTCTGGATGCGCGCATACCACTTCATTCCGACGGCGATGTAGAGGGTGACGAGGATACACAGGATGATGCAAGCGGTCAGCAGGCCATTGGGATCGGCGGTGAACCAGAGCGCGGCATCCTTTGCGCCCAGGATCGCCAGAAGAGGAGTGAACACTTCATAGGTCAGCATTTGGCCGTAGAGAGGCACCCACAGCCAGAGGATGAACCACCAACCGGTGACCGCCAGGATAAAACCGGCCGTCCGCCCCAGGATCCGGCTCTGCCAGACATAGTCGCCGCCCGCGCGCGGCATCGCCGAGATCAGACTGGCGTAGACGATCACCTCGAAGATGGTGAACACGGCGCTGATGATGACCGCCGGCACCGGGTGACCGCTGAGTGACCAGTTATAGGAGAAGATGTACAACCCCAGCGTGACGAGGTTGATGGAGAAGAACGCGTACACGAACGCATCAAAGACCGACCAGGACCGCACGAGGCCGCTGGCCTTGCGGGTGAAAAGAGTCACCTCACTCATTGAGAAGCTCCTTCCGTTTCGAATGCACTGGACGCCGGTCCGCGCAACCACGCTGTCTCGGACAAGCGCCGCGTGCGAGTAAACAAACCCAGTCAAGTCGGCATCGCTACGCTGATTGTATTTTGCTTTTTCACCTCCTGGTCGATCGAGCCAGACCAGCGTCCAGCCCAATCGAATGATTCGAAATGCTAGGTTGTCATACTGAGCACGTTCACTGCGCTCAATGTGAACACCGCGAAGCATCTTGCAAGTCCATCAACGAGATTCTCCGCTCGCGGAATTTACCCTGAACGAAGTGAAGAGCTCGGCTACCTGGAAACTTGACGCCCTGCAGGGCAGGGGGCTTGGGGGGGTGTCCCCCCTATCACCTCCTCACTCCCCCTCTTCCCCGCAAGCGGGGAAGAGGGGGAAGGGGGAAGATAGGGAATTGAGGAGACCCTCCCCACGAGGGGGCGACCACAGCGCGCCGCGTTGAGCGGCGCATTAAGGACGCCCCATCGCCACGGCAAGGGCTTCGCCCCTGCACCCCAAAGTTTCTATTCTTGAACCATGCCCGCGTGGCAGAGTACTATCCTGTCGTCATGATGTAGCTGCCCAGCTTATCGCGCTTGAGCTCAATGACGATTCCCATCAACATTCCCTGCTCGTACATGCTGCCCGCGTTGAAGCAGGTGGTCCTTTTGAACTTGCGCATACCCTTGCCTTCGTGAATGTGGCCGTGCAGTCCGAGGACGGGCTGGTACTTTTCGATGACTTCCAGGACGGCACGGCTGCCCACGGCTACCAGCGAGCGCCCGGCGTACGCGGGCCGTAAGTCCTTAGTCAGCTCGGGCGCCTCGTCGAGACCGCTGCCATAAGGCGGCGCGTGAAGATTGAACACCGCCGTGCCAAAGTTGCGCACCTGGCTGACCATCACATCAATCCGCTTTCGCAGGGCGTCTTCGGATTCCTCGCAATGAGTGTTCCACGGAGTGGGATTTGTCCAACCCGTGCTCATCATCTCGTGCTGGTCATCCAGAGGAATCACTTTCCCTTCGACCAATTGAACGCTTTTGGATGTGGCAATGACTTGATCGATCTCGAACATATCGTCATTGCCCGGGCAGACATAGCACCGGATGCCTGTTCCCGCCAACTTGGTGTCCGCGTACTCCATCCACCGCTCGGCGGTCTTGATCACCTGCTCGACAAAAATCTGGTCTGAGCGCCCCGGCGTTTTCGAAATCGCTGTCACTTCATCAGGGTCAGTCACGTACGGATAATAGCCCCGGTTCTGGATGGTCTGGACCATCTTCGCCACCTGTTCTTGCCCATCCAGAATCGTCTCCTGCTCCAACAGCGTCACTCTGTACTTGTCGCCGCCTTGGGCAATGATCGGCACAATGGCTTTGCCGGTCATGTCACCGCCGAGGATGAGGGTATCGACCTCGTAGAACTTGGCGGCGCTGACAAACTTTTTCCAACATATCTCCGAGCCATGCACATCGGTGGCATAGAATATCTTCATCCGGCTCCTCTTCGTTGTGTCCTACGCTTCATACACCATCTTGATTTGGGATGCCGCGCGTTTGATTTCTGATACCGGGGAAACGACAAGCCCCATGTGGGCAACCTTGAGGGAGGCCGCCGCCGTAGCAAATCGTACCGCCTCTTCCAAACTCCATCCCTGCAAGAACCCGTAGATAAAGCCGGTCGAGAAAGTGGCTCCCGCTCCGCATCCATCCACAACCTGGACTTGCGGGGCATGAACGCGCAGAAGTTGTTTCCCGCTCGCAGCCAGACATCCCTCAGCCGCGAGTGTGACCAGGGCAATTTGCGCGCCTGCCTCCAGCAATTTCCGGGCAACCCTTGACGGATCGCCGCTTTCCGTCTGCGCCGCGTCGGTAACGGCCTGAAC
>Ga0163210_1000401_pt1 | contig 18076 bp, 17 predicted proteins | sample Kivu_220m_FD_113536 | JGI IMG/M metagenome (GOLD analysis project Ga0163210, IMG submission 113536) | Freshwater microbial communities from Lake Kivu, Western Province, Rwanda to study Microbial Dark Matter (Phase II) - Kivu_220m | ecosystem: Environmental > Aquatic > Freshwater > Lake ...
ATATATTCCTATATAAATACGGTCGCCATACTGCCCTGCGGTATCCTCTCGGACAGGTGGGGGCGGCGCAGGTTCCTGGTGGCGGGGCTGGTGATTTCCATCGTAGTGCCGTTCCTTTACCCGCTGGCGCAGGGCTTCTGGACACTCTGCATTATCCGTGCCCTGCACGGCCTTGGGGCTGCGATATTCGTCCCTACTGCGCTTGCCGTGGTGATCGACCTGGCCACCCCTGAAAAACGCGGGCAAATCCTAGGGTGGTATACGGCCTCCTCGCAACTTGGCCTGATGTCGGGGCCGATCGCGGGGGGATACATTCTGAACAGCTTCGGCTTCGAAGCAGCTTTCTACAGCTGCGGCCTGATGCCGCAGCTCGGCCTCATTTTTTTGTCAACGCGCATGCGCTCCATCCCCCAAAAACCACCAACGCACCCATCCGAGGATGCCCACTCCTGGAACTGGCTCAAACAGCGGGGAGCTATTATCAGCCTGCTGGCACTCATAATCACAGCCGTGGGATCCGGCACCATAAGCACTTTCATACCGCTTTATGTCAAGGATTTCGGCATAACTGAGGCCGGGGCCGGCATAATAATTACAGCCTGCTACGCCAGCTCCGCGGCGCTGCGTGTGCCTTCCGGAACCCTGGCAGATAGGTTCGGCAACATGCCGATGATCATACTCGGATTAATCCTGTGCGCTGTCTCGCTCACTCTGGTCGCCTTTTCCAACGTTTTATACCAGCTGTCCATTATCGCAGCTTTGTTTGGCCTGGGTATGGGATTTTCCATGCCTGCCGCGCTGTCATGGCTGGCTCACGTCTCACCCCTGACAAAAAGAGGCCTGGGAATGGGACTGGGCTCCGCCTCCTTCCAGGTGGGACTGGCCCTGGGCGCCACCTTCATGGGGATGGTGGCCACCGGCAGCGGCTTTGATACGATGTATTTTGCAGCAGCCAGCGTATTCGCGGTCAGCATACTGGCCACATTGCTGTTACAGACTGGAGGAAATAAAATTAACCAGCAAAGGGCAACTATATGATCGGATTGACCGGGGCATCCGGGTGGTCACCGGCTAAAGGTAAAATAATTTTCCCTTCAATAAAGGATGGAAGGATAAGAGATACTTCATTGCTGAAACGCGCTTTGACCATAAAATATTATTAGATACTGCCATAGGCCTTTTACCACTGTTGCTGAATTGAATGCGACTATACGGCGTAAATGGTATAGTACAATAAGAGAAAGCGATGCGGTTTATTTTAGGAGGTTACGCTATGAGTGCCGGTCATGAAGTAATTGATGTGTGGATGCAGCACCCGACTATGAAATTCAGCAACCACCAGATGTTTGATTCACTCAGGCGGTGGACTGGCCAGGAAAAGTTCACTGCTGACCCACCCATAGAGTGGACCATTAGTTCAATGGACCAGGCTAATGTCTCCAGAGGTTTGATCTGTGCGTGGTGGAGCCCTTCCGGACCCTTAATTTCGAACGACGAGGTAGCTGCTCATGTGACGAAATACCCTGGCCGTCTTTACGGGGTAGCCTCTGTCAATCTTTACAGGCCTATGGAAGCCATCCGTGAACTCAGGCGCTGTGTGAAAGAATTCGGGTTTAAAGCGCTCAGGATCGTGCAGTGGCTATGGAACCTTCCGCCCACTGACAGGCGTTATTACCCGCTGTACGCTGAATGCATCGATCTCGGTATTCCCTTCTGCTGCCAGGTCGGACATACCGGGCCCCTTTGCCCTTCTGAGCCAGGGCGTCCCATTCCCTATATTGATGAAGTCGCCATCGAGTTTCCTGAACTCAGAATTGTTGGTGGGCACATTGGCTATCCTTGGACGGTTGAAATGATTGCAGTTGCGACTAAACATGAAAATGTCTATATAGATACGTCGGCTTACGTTGCCAAAAGATTCCCGCCCGAACTGGTAAATTACATGAAAAAGAACGGCAGTAAGAAAGTGATGTTCGGCACCAATTACCCAATGGTCACAGCCGCAATGTGCCTGAAAGACCTGGATGCACTCCAGTTAACAGACGAGGGCAAGAGGTTATTTCTCTATGAAAATGCTGTAAAAGTATTCGGCCTTTAAAAATCCTTGCGAGCGTGAGAGCAAGAAAGGTGGGCAGCATTCTTGGCTACACTGATCCGCAAAGGGCTTGACAGTGCGGCATGTTGAAAGTTATTTTTATATGAGCCCGTTTATTATGACGCCGCTCCCGGGGAATCCCTGAAAAATACAAAATAAGGAGATTTTATATGCAGTTCCAGACGCTTTCCTATACTGAGAAGGACGGTATCCTCCATGTGAAGTTGAACAGGCCGGAAAAGAGAAACGCGGTAAACGGCCAGATGTTCATGGATATCGAGCAGTGTTTCTCTCAGGTAGCCACTCAGCCAAGTGTACAGGTAGTGCTCCTTTCCGGGGAAGGTAAGGGGTTTTCGGCAGGTACGGATCTGACATCATTCGGAGCAGCGGGTAGCGGACAGGAAATCCGTCGTTTCGTCCGTCTGGCTCAAAGAGCCTACAACGAGATTGAATACCTGGAGAAAGCAGTCATCGCCCTCATTCACGGCTTTTGCTTCGGCATCGGCTGTGAAATGGTGCTTGCCTGCGATATGAGAATATGCGCGGAAGACGCTCTATTCAATATACCTGAGGTTAACCTTGGTCTGGTCCCCGATGACGGCGGAAGCCAGAGGTTGCCCCGGATCGTGGGCCTGGGCAGGGCAAAAGAGCTCATCCTCTCGGGCAAGACCATCAATGCCGCTAAGGCCGACCGCTGGGGACTGGTCAACGAGGTGGTTAAACGCGAGGACTTAGAGAAGACCGGACTTGCCTGGGCGCAGGAAATAATGAGCAACGGCATCGTGGCAGTCGGCCTCGCAAAAAGGAACATAGACCTCAGCTTCGGGCATAGCCTGTACGACGGACTCGAAGGTGCCGGTTTGGCGCAGAGCATGGCCTTCGCCGACCCCGGCTTCCTCAAGAGGATTGAGGCAAGGTTTACGGACAAGATAAAGGGCAAGAAGTCCTGATCGTCTGCCCAATCAGGTTGCATGAAAGTTGTTTTGCATATTTGCTGCGGCGTCTGCGCTGCAGGCGCCGCCAGTGTGCTGTTATCAGAAAACCACCACGTAATCGGCTACTTTTACAACCCCAATATTTTCCCGCTGAGCGAATATGACCGCAGGCTCGAGACGGCCAGTAAAACCGCAGATCAGCTTGGGTTTGTCATCGAAGCAGGCCCGTATGATACCGAAGAGTGGACGAATGCAGTGGAGCTTTGTAAAGACGAACCGGAAGGAGGCAAACGCTGTCTGCTCTGCTACCGCTTGAGGCTTGAAAAGACTCTTAATTTTATGTTGGAGAGGGGTGCTGACGTCTTCACATCTACCCTAACCATTAGTCCACATAAATCAGCGGACGCAATAAATAGAATCGGCCGGGAAATCGGCGGCGGCAGGTTCTTATCCAGAGATTTCAAGAAGAAGGACGGGTTTAAGAAGGCGATCGATCTGGCGAAACAGTGGGAGCTCTACCGTCAGGATTATTGCGGTTGTATTTACAGCTTGAGGGGAGGAGATAAATGAGCAGGTGGCCGACCAGGGACGAAGCGGAAAGGATACTCGGCGATTGGGTGAGCAACAAGAACCTCAAGAAACATGCCTGGGCCGTTGAAGCTGCCATGAGGTCTTACGCAATTAAATTCGGCGCCGACCCCGAGAAATGGGGTGCTGTCGGTTTACTCCACGATTTTGACTATGAGAAATACCCCGACCTCAAGGACCACCCGTTCAAAGGCGTCCAGTGGCTCAAAGAGCAGGGTTTTACGGACGAGCTGACCGATGGCATACTTGCCCATACTGATCATGCCAATATTACCAGGGATACGGAGCTTAAAAAAGTTATCTATGCCGTAGACGAACTTACCGGCCTGGTGGTGGCAGTTGCCCTTACCCGTCCATCTAAAAAGCTAGCCGACGTAACCGTCGAATCAGTTATGAAGAAGTGGAAAGAGAAGTCCTTTGCCGCCGGTGTTGACCGCCAGATGATAACAAAGGGTGCAGCCGAACTGGTCGTACCGCTGCAAGAACACGTAGAGACAATCCTCAAGGCCATGCAGGGTATAGCGTACAGGCTTGGCCTGTGATTGGTAGGTAGACAAGTACATGAGTGAGCCAGGATAATATAAAGAGACGGCTGATGATTCCCTGCTATTCTAGCGGCGTTTTTTCTGGTACGTGGCTACGAACCTATCCACCGAGCGGTCGTAGGTCCGTTCGACTTCAGGCGGGAAAAAACACGCCGGCATCTCACTGTACTCGAGGTGGTACCTGACGCATTCGCAGCAGATGCCTTTGCGTGAGCACGGTTCGTAGGTGCAGGTGCAATTCGATTTGTTATTTACTATCTTGCATTCCCTCATTAAAGTCCACCCATATAAATATCACGGACCAGCCTTCCCCTAACCCAGATACATTATTTCGGAAGACGGCCGGGGTTTCAGCTCAAATTCAATACCGGCTTCTTTAAACAATTCCAGGAAAGCATCGTCAGAGTATTTACCGAAGGCAACAAACCGCTTGACGCGTGCGTTGGCCAGCATCTTGGCGCAGAGTATACACGGCGACTGCGTGCAATATATGGTGGCTCCCTCTATGCTCACCCCGTGCAGGGATGCCTGTATGATTGCGTTCTGCTCGGCGTGTATACCCCGGCAGATCTCGTGCCTTGTCCCTGAGGGTATCTTCAGTTCGTCCCGCAGGCATCCCAGATCCAGGCAGTCCTTAACCCCCGCTGCAGCGCCGTTATAGCCCGTGGACAGGATGTGCTTATCCTTGACCGCAACCGCTCCCACGTGGTGACGCCGACAGGTAGATCTCTCTGCCACCACCGAGGCAATCTTCAGGAAGTATTCGTCGATGCCGGGACGTTTCGATCCCTTCATTTTAGCGTCCCTATGACCTCTTTCACCTGGCTGATCAGTGATTCCAGTGTTGAGTCGTTCAATATGGTGTAATCCGCCATGGCGATGGGACCGCCCTTGTTGACGTTCTCTATCTCCGCGAAGTCCCTGGCCTTCGATTCGTCTGGAGTTAATCGCCGGACTGTCCTGTTCTTTAATCTCTGATAACGGACTCGTGGAGGCGCCCAGACCGCTACAGTGCTGAAAGCGCCATCAAACTCCTCCTTGAGGAATTTATGCTCTTCCCACGAGTAAAGCCCGTCGATCACCACGTTCGAGGCCTTCAGGGCATCACTAATCCTGGGCAGATTCATAATTGCATAGGCTGCCATGCCGTGCTGTTTGCGGAGCTCTTCTCTGACGCGGCGTTCGTTTTCCTCGTTAAGCTTCAGTCCCTGCTTTTTCACTTCCTCGTCAGTGACATCGCCGAACCTCACCTTGCGGTAACCTTGGCGCTCAAAGACCTTTGAAACTGCAGACTTACCTGAGCCGGGCATGCCGACAATTGCGACTATTTTAAACTTCTGGTTAGGGCTCATTTTCACTAAACACGTAAAGTGTTAGTCAATTATAGGAAAAAGCTTAATAAGCTGGCAAAATTGGAGATTTATGTTCCTTTGAAACCTTACGAGTAACCGGTTTGTAATAAGTGAGAGTGGTATTCTACGAAAATCGCCTGTAAATTTTTTATACTTTAATTAATACTTTTTACGTTCGATTTTCAAATATTTTTCGCCTTCGTATCTATTTTAATCGTGGCGAGCTACTTGACAAGCTTCAAACAATGGACTATTCTAATCGTAAATACTAAGGAGGTACATTAATGGAAGCTTATTGCATGAAATGCAGGTCCAAGAGGCAAATGAACAACGCCAAGGCCATTAAAATGAAGAATGGCAAACCGGCGACCCAGGGTGTCTGCGCCAAATGCGGCACCAAGATGTTCCGCATCGGCAAAGCATAGTATCGTATAAGCTGACATTTCATAGAGGCAAGGGCAGCTAAAATGCTGCTCTTGTCTTGTTTGTTATTTACACAGTTACCTTGCCGACTGTGATATCAAATATTTTTCGAGGCAGGCGCTGAATCAGATACCAGGTCTTTCTTAACGTAAGCATTGTGGACCATTTCCTTAACCGAGGAATATTTCTTAGCAAAAATCAGCCCGCCAGCGATGCAGCATAAACCGCCAACAAGCAATGTAGTTGGAGCCCCGATTACATCCGCCATGCTGCCGGCCAGCAGTGTGCCGAATGGCGCGAGACCCATGAATGACATCACAAAAAAGCTCATTACCCGGCCGCGCTTGTCATCATCTGCTATGGTCTGTAAAACAGTATTGCTCGCTGCCATTTGAACCACCATGCCGAAACCGGTGAAAACCATAAACAGCAGTGAGAGCGGGAGGATCCTGGAGAAAGAGAAAAGGACCAGCCCGCTGCCGAATATGCAGGCCGCCATCGCAATTATTTTACCAAGTCCGAACACATTCTTCCTTGAAGCCAGGTATATGGCCCCGATCAATGCCCCGGCGCCGGCAGCCGCCATGAGGAAACCCAGCGTATTGGGGCCACCCTGAAGCACCTCTTTGGCGAAAACCGGCATGAGGACGGGGTACGGCATCGCCACAAGGCTCGCCAGTGCGAGAAGCAATATTATGTACTTAATGGGCGCAAACCCGAATGCATAGGTAACACCTTCCTTCAACCCTTTTAACAAAGGTGTGTGCTGGATTGTGGTTTTGAGAGGGGGTAATTTCATGGCGAGCAGGCAACCGATAACGGCAATAAAACTTATCCCGTTTATAAGAAAGCACACTCCTTCTCCTACCGTGGCCACCAGGATACCGGCTACCGAAGGTCCCAACAACCTGGCGGCATTAAACAATGATGAATTCAAGGCGATGGCATTGCCCAGGTCCTCCCTCTTTTCAACCATGTCAAGAACGAATGACTGGCGCGTTGGCATGTCGAAGGCATTAATAAGGCCGAGCGACGTGCTCAACAATATTAGATTCCATATTGCTGCATTCCCTGTCAGGACTATAGTGGCTAAAGTAAGGGCCTGTATCATGGCCAGTGTCTGGGTCACGATCAGAATGCGGTGGCGGTTCAACCTGTCCACGAGAACCCCGGCAAACGGCGTCAGAAGGAATGTGGAAATCAGGCCACAAAATGCTACTACACCCAGTAAAAGGGCCGAATTTGTCAGCCTATATACGAGCCAGCTGATTGCGACCTGCTGCATCCAGGTTCCTATCAGGGATATGCCCTGGCCTATGAAATAGAGGCGGTAATTCCTGGAGCGCAGCGCCCGGAATACACGCGCCAGCCCGGTAGGGTCATTGGACGCCGGGTTATCCGATAAACCGTTTGAGGAAGTCACAAGGTAATATTTTAATACAATCTGCCACCCTGGAGCTTCTTTCTGATAGAGGAAGCACAAATAAAAGCGGCAAAATAAATTGACGACAGCCTGCTTTAATAGTAATATCATTGCCGCATCCAGGGGGATGAAAAGCTTCACCCCGAGGCTTAATTAATGCGCAAGGAGGTTGTCTTGAAGAAAAAGGGAAGTGCCGGCAAAGCTGTCTGGATCACTTTAATCACCATTCTCGCCATTATCGTCCTTCTTTCCGGCGGCGGCTTTATCTACATTAATTACCTGACCAACACCCCACTTCCGCAGATAGATGGTCAACTTAAGGCCAAAGGGCTCAAAGACAACGTGGAGGTGATCCGAGATCCATACGGAATACCACACATTTATGCTAAAAATCTGCACGACCTATTTTTCGCACAGGGATATACTCAGGCGCAGGACCGCTGGTGGCAGATGGAGTTCTTCCGCAAAACCTGCGGTGGCAGGATCGAGGAGCTCACCGGGAAGAAGGTCAGCCTCGTTTCTTCGGATATCTACCTGCGCACTTTTGGCTGGTACAAGGTGGCAGAGAAAGAGTATAGCCTTCTTACTCCAGAAGACCGTGCCCGTATGGATGCATTCGCAGAAGGCATCAATTCCTATATCTCCGGCAGGAGTCCCCAGGAACTCTCTGTAAACTACAGCATCCTTGGCCTCACCGGCGTGAAATTCAAGATCGAACCATGGACTGCTATGGACACGCTGGTATTTGGCAAGCTGATGGCCTGGGACCTTGGCTACAGCGGCGATCAGGAGATCACACGGTCCAAGCTCTACAGCATCCTGGGAGCCGAGATGACTGAAGAATGGCTGACGCCCCCCTGGCCGTACGGCCAAAAGCCTACCATAATTCAACCTGAGGACATCCAGGCAATGGATAAGTCATCTGGAACGAGAATTAATATCGGCGCTGAAAAACCCGATTATAACCTTGCGGCCGGCGTGCAGATTTACGATGACCCGGAGCCCGATTTGAGCTGGCTCATGGGAGACCCCGCGGGCATCGGCAGCAACAACTGGGTGGTGGCTGGAAGCATGACGCAGAGCGGCAAGCCCCTCCTGGCCAATGATCCCCACCTGGGCATCCAGATGCCGTCGATCTGGTATGAGATCGGCCTCCATTGCCCTGACGACGGCAAAGGCCAGCCTGTCGATGTCGTCGGGTTTACCTTTGCACCAAACCCAAGTGTAGTCATAGGTCATAACAACAACATCGCCTGGGGTGTTACCAATGTCTACCCGGACGTTCATGACCACTACCAGATAAAGGTTAACCCCGATAACCCGCTGCAGTATGAGTGGAATGGCAAATGGCGCGACATGACCGTGCGGGATGAGACACTCAACTTCGGAGACGGCAAGCCGCCCCTTACCTTCAGGGTCAGGGAAACTCACCTCGGCCCAATTATTAATGACAACAAATACGATTCCAAAACTGGCGAGCTCAAAGGTTTCAATAACAAAGACCCGCTGGCTTTGCACTGGACGGCGCTTGAACCAGGCACCATTTGGCTGGCCATTAATGGAATCGACACCGCCAAGAACTGGGACGATTTCCGCAATGCGCTGAAGTACTGGGATGTTCCCTCGCAAAATTGTATTTATGCAGATAAGAATGGCAACATCGGCTACCAGACGCCTGGCAAGATACCCATCCGGGCTAAAAATCACAGCGGCCTGCTGCCGGTGCCTGGATGGACCGACGAGTACGAATGGAAGGGATATATATCCTTCGACCTGTTGCCGCGCTCTTATAACCCCCCGCGGGGATTTGTTGTAACAGCCAACCAGGCCGTGGTGCCGCCCGAATACTACGACTTCCTGCAGAAGCAACTGGATCCCGATTTTAACTACAACCTTAGTTACGAGTGGAACTACGGGTACCGGGGACAGCGGATCAACGAGTTAATCAAGCAGCTCGCCCCTCACACTATCGCCACCTTCCAGACGATCCAGGGCGACAATAAATACCTCAGTGCCGATGAAATATTGCCTTACCTGGCAAACCTCAAGTTCGACGACCCTGCACTCACCGAAGCCAGAGACTGGCTGCTCAAGTGGGATCATTTCTTCAACGTTGACAGCCCGCAGGGAGCGCTCTACGCCGAGTTCTGGATGAAGCTGGTGAACAATACCTTCCAGGGCAAGCTCGGAGACGTAATAAAAAGTACCGGAGACAGCAGGGACATGTGGGCCGTCAACCTGCTGCTGCAGAAGCCTAATGACCTCTGGTGGGATGACCCTTCCACCAAGGATAAGATTGAAACGCGGGATGATATGCTCGCTAAATCGTTCAAGGACGGTTATGAAGCTGCAGTGTCCACCCTCGGCAAGGACCGCAGCCAGTGGAAGTGGGGCAAGCTGCACACGGCCACTTTCGTGAGCAACCCGCTCGGCGCCAGCGGCATCGGACCAATCGAGTCGCTGGTCAACAAGGGACCTTTCCCTGCCAGCGGGGGTACCGATGCAGTGAACGCGGTGCGCTGGAGAGTTAATACAGGCAATTTCACCGTGACGAATATCCCGTCAATGCGCATGATAATCGATATGAGCGACATGTCTAAAAGTGTCTGCATGAACAATACCGGGCAGAGCGGGAATCCGGGCAGCCCCTGGTACGGCGATATGATAGATTCATGGCGAAATATCAAGTACCACCCCATGCTGTGGACAAGGCAGCAGGTGGACACGGCCGCCGCACACAGACTCATTCTGGCACCCTGAGCTAAACTGCATGCCCAATCGGAGTGCAAACCGATAGGGATAATAAATGAATAAAACTGTAAACATTCTCGGTTTTGCCGGCAGCCTCAGGAAAGGCTCTTATAATAAATCACTATTACGAGCCGCTGCTGAGTTGCTGCCTCAAAATGCGACCCTTGATATCTTTGACCTCGAGGGTATCCCACCTTTTAACGCAGACCTGGAAATGCCAGCACCTGATAGGGTAAAGGAATTTAAAACCAGGATAAAAGCCTCCCATGCTATATTGATGGCAACACCTGAATACAATTATTCAGTGCCAGGTGTCCTTAAAAATGCAATAGATTGGGCCTCCAGACCTTATGGAGATAGCGCCTGGCCGGGTAAACCTGTTGCCCTAATGAGCGCCTCGACAGGCATGCTGGGTGGGTCAAGGGCACAGTACCACCTGAGGCAGTCCTTAATTTTCCTGGATGTGAACCCCGTCACCAAGCCCGAGGTATTTATCACCTTTGCAGCACAGAAATTCGATGAGACCGGCAAGCTAATAGATGAGCCTGCAAGGGCAATAGTGAAACAATTGCTGCAAGCCCTGGTAGACCTGACTGTTAATTTGAAGCGTTGAAAAAGAGCTTATAACTGAACCCGGACAATTGAGACCACAGGAGGCAGGCATGGGGTTCATCGGGAAAGATAGTAAAGAAGCCATAGTCCAGCGTTTCGCCGAGCATGTATCCTCGGGCAAGGCTGAAACGTTCAAGTCTTATGACATGGAGTTCGTCTTCGGCCGTCGCGAAGGCCCTTATGTCTGGGACGCCACCAGCGAAAAGAGGCTTATTAACTGCCACTGCAACGGGGGTGTATTCAACTTGGGCCATCGCAACCCGAAGATAATCAAAGCCCTCCAGATGAGCCTCAAAGAGCTTGACATCGGCAACCATCACCTCATCAGCGAGCAGCGCGCACGGCTGGCAGAGGAGCTGGCTGAACTGATGCCGGGAGATCTTTCGTGTACCGTTTTCGGTGTAGGAGGTGGGGAGGCAATAGACCTTGCCATCAAGCTGGCACGCGGTTATACCGGCAAGCAGAAGGTTATCTCGGCAATAGGGGGCTATCACGGCCATACCGGCTTCGCCCTGGCCACCGGAGACGAGCAGTACCGCGCCCCCTTCGGTAAGAATCTGCCCGGCTTTCTCCAGGTACCGTTTGATGACGTAGATGCACTGCACCAGGCTATCGATAATAGCACAGCCGCTGTTATTTTTGAGACCATCCCCGCCACTCTGGGTATGTTGGTACCCCAACCTTACTATTTCAAGCAAGTCAAAGAGGTGTGCAGGCAACACGGCGCGCTTCTCGTAATCGACGAGGTGCAGACGGGTTTAGGCCGCACTGGCAAGCTCTGGGGCATAGACCACTTCGATACGGTGCCGGATATAATCGTCATCGGTAAAGGGCTCTCGGGCGGCATCTACCCCATGAGCGCAACCTGCTTCAGGAAGGAGCTTGAGGGCTTCTTCCATCAGAACCCCTTCATCCACGTGTCCACCTTCGGCGGGGCTGAGGTGGGCTGCCCGGTTGCAACGGCCGTGCTGGAAGAATCGACAAAGCCGGGATTTCTGGCCCATGTCAACGAGCTTGCCCAAATATTCAAAGACAGTTTCATCGAGCTTAAAAAGAAACGGCCAAACATCCTGGTGGGGCTACGGCAACTGGGGTTAATGATGGGCATAGAGATGGTCAACGACACTTGCGGGCCCATCATGACCAAAGCCTGCTATGACCACGGCATCCTGGCTATTTACGCTAACAACGATAAGAGGGTGTGCCAGTTGCTGCCCCCGCTCATCATTGAAAACAAGCTGGCATACGAGATAATCGACCGTATAGATGCCGCCCTTAAAGACACAGCGGACTTTCTCGGCCTTTAAACGCAAACTGCCGGAGGGATTAAGATGCAGATTGATGCCGAACTGCTCAAGGAGTTCGAAAGGGGGCTCGACCCGGAACACCCCGAGGGGAGCAAGATACCGGCTAAGGTGCTCGGCTACGGCGAGATAAGCACCATCTTCGAAATACTGGCCGATTCCACGCGTAACCTTGCCTGTAAACGCATGCCCATCTTTAAAACAAAGGAGGAGGTAGCACGATACGAACAGCTTTACAACGATTACAACACCGTCCTTGAAAAGGAGATTGGCATCAGTGTACCGCCATATGGATTCGCCTGGTTTGTTTCAGATAAGGGTAATATCATAGCATTTGATGTGCAGATGAAGTTGCCCGCCGAATCCATAGGCAACCGCACCATTCACCTGTTGAACACGGAAGATATTCGAACACTTTTTCTGCTCATTCTGCGAGAGCTTAAGAAGCTCTGGGACTTCAACAGGGCGAACCTTGGCCGCGCGCTGGGCATCGACGGGCAGATCTCCAACTGGTCCATAACCGGCTTAGATGCCGCAAACCCGCGTATAAGCACCGATTCAAAGCTGCTGTACATCGATACCAGCACGCCGCTCATGAAAAAGGATGGTATTGAGCAGCTCAACCCTGAGCTTTTCCTGCGCAGCGCCCCTTCTTTCCTGGTCTGGATCATCCGCTGGCTCTTCCTCGAAGGTGTAATGACCCGTTATTACGACGCCCGGCTGGTCACCATCGACATCATCGCTAATTTCTACAAGGAACAGCGGCTCGAATTGGTACCCGGTTTGATAGAGGTTGCTAACGATTTCTTCGCCGGCGAAGCGAAGCCGCTTGAAGTTAAGCCGGTCACGGAAAAAGAGGTCAAATCCTATTACAGCGAGGACGCCTTCATCTGGACGCTCTTCCTGGCGCTGCGCCGCTTCGACCGCTGGTTGCACAAACACATCTTACACAAACCCTACATCTATATCCTGCCGGGCAAAATCAAACGATAACTGCACTTGGTGTATAATTAGTCGTTCAGCAGCATTGTTTTCGGCCGCCACTTATCAACAACGTTTTCTGGAGGTATTCGCCATGGCTATGATGAACGGCAAGCAATACAGGGAGAGCCTGAAGAATCTCAAGCCCACAATCTACTACATGGGAGAGAAGATCGAAAATCTCACCGGGCACCCAGCCTTTATCCCGCATATCAATGCAGCAGCCCTGACCTATGAGATGGCGATGGCGCCCGAGTTCGAGGAGCTGTGTTCAGCCAGGTCTCACCTCAGCGGCGAGAAGATTAACCGCTTCACGCATATCCACCAGAACCACGATGACCTCATCAAGAAGGTAAAAATGCTGCGTGCCATCGGCCAGCAGACCGGAAGCTGCTTCCAGCGGTGCGTCGGTTTTGACGGCATGAATGCCACCTACTCTATCACCTATGATATAGATAAAAAGCTCGGCACCGACTACCACGAGCGTTTTAAAAAGACCCTCAAGGAAATCCAGGGCAAGGACCTTATGGTGTCAGGCGCCATGACGGATCCCAAGGGCGACCGCAGCCTTTCGCCCAGCCAGCAGAAGGACCCCGACCTCTACGTTCATGTGGTTGAGAAAAAGAAGGATGGAATCGTCGTCAGCGGAGCCAAGGCTCATATCACCGGCGCGGTCAATTCCCACGGCCACCTAGTCATGCCCACGTCAGCCATGCGTGCCGAGGACAAGGATTACGCCGTCTGTTTTTACGTACCCATCGACGCCCCGGGCCTGGTGCATATATTCGGCCGCCAGTCCAACGACACGCGCAAGTGCGAGTGCTCCATGGACCAGGGCAATGCGGAGTACGGCTGCGTTGGCGGCGAGGCGCTGATTGTTTTTGATAAAGTCTTTATCCCGAATGAGCACGTATTCATGTGCGGTGAGTACGAGTTCACGGGCGAGCTCGTCGAACGGTTCGCCACCTTCCACAGACAGAATTACGGCGGCTGCAAGGGCGGGCTTGCCGATGTCCTGGTCGGGGCCGTTACTTTGCTGGCCGAGGTGCAGGGCACGAGCAAAGCTTCTCATGTGAGGGATAAACTGGCTGAGATGATCCACCTGGCCGAGACCATTTATTGCTGCTCCATCGCCTGCTCCTGCCAGGGCTTTGCCCAGCCGGCCGGCTGTTACCAGGCAGATCCCCTGTTGGCCAATATAACCAAGCTCAATGTTACCCGCAATGTCTATGAAATTGCCCGCCTGGCCCACGATATCACCGGCGGCATACTGGCTACCATGCCTTCCGAGTTCGACCTCAAAGACCCGAAGGTCGGCAAATGGGTTGATAAATACATGAAAGGCGTGGCGGACGTGCCTGCCGAGACCCGGATACGCTTGATCCGCCTCATCGATGCCATGACCTGCGGCACAGCCCTGGCCGAGTCCATGCACGGCGCAGGTTCACCACAGGCACAGAAGATCATGATTGAAAGGCGGGGCAACCTTGAACGCAAGAAGAAGCTGGCTGAGAAGCTGGCCAGGATAGGCGAGCAGCCTTTCTTTGTCTGCTAAAAAATTGACGCAGAACAGCCCCAGGATCAGTATAGCGTTGAAATACTGCGGGTCATGCAACCCGCAGATAGACCTTTCCGCACAAGCCGGACGTGTCAGGCAATTTGCCGCCAGCCGGGGAGATATAGAGATCATACCTTCTGACGCAACGGACATCGACCTGCTTATATTACTTTGCGGCTGCCCGCGTGCCTGCGCTGATAAGGAAGAGATAAAGTCGAAGGCAAGGCACATTATCCTGATATCCGGAGAAGCTGTGAATCATGAAAAATGCCCTGAGAAAGATCTCCCGCATGCCGTAAATGCCAGCATTGAGAAAACCCTTCATGATCTTAGAGACTGGGATCATTAGCATAAATATTAAACTGAATTATCTTACCTTCTCTTCCCTATCCATCGACCCGTCCTTGATCCAGAGGACGCGGTCGGCATAAAGCCTTTGCTCCTGCTCATGGGTAACCATAATGATGGTCTGCCTGAGTTCGTCGCAGAGTTGGCGCAACAGCTTCAGCACGATCTCCTTGTTTTTCGAGTCCAGGTTGGCGCAGGGTTCGTCGGCAAAAAGTATCCTGGATTTATTGATCAATGCGCGTGCTATGGCCACCCTTTGCTGCTCACCACCCGAGAGCTGGCTGATCAAATGCCGTGCACGCTTCCCCATCCCAACCGTCTCCAGCATCACCCGCGCGGCTTTCTCATAGTCCCTGGCGGGAGCCCCCAGCATCATAAGCGGCAGGTAGACGTTTTCAAAGGCGTTCAGTTCCGGCAGCAAAGCGTACTCCTGAAAGACATAGCCCAGCTTATTCAGACGGAACGTCGTCTTCTGCGAAGAAGACAGTTTGGAAATGTCGGTGCCGTCGACGAAGATAGAACCGGAAGTAGGATCGTCCAGCAGCGCCAGCAGATGAAGCAGCGTGGATTTACCCGAGCCGCTGGGGCCCATGACGGCTATAAACTCACCCTGCTGAATCTCGAAGGTCAGTCCTTTCAGCGCTTCGACCGGCACTGCTCCCCCAAATACCTTCTTTAAACCGTTAACGTTTATTATGCCCAAAGTTTTAGCCCCATATCGCCTTGATAATATTCTGCCTGGTCACCATCCAGGATGGGATAAAGCCCGCTACCACGCTGACAACTATCATACTGAGGATGCTCAGGGCCATATCCTGCCTGACCAGCGCCAAGCTGACCAGGCCAATCGGCATGGGCAGTGGATGACGGATAAAGTACGGTACCAGGAACAGGTGAATAATGAGCAACCCGGCGGTCACACCGAGAATGGCATAAAAGATGGCCTGGAATATATATGACATGATTATGATGCGCTCCTTCATCCCTATGGCCTTGAGTATGCCTATTTGCCTGCGGCGGTTCACGGTAGCTATGAAGATAACGATGAAGATAGTGACGCCGGCCACCAGCAGCCCGATGAAAGTCACAATGCTCTTCACGATATCGAAGGTCTGCGTGAGCCCGCTGATGTACCCGATGAAATCCATCCAGACGTTGATCTGCTCCTTCTCGATGCCCATCGTCCTCAGGCGGTCTATGTACACCCTCTCCGGCACGGAACCGTCGGTCTTTATCAGCACCTCGGAGGCCCTGTTGTGTATCCCTATAACCGATTCCATCTCCTTCTCAGTTATGAATACATTTAAGTCGGCCAGCGGGAAATAGGTGTTGTAGATGCCTTTGACTTTGTAGGAGCGATTTACCCCGTTACCATAGGTTATGCTAACTTCATCTCCTATTTGTGCCCCCTTAAGCGACGATATTTGAAAGCTGGCTCCGTAGCCGCCGGAAATCTCCCTGCCCATGATGATCTGGTCGCGGTCGTTTTCCTCCAGGTAACGCCCTGCAACCATGTAGTTTTGCAGGTTGGTGACCTTGACCTCTTCAGTGGGATTAATAGATTTTATGTTCCATGCTTTCTCCCGAACGTCCTGGTTATCCTTGTCGGGGTCGTACCTCAGCACCCCTGACTGGGCGTAGCGGGAACTGCAGCTAACCACTCCCGGCAACGTATTTATCTTTGTCTTTAACTGCTGTACCTGAGTAATGTACTTCTCGTCGGTATCAGGAAGGATGACGATGTTGGAAACGTAGTTTTCCTGTGCCTGCTGGTACGCCTTGGTGATGGCGCCATTCATTATCGAGGAGATAAAAATAATGTTGATAAAGGCGAGCGTGGTGACAAGTATGGTCAAAATCAGCGTGAATCTATTGCCTCTCGTGATGGCCTTATATACCAGGAAAATCGAGACCCGCAGGTCGTTCCAGATGTCTTTAATACTTAAACGCATAATTTATCTGCCCGGCTTATAGATTCAAGGGACATCCGCGTAATAATAAGTTGACCTCTGCAATTAGTCAATCTGACCGGCCTCTCCCATTTACATATTGTTACGAGCGAAGCGTGGCAATCCCATGAACGAAGGAGATCGCCACGTCGCTGCGCTCCTCGTGATGACATACTCTTTCAAACCGTAGCATAATCACAGAAGGTCTGGACATCACATTCACCATCCACTACAATGGTGAAAACGGTTTCTTTATGAAAATTGTCGCTGAATTCTCGCCAGGGGGCTCTGATGGCCGGTTCGCCTGCAGTTGACGATCACCCAATATATCACAGGCCCGCAGAAATCCTGCAATATTTAATACGCATCAATACGACCAATCCCCCGGGCAACGAGGCCGTCTGCATCAACTATATCAATAACCTCCTCGCCTGGGCGGGAATTCCCACATTTATCCTTGCAGTAGAGCCCTCCAGACCTAACCTCGTCGCCCGCCTGCCCGGCAGAGGCGACGCGCCCCCCCTATTAATGTACGGTCACATAGACGTCGTCACCACCGCCAACCAGAAGTGGAGAGTTGATCCTTTCGCCGGCATTGAGCTGGACGGTTATATCTGGGGACGCGGCGCTATGGATATGAAAGGCGGTATCGCCATGATGATGTCTGCCATCATGCGTGCCGCGTTTGAAGGTCCCGTGCCGGCAGGGGACATCGTATTTGCCATCCTCTGCGATGAGGAGAATGGGAGCGCCTACGGCGCTGAGTACCTGGTTAAAAACCATAGCGATACTTTCAAGGACATCCATTATGCCGTCGGCGAGTTCGGTGGGTATGCGACTTACATAAACAGACGCAGGTTTTATCCCATAATGGTCACCGAAAAACAGGGTTGCGGCATGGTGGCAACCATTCAAGGTCCCGGGGGCCACGGCGCCTGGCCCGTGCGCGGCGGTATCATGGCGAAGGTGTCACGATTCCTGCAAAACCTGGAGCGGCGGCTGCCAGTGCATATCACACCGGTGGCAAAGGAGCAGGTGAGGGTCACTGCCGAGGGACTTCCAGCCCCCCTTAAACAGGTTTTTATGCAGTTGCTGATCCCTGGATTAACTGATTCCATCCTCGATTTGCTCGGCAGCCAGGCAAGGATGTTTGACCCGATCCTGCATAACACTGCCGCTGCTACCGGTATCCATGGAGGAGAAGGTTATAAC
>Ga0163210_1000402_pt1 | contig 18070 bp, 12 predicted proteins | sample Kivu_220m_FD_113536 | JGI IMG/M metagenome (GOLD analysis project Ga0163210, IMG submission 113536) | Freshwater microbial communities from Lake Kivu, Western Province, Rwanda to study Microbial Dark Matter (Phase II) - Kivu_220m | ecosystem: Environmental > Aquatic > Freshwater > Lake ...
CTCTTCAGACTCTAGCGAGCGAAGAATCGGACGAACGCTTAAATCGCGGGTGACGCCGAGCGGGCGCCCCAGCGTTCGAAGCGACGGGGACCCCCCGAAGGTGGGTGAGGCGCGAGAACGCTGGGGCTGCTCGGCGGCAGGACCCGTGACAAAAAGAGCGCTCGTTCGATTCGAGCGAGCCGGGGGCCACCCTGTCGTCACGTCGACCATGCCCCGAGCCCTTTTATTTTACTTTCCACTCCTGGATGCCCGCGGAGAACTTCTCGGGAAGCTGAACCTCGAGCCTGAGGGCGGTCGTGCCGACCGGGGCGAACCGGACGGCATTGTATTTATCCTTGTCCACGCCGTAAGGTCCGGCGGCTTTCACCGGAATCCATTTGTCGCCCGCTTTATAGAACACCTTCCAGGAGGCCGGCACCCGGCACTCCCCCTCGCCCGTGTCGTCGAACCAGTAAACGGAGGTCTCCGACAAAGTGACGGGCTTCCCGAAATCATATTCGACCCACTCGACGGTCCCCTTCTTCGGCCACCAGTGGAGATAGCCGCGGGCGTGGTCGTTGGAGTTCTCCGGCTCATAGAGGTCATGGACGGCCTCGACCCCTTTCCCGCCTTCCGACGAGGTGACCTTCGCCGCCGAGGCCAGGGTCGGCTCCGGAATGGGCCGAGCGAGTTCTTTGGTCCGGGCCAGCCAGACCTCCATTTCGCCGCGGCCCCTGTGCGCCCACGCGTAATAGGGAATAAGCGTAACCGAAGTCTTTTCCTCGACGACCCGGCCGTTTTTGTAGCGGTACGCAGCCGCCTCGCCCTTGATGACGGTCATCCCGTTCAAAAGGTCGGACCGGGGCTCGGCCGCGAGCGCCGAGCCGTCTTCAAGAACGAGATGGGCGACGTGGCCGCCGCTGTCCGCGCCCTCGGCGCAGAAGACCAGCGGGCCGCGCTCCACCGCCACCCGGCCGAGGTCGGCTTTCAGGTTCTCGTTGGCCAGCACGCGCCGGACGGGCATCGGCAGATGGATCTCGACCACATCGCCCTTTTGCCACGTCCGGGCGATGGCGGCGAAGCCCTTCTCCAGATTCAAAGCGACGGCTTCGCCGTTGACCTTGATCGAAGGCGGTTCCTTGGTTTCCTCGGCGTAGCGATAGAGGTCGCTCGGCATCGGCCGGCCCTGAGCCCAGCCGGGAATACGCGCCATCAGCGTCCAGGCCGCTGACGCCTCCGGCGTCACCGTGATCTTGATGTCGCCCGACCAGGGGAAGTCCGTCGCCTGCTCGAGGCCGATCGTTCCGGCCTTGGTTTCGAGGGCGGCCGTCCCGGAGCCATAGATGTTGACGAAGACCTTGTCGCCTTCGACGCCGTAGGCGAATCCGCCCAACTCGGCGATGAAGCGGGCGACGTTCGGCGGACAGCAGGCGCAGTTGAACCAGGGCGTCCGGACGTGCTGGCCGTAGGACGCGAGCGGATTGGGATAGAAGAACAGGTCGCCGCTCAGGCCGTAGCCGGAGAGGAAGGCGTTGTAAGAGGCGCGCTCGAACATGTCCATGTATTTCGCGTCGCCGTAATACAGGAACATCCGATAATTCCACAAGGCATAGGCGATGGTGGCGCAGGTCTCGGCGTAGCCGGTCGGGTTGGGAAGGTCGTAGGCCGGCCCGAAGCCCTCGATATTGCCCGCGGCGCCGATGCCGCCGGTGAGATAGAGCTTCTTCGAAACGACGTCGGACCATATCTTGTCCAGGGCGTCCATATAGCGGCGGTCCCCGGTCAAGGCCGCGACATCCGTCATGCCGGAGTACAGATAGGCCGCACGGACGGCATGGCCTACGGCTTCGGTCTGTTCGATGACCGGCTTGTGGTCCTGATTGTAAAATCCGTACAAGGGATGGCCGGCCGCGTTGCCCCGTTCGTCGATGAAGAATTTGGCCAGGTCGAGATATTTCGTCTTCCCCGTCAGCCGGTAGAGCTTGACCAGCCCGATCTCGATCTCCTCATGGCCGGGGACGTATTTCAGCTGGTTTTTCCCCGGGCCGAACGTCTTGGCGACGAAATCCGCGCTCTTGAGGGCGACGTCGAGGAAATTCCGCTTCCCCGTCGCCTGGAAGTGGGCCACGGCGGCCTCGTACATGTGGCCCGGGCAGTAAAGCTCGTGGCTGTCCGCCAGGTTTTTCCAGCGCTCCGGCCCCGACATGCGGGGCGGATTCTTGGGGTCGATCGTCCGGGCCGTATAGAGGTAGCCGTCGGGCTCCTGGGCGGCCGCGATCTTGGCGATCCATCCGTCCAAGGCCTTCTCGAGCTCGGGGTCGGGATGGAGCATCAAGACATAAGAGGCGGCCTCGATGATCTTGTAGACGTCGGAATCGTCGAAGGCGTAGGGGGACGCGTGCTTTCCGCCCGTCTCGCCTTTGAGCGCGGCCGCGGCGAGCTCGAAGTTCTTGATCCGGTTCGTCTTCTCCGCCTCCGCCATCTCGTGCCGGATGGTGACGGCGATGTCGGTCTTCTGCCGCTCGGCCCAGAAACCGTTGGTGAACTTGACCGCCGTCAAGGGCACGGCCGTCACGGCATAGTCCGATTTCGGCTTTCGAGCACAAGACAGGCTGCCGGCCAGCAGCAGGCCCAGGATAAAGAGACTGATCCCTCGCGCGCGACGGTCCATTGTTCTCGCTCCTTGCATGGATTGAAAAATACTATAGTCCATCGGCCGGACAGAGACAAGCCCGTTACCCCGCCTTGACTTTCCTTTCTCCATAAAATGCGGTATGATTTTAGCGAGGGATTTATGTACGGCTCAAGCCGCGGATAGGGGAACATGAAAAGACACACCATCCAACGGTCCATCGTCATCTTCGGCCTGACGGCAGGAATCCTCCTCGGCCTGACCCTGTGGGGGAAGGTCTCCTTCCGGGCCCGCATGTATTCGACCATCGCCGGCTCGCCGCCCATCAACGTCAAGATCGATATCGACGAGTACAGCCCGGCCGAGGACATCCAGAAGCTCAGCGAAGCCCTCTCCAAGAACGACGAGGACGGCTTCTACAAGCATCTCCGGAGCCTAGGCAAGGGATCGATCCAGTTCATCGGCACCCTGGGGCTGAACATCAAGCTCAACGTCGTCCAGGAGCAATCGACCGAGAAGGGCATCAAGATCTTCGGGCTGACCGAAAGCCGGAGCGTCGAGCCCGGTTCGACCCGCCTGAAGAACATCCCCTGGCGCTTCCTCGTCGTCGTCCTGACGCTCGACAAGAACTTCAACGGCGAGGGCTTTATCTACGAGGACGCCGTGGTCGATTTCCTCCCTCAGGGGCTCCTCGAGCTGGGGTCCTCATTTTCAGCGCCGAAGTCCTTGGTCAGCGTCCGACTCATCAAATAGTCGAACAGCTTTTTCTTTCGCCGGGTCGCAAAAAAGGGGGGCAGTTTCCGTGATTATTCCCGGCTCAGCCGCCGCGCCTCGGACGCAATCGTTTCGAAGATCTCCTCCATCTCCGCTTGGTGGGTGCGGAAGCTGAGGACGCAGGCCCGGAGGACAAACATCCCGCGGACCGTCGTCGAGGAGATGAACAGCTTCCGGCTCGAGTTAATGGCCCGTACCAGCCGGCGGTTGAATTCGTTCGCGTCCCCCGATTTCGGAAGGAAGCGGTACGCCACGACGGACAGGTCGGGCTCGCCCAGGCATTCGAAGCCCGGCTCGCGGAGGAAGCGCTCATAGAGCCAGCGGGCCAGGCGCAGCTTTTCCTCGAGGTTTTCGCGGAAAGCCCGGACGCCGTAGAGCTTCAGCGGCAGCCAGACGCGGAGGCCGCGGTACGCCCGCGACAGCTCGGGCGAATAGTCCATCGGGCTGACCTCGCCCTCGGGCGTCTCGACGTCCTGGAGATATTCGGCCGACATCCTGTGCGCCCGGCGCAGGAGCTCGCCGTCCTTGACCAGAAGGCTGCCCGATCCGTAAGGGAGAAAAAGTCCTTTGTGCGGGTCGAGGACGATCGAATCGGAGAGCTCGAGGCCGGCCAGCTTCCGCCGCCCCTCGTCGCATAAATGGAAAAAGCCTCCGTACGCGGCGTCGAGGTGATACCAGAGTCCGTGCTTGTGCGCTACCTCGGCCAGGTCCCCCAGCGGGTCGACGGCGCCGGTGTTCGTCGTCCCGGCATTGCCCACGAGGAGGAACGGCCGCAGGCCGAGGCGGAGGTCGGCTTGAATGGCGGCTTCGAACAGGTCGGGCCGGGCCCGGAAATGCTCGTCCGTATCGAGCAGGCGCATGTTCCGTTCCGGGACGCCGGCCAGCGACGCGACCTTCATGACGCAGTAATGCGTCTGGTCGGAGGCATAGAGCACACCCCGGGAGAGGTCGTCGCCGAGAAGGTGCTTGCGGGCGGCCACGACCGCGCTGAAATTGGCCAGCGACCCGCCGCTCGTCAGGATGCCGCGCGCCGTCTCCGGATACCCCATCCACCGAGCGAACCACTCCAGCACGTTCGTCTCCAGCCGGACCGCGGCCGGCGCCGCGAACCAGGCTCCGGTGTAGCGGTTCGTCGCCGCGCCTATGAAATCGGCGACGGCCGCGGGAAATAGCCCGCCGCCGGGGATATACGCCACGTAGGTCGGATGGGCGGAATTCAAGGAGGCGGGAAAGACCTTGGTCATCAAGAGGTCGAGGAGAGGGCCGAACTCAGTCCCCGCCTCCGGCGGCGGCTCGCGCAAGGACGCGGCGAGCGACGCGCCGCCTTCGAGGCCCGAGCGGGGCATGCCCGGCAGAGCGGCGATATGATCCACGACGGCCCGGAGCGCCTCCTCGGCCATCGCCCGCATCGCGTCGGGGCTCAGTTCGAGGTTCGGCGGAGGGCCAGAGGATCCGCTCATCGTCCTATTCTGGCGATTTGAGAGGACGATTGCAAGAGGAGAAGCCCGGCCTCCTCCTTGACAACGGCCCCGGATCGCCCTACAATTCGATTGACCCCCGGTCAAAATATTACTTAGAGTCAGAAATGGGCATTCGCGAGCGCAAGGAACGGGACATCGAGAAGCGCCGGAAGCTCATCCTGAGCACGGCCACGGACCTCTTCCTCCGGAACGGCTTCTCCCGCGTCACGCTCGACGACATCGCGGCGGCCATCGAGTTCAGCAAGGGAACCATCTACAACCACTTCGGCAGCAAGGAGGAGATCTACGCCTCCGTCCTGCTCGACCACCTCAACATCCTGCTGGCTTCCCTCAAGGACGCGGCCGCCTCCGGCCGGACGACGGCCGAACGCCTGCAGAACGCGACCAAGGCCTATGTCGGTTTCTACCGGGAGCGGCGCGAGTATTTTCGGCTCCTGTTCTTCATCGACCATGTCAGCGACCAGGAGAGGATCCCGGACGCCTTGCTCAAGGAGATCCGGCAGATGAAGATCGCCTGCCTCCGAGAGCTCCAGAAGATCTTCAAGACGGGCTTGCGCACCGGAGAGGTCGGGGCCGGCCGCTCTTCCGTCCAGGTCAGTTTCATCCTGTGGGGGATGCTCAACGGGATTATCCAGCTCGCCGAATCCCGCCAGATCAAGGAAGAAAGCCTCGACCGGCTGATCGGAACGAGCTTCGAGATCGTCTTGGGCGGGCTGAAAAGCCCGGCCGCATGACTTAATAAGAAGGAGGACAAGGTATGGACATCTTCGAAAAATGCTATCAGTTCACCCGGGCCAATGAGGTCATTGCCGCCGGTCTCCTCCCCTATTTCCAGACCATCGAGGAAAACCACGGCCCGATCGTCAAAATGGAGGGCCATAACGTCATCATGGCCGGGAGCAATGACTATCTGGGGCTGTCCCAGCACCCAGAGGTGATCGAAGCCGCCTGCCAGGCCGCCCACGCGTTCGGCTCGAGCTGCTCCGGGTCGCGATACCTGAACGGGACCTCCATCCTCCACACCAAGCTGGAAGAGGAGCTGGCCGATTTTCTCGGGACCGAAGCCTGCCTTGTCTTCACCACCGGCTTTCTGACGAACCAAGGGGTCATCTCCGCGCTCGTCGAAAAGGGCCAGCATTTGATCTCCGACGCCGAGAACCACGCCAGCATCGTGGCCGGGGCCTGGATCGTCCAAGCCCGGGGAGGCCATGTCCACCGGTATCGCACGAACGACATGGCGGTGCTGGAGACGACGCTGCAGAAGATCCCTCTCGACGACCCGAAGCTCCTCGTGACCGACGGCGTCTTCAGCATGTCCGGCCGGATCGTCAACCTGCCCGAGGTCGTCCGCCTGGCCAAGAAATACAAGGCCCGGATCATGATCGACGAGGCCCATGCCATGGGCGTTCTCGGAACGGGCGGCCGGGGAACGCCGAGCCATTTCGGCCTGACGAACACCGACGTGGACCTGACCATGGGCACGTTCAGCAAGTCCTTTGCCTCGCTGGGGGGCTTCATCGCCGGAGAGCGCAAGGTCGTCGACTACATCAAGTTCAACTCCCAGGCCTTCCGCTTCAGCGCCTCCATGTCCCCCGCCGCGGTGGGTTCGGTTCGGGCTTCCCTGAAGATCATCCGCCGGGAGCCGGAGCGCGTCACCCGGCTGGCCGAGATTACGAAGAAAATGCGCCAGGGTCTGGAGAGCCAGGGATTCAAGCTCATCGGCGACATGACGCCCATCCTTCCCGTCATCATCGGCGACGATTTGGGGACCTTCCGCTTCTGGAGGCGGCTCATGCAGGAGGGCGTCTTCGCCAACGCCGTCATCTCGCCCGGCGTTCCTCCCGGCATGCAGCTCATCCGCCTCAGCCTCATCGGAACGTACAAAGATGAGCACATGGACAAGATCCTGAACGCGTTCCACAAAGTCGGAAAGGAATTCGGCCTGATCCATTAAGAAACCGGATCCGGTCGGAGAGGGGGTTCGACCGATGGACGATCGATCTTTAAAAGCTTACCCTCACCGCTGGCTCGTTCTGGCTGCGTTCGTGCCCGTGGCCCTGATGACGCAGGTCCTCTGGATCACCTTCGCCCCGATCACGAGCGCCGCGGCGAAGTTCTACGGCACGTCCGATTTGATGATCGGGCTCCTCTCCATGAGCTTCATGGTCGTCTACATCCTGATCGTCATTCCTTCGGCCTGGGTGATCGACACGCATGGCTTCAAGGCCGCCGTCGGCTTCGGAGCCGTCCTGAGCGCCGTGTTCGCACTCCTGCGCGGGCTCTTCGCTTCGAACTTCACCGTCGTCTTCCTCTCCCAGGTCGGGATCGCGATCGGCCAGCCTTTCGTGATCGGGGCCATCACCAAGATCGCGGCCCGCTGGTTTCCGGCGCGGGAACGGGCGACGGCCGCGGGCTTGGGGACGCTGGCCCTCTACCTGGGCCCGCTCGCTGCGATGCTCCTCAGTCCGTACTTATTCGTTCGCATCGGCATGAACCGGATGCTGCTCGTCTACGGGATCGCCACGGCCGCGGCGGCCGTCTTCTTCTTGATCGTCGCCCGCGAGCATCCCCCCACCCCGGCCGGCGCGGACGAGCGCGCGCTGATGTTCGACGGCCTCAAGGCCATGCTCCGCCAGCGGGATTTCCTCTTCCTCCTCGCCATGTTCTTTGTCGGCTTGGGCCTGTTCAACAGCGTTTCGACGTGGATTGAAGACATCGTCCGGCCGCGCGGTTTCAGCATCTCCCAGGCCGGCCGCTTGGGCGGCCTGATGCTTGTCGGCGGCATCGTCGGCGCGGTCGTCATGCCCGTCCTCTCCGACCTATCCCGCCGGCGGAAACCTTTCGTCGTCCTGGCCCTGGCCGGATTGATCCCCGGCTTGCTCGGCCTGACGTATGCGACTCACTCTTGGTTGCTGCTTCTCTCCGGCTTCGTATTCGGGTTCTTTCTACTCAGCGCCGGCCCCATCGGTTTTCAGTACGCGGCCGAGATCACCTATCCCGCGCCGGAAGGCACTTCCAACAGCCTTCTACTGGTCATGGGGCAGGCCTCGGGGATCGCCTTCATCTTGGGCATGGACGCCTTGAAAGACAAGGCCACGGGATCGATGACCGCTCCGCTTCTCATCCTCGCCGCACTCGGGGTCGTCGCCGTCGTTCTCGCCGTCTTTCTCCGCGAATCGCCCTTCAAAAAAGCCGAGTCGGACCGGGCGGGGTGATTATCGGAGGGCGGGAGAAAAGCAGGCGCTTTTCTTATCGGCGCGGAATCCAGACCGCCATCTCGCCGTTCCCGCGATGGGCCCAGGCGTAATAGGGAATCGCCAGGAAATCCTGGTCCTTCGACGAAGCGGCCGAGCTTTCGGCGCTTTTCGTCGCGATTCGGGCCTTCCCCTTGATGACCATGACGCCTTTCAGCAGGTCGGGCCGCCATTCGGGGCTGAGCGCCGTTCCGTCGGGTAACGCGAGGTTCAGGACGCGGCCGCCGTTGTCTATGCCCTCGGCGCAATAGACGAGCGGCCCCCGCTCGACGGCCGCTTTTCCCGCCGCGTCCTTGATCATGTCGTTCGCGGCGATCCGCCGCGGGTCCATGGGAAAGACGATATCGATCACGTCGCCTTTCGTCCACGTCCGCCGGAGGCGGGCGAATCCCTTGTCGCCGTCTATAGCCGCGGCCTGCCCATTCACCCTCACCTCGATCTTCTGGTCGCCGACCTCCGCCTGCCGGTAGAGGTCGGTCGGCACCGGCCGGTTCCGGGCCCAGCCGGGCAGGCGGATGAAGACGGCGAACGCGCCTTCCCGCTCCGGGGCGAGCGTGATCTTCACCGCGCCGTCCCAGGGATAGCGCGTGTCCTGCTCGATCTCGACGGGATTCCCGGCGAGATCGACCTTCGCCGAGCTCCCGACGAACAGATTGACATAGATCGCGTCATCCTTGACGGCATAGATATAGCCGGGGAAGGACGGCAGGAAGCGGCTGATGTTGCCGGGACAGCAAGCCGTTCCGAAATAGGGGGCCCGGCCGAGCTGCCCCTCGTTGAACTTGAATGTTCCGTCCGACTCGAGCGGATTCGCATAAAAAAAGGCGTCGCCGCCGAGGGATACGCCGGAGATCACGCCGTTGTAGATGACCCGCTCCATGACGTCGAGGTATTTTGCGTCACCCGTCAGGAGGAACATGCGGTGGTTCCAGAGGGCCATGCCGATCGAGGCGCACGTCTCGGCATAGGCGGTCAGGTTCGGCAGCTCGTAGTCGTCGCCGAACCGCTCCCGGTCATGCCGCGCCCCGATCCCGCCCGTCAAGTACATCTTCCGGCCGACGACATTCTCCCAGAGCCGTTCGATCGTCTGAAGGTACTTGGCGTCGCCGGTCAGGGCGGCGACGTCGGCCATACCGGTGAACATGTAGGCCGCCCTCACGGCGTGGCCGACCGCCTCCGTTTGCTCGAAAATGGGCTTGTGGGCCTGGATCTGCTCCGCGTCGTTGTAGATGGCGAAGCGGTTTCCCGGAGGATACTGGGTCAGCTTGACGTCGTGGCCGCGCTGGTCGAGGAAGTACTTGGCCAGGTCGAGGTATTTTTCGTTTCCGGTCACGCGGTAGAGCTTGACCAGGGCCAGTTCGATCTCCTGGTGGCCGGGGAAGCCACGGCGCTTGTCGGGGCCGTAGACGCTCGCCACGAGGTCCGCGTTCTTGAGGGCGACATTCAGCAGCGTCTTCTTCCCCGTCGCCTGGAAGTGGGCCGCGGCGGCCTCGTAGAGATGGCCCGCGTTGTAGAGCTCGTGGCTGACGTTCTCTTCCACCCAGCGCTCGGCCCCGATCCCCGGCTGGGGATGGGCCGGGTCGACCGTCCGGGCCGTGAACAGGTAGCCGTCCGGCTCCTGGGCCGCGGCGATCTTGGCGATGAGCCCGTCCAGATATTTGTCGAGGTCCGGGTCGAAGCGCGCCTGGAGCGAATAGGCCGCCCCCTCGATCACCTTGTAGACGTCCGTGTCGTTATAGCGCTCGCCCTTGTAGGCTCCCTTTATCAGCCCGCCGGCGATGGCGAAGTTGTCGACGCGGCCGGTCTCCTCGTTTTTCTTCATGATGAACGGGATGGTCACGGTGCGGTTGGTCTCGATCCGCGGCAGCCAGAACGCGTCGGAAACCGTGACACTTGTAAAGGGAACGGGCCGGATGGGATAGTCTTTCTTCGGGCTATCCGCCGCCGCCAGCCATGCGACTCCGGCGACGAACAGGGCGAGCATCGCAGCGCGGGGCCGCATTTTCGCGAACGTCATGGGCAGGGGCTCACTTGATGACGCTCGGGAACGGCCCGATGGCCCAGCCCGTCCGCTTGGTGACGAGGGCTTTCTTGGTCAGCTTCTTGTCGCCGATCTCGAGAGTCACGACGTATTCGCCGGGGTCGACCAATCCCCCGCCCGGCCCGAATCCGCCTCCAGCGAAGCCTGCTCCCTGTCCCTGCGGCCGCAGCGCGCGCATGTCCCAGAGCACGACGTTCATCCCTGCGTCCTGCTTGCCGGCAAGCTCCCGCAGGACCTTGCCGTAGGGGTCGGATATCCTGATGCTCACCTTAGCGGCGGCCTTGTCCTTCAAATAATAATGAACGGCCACGGCGTTGGGCTCGTTGGGCGTCATCAAATGGCTGTCGCCCAGGAGCTGATAATTGCCGATGCCTCCCGTCACGCGCTGGGCCTGGGGCTTGATGTCGAAGAGGTGGACATCTTCCTCGAGGACCTTGGCGGTCAATTCTTGGAGCGGGGTGATGTTCGCGACCCACAGGCCCCGGCCGTAGGTCCCCACGACGAGGTCGTTTTCGCGGGGATGGATGACCAGGTCCGTGACCTTGACCCAGGGCATGCCGCCCCGTAAAGGAAGCCACGCTTTGCCGCCGTCGATGGTCACGTAAACCCCCTGCTCCGTGCCGGCGAAGAGGAGGTCCTTGTTCTTGCGGTCCTGGACGACGACGTTGACCGGTTTTGCGGGCATTCCCGCGCTGAGCGCCGTCCAGGTTTCCCCGTAATCCGTCGTCTTGAGCAGGCAAGCCCGGAAATCGTCGAGGCGCCAGCCCGTCTTGGCCACGAAGGCCGTCGCCGGGTCATGGGGCGATGCGAGCACCCGGCTGACCCAGAAGTTCTCCGGGCCGCCGGCGGCGGCGACCTTCGCCGTCCGGTCGAGCCAGGTCCCTCCCCCGTCCCTCGTTACCTGGACCTTGCCGTCGTCCGACCCGATCCAGATGACGCCCGGGACGAGCGGCGACTCGGACATCGTCGTAAGCGTGCAGTACGTGATGTTCCCCTCGCCGTGCTGCTTGGCGTCTTCGTCCGTCGTCAGGTCCGGACTGATCTCGGTCCAATGGTCGCCCCGGTCGAGCGAGCGGAAAACGACCTGGGCTCCCGTATAGACGATGGCCGGATTGTGGGGCGAAAGCACGATCGGCGGCGTCCAGTTGAAGCGCAAAGGCTTCTGCCCGGGTGCCCGGCGCGGCGTGATCGGCGTCTGGACGCCGAGCTTCTGGTCGAACCGCCACATCGTACCCATTTCCCGGTTGTTGTAGATATAGCGGCCATCAACCGGGTCGACGCAGTTATACATGCCGTCGCCGCCGCCGACCGTCACCCAGTCCGAAAGCGTGACGTCGCCGGCCCAGCCGTTCGACGGACCCTTCCAGGAATCATGGTCCTGCAAGCCGCCGTAGATGTTGTAGGGATCCTCCATGTCGACGCCGACGGCGTAAAACTCGCCCAATGGAATGTTGTAGAAATGGTGGCAGGTCTTGCCCCGGTCGTAGGAGATGTTCACGCCGCCGTCGCTGCCGAAGAGCAGGCGGTCGGAGTTGTCCGGGTCGACCCACATCGCCCGCCAGTCGCCGAAGGCCGTCTGGAAAACGCCGTTCGACGGCCAGCTCAACCCCTTCCAGGTCTTGCCGCCGTCGTCGGTCGAGGCCAGCGATTGACCAGTGATGTAAACCGTATTCGGGTCGTTCTGGTCCATCTTGAGCTCGTTGAAGGAGTAAGGGGCCTTATTCAGGGCGTCTTCATAGCCGGCGTTCACCTTGCGCCAGCTCTGCCCGCCGTCGTCCGTGCGGTAGACTTCGTTGCCGGCCGTCATCTGCCCCGGCTCCCGGCCGCGCTTCTTGGCCAGGTCGATCTCCTGCTGCGTCGGCGGCCGGCGGTTGCCGTTCTCGACGACCGCGTAGAGGATGGCCGGATTCTTCTGGAAGACGTCCAGGCCGATGCGGCCGATCCGGCCCTTGGGCAGGCCGCCGCTGAGCTTCTTCCACGTCTTGCCGCCGTCGATAGTCTTGTAGATCGCGCTCTCCGGGCCGCCCATTTCGTAATGCCAGGGCAGTCGGACCTTGTCGTACATGGCGGCATAGAGAGTATCGGGAGCGGACTGGACCATGACGATATCGATAGCCCCGATCTTGTCGCTGATGTAGAGCACCTTATCCCACGTCCGGCCGCCGTCCCGCGTCCTGAATACGCCGCGCTCGGCGTTGTCCGAGAACAGGCGGCCCATGGCCGCGACATAGACGATGTCGGGATTCTTAGGATGGGCGGCCAGCCGGGCGATGTGGTGCGAATCGCGCAGGCCCATGTTCGTCCAGGTCTTGCCCGCGTCCGTCGATTTATAGATCCCATCGCCGGAATTCGAGCTCCGGGCGCAGTAAGCTTCGCCCGTCCCGGCCCAGACGATGTTCGCGTTCGAAGGGGCGACGGCAAGGGCTCCGATGGAGAGCTTGGCTTGGCCGTCGAAGACAGGTTCGAACGTCGTGCCGGCGTTTATCGTCTTCCACACGCCGCCGTTCCGCGTCCCGACATAGAAGGTGTAGAGGTGTTCTTTGAGCGGGGCGGCGGGGACGGCGAAGGATGTCACCCACGAGCCGGCGCGGAACGGTCCGAGGTTGCGGAAGGTGAAACCTTTCAATAGGCCCTCGTTGAAGCGGTCCTGCGCCGCCGCGAACGAGGCAAAAAGTGAGGTGAGGGCCAAAAGGCCGACGAAGATTTTCTTGAAAGACGTTGTGACCATGGTGCCTCCTCGATCCGAGTGAGTTTTTTATATCACGGAAATTCGGTGCCGGACAACTCAAACTCCTAACCAGGCGCCGGACACATACCGATAACATGCTTACGGATATGTCTGCGGATTCTAAACCAGATCGATTTCGGCCAGCTGTTGGATCTCTTGAAAATGACGGTTCAAGGTGAAGACCTTGCACTTATGGTTCCGCGCGATCACGGCGAGGTAACAGTCGGAAAGGGGGACGGTTTTTCCTTTTTTCTTCAGTTCATAGGCCAGCCGGCCCGCTTTAACCCACGTTTCCTCGTCTTGATCGATAATGTGAAATGCCTCGAAAAAATCGTCGATGACCTTGATTTCCCTGGCTGATTTCGCCCCTTGGATCAATTCGGCCAAGACCATCCTCGGGACGAAGACCTCGTCATCGTCCAGGATCCGATCGGCTTTTTCGGCGACCGGCGACGCGGCATCACGGAAATATTCGATCCAGACCGACGTGTCGACGAGAATCCTCTCACCGCTCACGGCGACGGATCTCCTCGGCCGTCAGGTCGAACTCGAGCCGTCCTTTCATCGCTTTGATATCCCTGATCTTCAGCCGGCGCAGATAGTCGATGACGGCTTCTTTGACGGCCGACGTCTTGCTCCTCGCTTTGGTCTTTTTCATGAGCTCGTCGAGAATCTCGTATTCCAGGGTCACTGTCGTCCTCATGTTCTCTCCGCTTCCTATAGTTTAAGAGAATATCGTGCATTTATCAAATATTTTTTATGATAATAATTTACACATAACATGAATGTCTTATTGTGCATAGGAAGCGGTGGGTCTGGACAGCATTCCGGAGAAGTCGATACAGCCGGACCTCGTTGCCGCTCCGCTTTTTCACCGTGGACACGGACAGCCGCGTCATCAAGTAAGAGTCCAAAGACGTCATGTGCAGGATACCTTGAGAAATGCGGGGGGGGGGGACGTATATTTTCAAAAGCATACGCCGGCACGCTCGTCCGGCTCCGATTCTATTGACAGGCCTAAACCCCCGGCGATATAGTGGCGGGGAAAGTCGGCCATGACGCTTCACGCTGACGGCCCCTCCCAAACCTCGTCCGGCGCCCGCATGGCCTATATCTGGTTCATCTCCCTCGTCGCGGCGCTGGGCGGCCTCCTCTTCGGCTACGACTGGGTCGTTATCGGCGGAGCGAAGCCGTTCTACGAGAAGTTCTTCGCCCTGAACGACCCGGCCGCCCAGGGCTGGGCCATGGGCTGCGCCCTCGTCGGCTGCCTCGTCGGCGCGCTTTTGTCCGGCGCTCTCAGTGACAAGTTCGGCCGCAAGCGGCTTCTCCTCGCTTCGGCCCTCGTCTTCATCGTCTCGTCCATCGGAACCGCCCTGGCCGGAAGCCTCTCAGGGTTCGTCGTCTGGAGGATTCTGGGCGGAATGGCGATCGGCATGGCCTCGAACCTCTCCCCCATGTACATCGCCGAGGTCGCCCCGGCGAACGCGCGCGGGAGGCTCGTGTCCATCAACCAGCTGACGATCGTCATCGGCATCCTCCTGGCCCAGGTCGACAACTGGCTCATCGCCGAGAAGGTCGCGGCCGACGCCACCGCGGCCGACATCCTGGCCTCGTGGAACGGTCAGACCGGCTGGCGCTGGATGTTCGGCGTGACGGCCATCCCCGCGGCGCTCTTTTTCCTCGGGATGCTCGCCGTCCCGGAGAGCCCGCGCTGGCTGGCCAAGAAGGGGCGAAAAGAAAAAGCGCGCGGCGTGCTGGCCAGGCTCGGCGGCGCAGATTATGCCGACGCCGCCCTGGCCGAGATCGAAACGACGCTCGGCGAGGAAGCCCGTACGGCAGGCTGGAGGGAGCTCTTCAAACCGTCGCTTAGAAAAGTCCTCCTCCTCGGCGTCGGCTTGGCCGTCTTCCAGCAGTGGTGCGGCATCAACGTCATCTTCAACTACGCCGAAGAGGTTTTCGCCGCCGCCGGATACGAGATCTCAGCGATCCTGTTCAACATTGTCCTCACCGGCGTCGTCAACCTGGTCTTCACCTTCGTCGCCATCGGCACGGTCGACCGGGCGGGCCGCCGGAAGTTGATGCTGATCGGCGCGGCCGGGCTGGCGGTCATCTATGCGATCCTCGGCGCGGGCTACGCCGCCCACAGCCGCGGGCCGCACATGCTCGTCCTCGTCGTGGCGGCCATCGGCTGCTACGGAATGTCGCTGGCGCCGGTGACCTGGGTCGTGATCTCCGAGATCTTTCCCAACCGCAACCGCGGCGCGGCCATGTCCGTCGCCACCGCGTCGCTCTGGATTGCCTGCTTCATCCTGACCTACACCTTTCCGCTGCTCAATCGCGGGCTCGGCGCGGCGGGCACCTTCTGGATCTATGCCGCCATCTGTGTTGCCGGATTCGTCTTCATCAAGACGCGCCTGCCGGAGACGAAAGGCAAGACGCTCGAGCAGATCGAGCGCGAATTAACCTGATGCCTGATGGGGACACACACTTTGGGGACACATACTTTCGGGACACGCACAATAGGGATACTTTCTTTTTCCTATATAACCGCAACGGAGGTGTCCCAAATGTGTGTGTCCCCAAAGTGTGTGTCCCCTTTTCTATCCGGGGGGAAAAGAAGGTGTCCCTTTTGTACCTGTCCCAAAAGTACCTGTCCCCTTTTATAGGAGGCGATATGAAAACCGCGTATACCCTCGGCCTCGATTTTGGGACGAATAGCGTTCGGGCTCTCCTTGTGGACGTCCGGAACGGCCGCGAGCTGGCGACGGCGATCTGTCCCTACGCATCCGGCCGCGAAGGCATCCTTCTCGACTCGAAGAATCCCAACCTGGCCCGTCAGAATCCGGCCGACTACATCGAAGGGCTCGAAACTGCGGTTCGGCAGACCCTGGCCCGCGCCAAAAAAGCGGACAAGGCCTTCGACCCCGGCCGCATCATCGGTATCGGCGTCGATACGACGGGCTCGACCCCGCTCCCCGTGGACAAGGACGGCACGCCGCTCGCCTTCCGGAAGGAGTTCCGGAAGAACCTCAACGCCATGGCCTGGCTGTGGAAGGACCACACCGGATTCGCCGAAGCGGCCGAGATCACGGCCCTGGCCGCGGCCGGGCATCCCGAATACCTGGCCAAGTGCGGAGGGACCTATTCCTCGGAGTGGTTCTTCAGCAAGATCCTGCACTGCCTGCGAATCGATCCCAAGGTCTTTGACGCCGCCGCGAGCTGGGTCGAATGCTGCGACTATATCCCGGCCGTCCTGGTCGGAGAGACGCGCCCCGATCGCCTTCTCCGCGGACGCTGCGCCGCCGGACACAAGGCCATGTTCAACGCCCGATGGGGCGGCCTGCCGGCGAAAGATTTCCTGACTAAGCTCGATCCCAGGCTGGGGGAGCTCCGCGATCGCCTCTACGACGCGACATATACATCCGACATACCGGCGGGTATGCTGACGGCGGCCTGGGCGAAAAAACTGGGCTTAGCCGCGGGGATCCCCGTCGCCGTCGGCGCCTTCGACGCCCATCTCGGAGCGGTCGGGTCGAGCGTCGCCCCCGGAAAATTCGTCAAGATCATCGGCACGAGCACATGCGACATCTGCGTCTGGCCGAGCGACCGGCCCCTCGCCGACATTCCCGGCTTGTGCGGCATCGTCGACGGCTCGGTCCTGCCGGGCTATTTCGGGCTCGAGGCAGGCCAATCGGCGGTCGGCGACATCTTCAATTGGTTCGTCGAATACCTCCGGCAGGGCGGCGCTGCCTCCAGCTCGCACGCGGCCCTGACCCGAGGCGCGGCGAAGCTTCGGCCCGGCCAATCCGGCCTCCTCGCCCTGGACTGGAACAACGGCAACCGGACCGTCCTGGTCGACCAGCGGCTGACCGGCCTCCTCCTCGGCCAGACGCTCCATACGAAGCCGGAAGAGATCTACCGGGCATTGATCGAAGGTACGGCCTTCGGCGCCCTGACCATCATCCGGCGGTTCGAGGAATACGGCGTCCGGATCGACGAGGTCATCAACTGCGGCGGCATCGCCGAAAAGAATCCGCTGGTCATGCAGATCTATGCCGACGTCACCGGCAAGGAGATGAAGATCGCCCGGTCGGCCCAGACGTGCGCCCTCGGGTCGGCCATCGCCGGAGCCGTGGCCGCGGGCCGGGCCGCCGGCGGATATGGGACGTTCGCCGAAGCCCAGGCCGCCATGTGCGGGGTGAAGCCAAAGACGTATAAGCCCGACGCTAAGAGCCGAGCGGTGTACGGCGAGATCTACAAGCTCTATCGCCAACTCCACGACGCGTTCGGGACGAAGGACTGGTACGGTTCGATGTATAATGTGATGAAGGAGCTGTTGGCGATCCGCGACCAGCAGCTTATTTAATGGGGACATGCCCTAAATTCCTTCGAATTTAGGACGTGTCCCCGATTTAATGGTCGTGGAAGAATAGAAGAGAAAAACCGGAGTAACCACCCATGCTCAACGAGCTCAAGGAACGGGTATTTCAGGCTAATCTGGAGCTGGCAAAGCACGGCCTGGTCGTCCTGACCTTCGGCAACGTCAGCGGATTCGACCGGAGCGAAGGGCTGATGGCGATCAAACCGAGCGGCATGTCCTATGACGAGATGAGTCCCGACGACATCGTCCTTATCGACCTCGCCGGGAAGCGCGCCGAGGGCAAATGGAATCCTTCGTCCGATACGCCGACGCACCTCGCTCTCTACAAGGCGTTTCCGGACATCGGCGGCATTTCCCACGCCCACAGCGAATACGCCACGTCCTTCGCCCAGGCGGCCAAGGAGATCCCCTGCTTCGGGACGACGCACGCCGACCATTTCAACGGCCCGGTCCCCGTCACCCGCTTCCTCAGGCCGGCCGAGGTCGAGGCCGATTACGAGAGCCTGACCGGCGCGGTCATCGTCGAGCGATTCGCTCGCCTCGATCCCCTCGACATGCCGGCCGTGCTCGTCGCCGGCCACGGCCCGTTCTGTTGGGGAAAGACGCCCGCCGAAGCGGTCCGGAACAACGTGGTCCTCGAGAAAACGGCCAAGATGGCGGTCATGACCCGCCTCGCGGACCCCGCGGCCAAAGCCCTTCCTTCTTACATCCTGCGAAAGCACTTTCTGCGCAAGCACGGCCCGTCGGCGTATTACGGGCAGAAACAAGCCCCTGCGGCCAAGAAAAGGAGCCCCAAGAAA
>Ga0163210_1000406_pt1 | contig 18036 bp, 16 predicted proteins | sample Kivu_220m_FD_113536 | JGI IMG/M metagenome (GOLD analysis project Ga0163210, IMG submission 113536) | Freshwater microbial communities from Lake Kivu, Western Province, Rwanda to study Microbial Dark Matter (Phase II) - Kivu_220m | ecosystem: Environmental > Aquatic > Freshwater > Lake ...
AAGGGCCGGGCGGGGACCTTCCCTTGGAGCCTAGTAGGCTTTGGCCCAGAGCACGCGGCGTGGCGAGTCCTGGCCGCAGTGGACGCAGCGGCCCTTCTCCGGCGGGGGCGCGCCCGGCGTCTCCATCCCGTCCGTCACATCGAACGGCACGGTACGGATCGTCGCCTTCGTCTCCTCCGAGACGGCCCTCTCGCAATCGGCGGCGCCGCACCAGTGCGCCCAGACGAAGCCCCCCTCGGCCTGCATCGCCTCCTTGAACTGGTCGTAGGTCTCCAGGAGCCGCGTGTTGGCGGCGCGGAAATCGAGCGCCTTCTGGAAGAGGTCGCGTTGCATCGTCTGCAGCGTCTCGCGGATCGCCGGCAGCAGGGCGTCGAAGGCGAGCGGCTGCTTCTGGCGATTGTCGCGCCGCACCAGCACCGCGCCGCGCTTTTCAACGTCCCGCGGGCCGATCTCGAGGCGCAGCGGCACGCCGCGCAGCTCCCACTCGGCGTACTTCCAGCCGGGCTTGAACTGGTCGCGGTCATCGACGTGGAAGGCGACCGCGTCTGCCAGCTGCGCCTTCACCTCCTCGAGATAGGCGAAGACCGCGGCGCGCTGATCCTCCTTCGAGTAGATCGGAATCACCACGACCTCGATCGGCGCCAGCCGGGGCGGGACGACCAGGCCCTGGTCGTCGGAGTGAGCCATGATCAGCGCCCCGATCAGCCGCGTCGAGACGCCCCAGGAGGTCTGCCAGCAGTACTGCCACGCCTGCTTCTCGTCCTGGTACTTGACCTCGAACGCCTTGGCGAAGTTCTGCCCGAGGTTGTGTGAGGTGCCGGCCTGGAGCGCCTTCCCGTCCTGCATCATCGCCTCGATCGAGTAGGTGCGGACCGCGCCGGCGAATTTCTCCGCGTCCGTTTTCTTGCCCGGGTAGACCGGGACCGCCATCCAGTCCTCTGCGAAGTCGCGATAGACCTGGAGCATCCTCAGCGTCTCAGCCTCCGCCTCCTCGGCGGTGGCGTGCGCGGTGTGGCCCTCCTGCCAGAGGAACTCGGTGGTGCGGAGGAAGAGGCGCGTCCGCATCTCCCAGCGCACCACATTCGCCCACTGGTTCAGCAGCAGCGGCAGATCGCGGTAGCTCTTGATCCACTTCGCGTACATGTAGTACATGATCGTTTCCGACGTGGGGCGCACCATGAGCGGCTCTTCGAGCTTGCTGCCGCCCCCGTGGGTGACGACCGCGCACTCGGGCGCGAAGCCCTCCACATGCTGGGCCTCCTTCTTCAGGAAGCTCTCCGGGATGAAGAGCGGGAAGTAGGCGTTCCGGTGGCCCGTCGCCTTGATCATGCCGTCCAGCCCGGCCTGCATCCGCTCCCAGATCGCGTAGCCGTTGGGACGGATCACCATGCAGCCGCGCACCGGTGAGTAGTCGGCGAGCTCCGCCTTCTGGACGACGTCCAGGTACCACTGCGAGAAGTCTGAGGCGCGAGGCGTGATTGCGTACTCGGACATGTCCGTCTCCTATTCGGGGGCGCGGGGGCCGACCCGGCGCCACGACCGTACTTCGCACAAGATCGGTGATCTTCTCGGACGCGGCGACGGATGTCAATTGCGCGCCCGCCGCGGGCCGCGGGCCGATCCCCATCGCCGTCATCTGGTTGCGGTCGACGCCGGCGTTGCCTAGACTCGCGCCGGATCGCTTCCGTGAACCGGGGAGGACCTGGCGGATGGTTTCCGTCGACCCGACACATGCCGCTCCGCCGCCGCGGGGGGTAGGGGAGACGATGCTCGACGCCGAGCACCTGACGATGGACTACGGCGCCGTACGCGCGGTGGACGATCTCAGCTTCACCGTGGCGCGCGGGGAGATCGTCGGGTTCCTGGGCCCGAACGGTGCCGGCAAGTCGACCGCCATGCGCATCCTGATCGGCTACCAGGTGCCGACGGCGGGCTCCGTCCGGCTGGCGGGTGGGGACATCTTCCGCGAGGGCCCGACGGTGAAGCGCCGGCTGGGCTACCTGCCGGAGAATCCCTCCCTCTACGGCGAGATGCGCGTCGGGGAGTACCTGGCGTGGGCGGCCGGCCTGAAGGGCCTGCGCGGCGGCGCGCGCGAGCAGGCGCTGGCGCAGGTCCGCGAGCGCCTGGGGTTGCAGGGGGTCTGGCAGCGTTTGACGCAGAACCTCTCGCGCGGGTACCGCCAGCGGGTCGGTCTGGCGCAGTGCCTGGTTGCCGACCCGCCGCTGCTGATTCTGGATGAGCCGACGACCGGCCTGGACCCGAACCAGATCAGCGACCTGCGGCGTCTGCTCGCGGATTGGCGCGAGGAGAAGGCGATCCTCCTCTCCACCCACATCCTGGCCGAGGCGTTGCAGCTCTGCGATCGCGTGCTGGTGCTGAGCCGCGGGCGGCTGGTCGCCTCCGAGAGCCCGCAGCTCCTCGCGGGTCGCGGCGCCGAGCGGATGAAGACGGTGGTCCTGGTGCGGGGCCGCGGGCGCGATCCGCTCGAGGGCTTGGCGGCCGGGGCCTTGGGGGCGCGCGAGGAGTCGCGCGAGGGCGCGGAGGCGCTCTGGCGCCTCGAGGGGGAGATGGACCGCACGGGCCGCCTCGCTCTGATGACGCACCTCGCAGCCCGCGGCTGGGACCTGGTCGAGTGGAGCGCGGGGCTGACGGCGCTCGAGCAGGCCTTCCGGAAGCTGACCCTGGAAGAGGGTCTGGAGACGCGCCGGGATGCGTGAGGTCTGGTTCCTCGCGGGACGGGAGGTGAAGAGCTTCCTGCGCACGCCGCTCGGGTACGCGATCCTCTCGGTCTACGCGCTCGTCTCGGGCCTGGTCTTCGTCACCCTGCTCTTCATCCTGCGCCAGCAGCTGCTCCAGGCGACGCCGACGGCCGGCGCGCCGCGCCCGCCGGTCGTGAGTCTGCAACTCAGCCTGGTGGCGCCCTACTTCTACAACGTCGCCAGCCTGCTGCTCTTCGTGCTCCCCTTCGTCACGATGCGCGCCTTCGCCGAGGAGCGGCGCTCGCGGCGGCTCGAGATGCTGGTCTCCTACCCGCTGCGGGCGTGGCAGCTCGTGCTCGGGAAGTTCCTGGGCGCCTGCGGCTTCGCGCTGCTGCTCCTGAGCGTGACGGTCATCCACCTGCTGATCCTGGCGCTGGTGAGCGCGCCCGAGCTGACCGCGGTCCTGGGGGCCCTGCTGGGCCTGGTGCTCTATGCGATCACGCTGGTCGCGATCGGCGTCTTCCTCTCCTCGCTGGTGGTGGGCCAGGTGGAGGCGGCGGTGCTGACGCTGGGGCTCTTCCTGCTGGGCGCGATGGTGAGCGGTGTCCTGCGGCCGGGGGCGGCGGGGCTCGGACGCATCATCGCGAACCTCTCGCCGCTCTACCAGTACCAGCTGCTCTCGGCCGGCCTGCTGGCGCCCGGGAGCCTGCTCTACTTTCCCGCGGTCACGGTCCTGGCGCTGGCGCTCACGCTGCGCGGCGTCGACCTGATCAAGTGGAGGGGCTAGCGCGATGCGTCGCACCGGTCGATCGCTGCCGCTCCTCCCGATCGGGCTCTTCCTGCTGTTCCTGGGTGTCGCTTGGGCGAGCATCGAGACCGTCGGCTTCCTGCCGCGCTTCATCGCTCTCGCCGGCCTGCTGGTGGTGCTGCTCTTCCTGGTGCAGCGCGCGTCGGAGATACGCTTCCTGCTGCTCCAGGCGCGCTCGCACGCCGAGCCGGGACCGACGACGACGCTGCTGCTGGCGGGTCTGGTCCTCGCCCTGGGGGCGCTCCTCGCCGGGCGGCTCCTCCCGGCGGTGGATCTGACGCGCGAGCGGCTCCACTCCCTCAGCGCGGGCTCACGCGCGACGCTGGCGGTGGCGCGCGGGACGCTGCGACTGGACGGCTTCTTCGTCGAGCCTTCCGGGGAGTGGGACCTGGCGCAACGCTATCTGGAGCTCTACCGGCGCAGCTCGCCCGATATCCGCATCACCCTGCGCGATCCGGACCGTGACCCGGCGGCCGCCGCCGAGGCGGGGGTGACGCGGCCGGGGGTGATCGTGATCCGCCACGGGTCGGCGCGCACGCAGGTGACATCGCTCGACGAGGCCTCGATCACGCAGGGCATCCTGCGCGTCCTGGAGGGCCGGCCGCGCCGCGTCGGCCTGGTGCAGGGCCACGGTGAGCCGGAACCCGCGAGCGGCGGAGAGGGCGGGGTCAGCGCCTGGATGGGCGCCCTGCGCGAGGCGAATGTCGAGGCCTCAGCCGTCTCGCTGCTCGAGCAGACGGATGTTCCGGCGGATCTGGACGCGGTGCTCCTGGTCCACCCGCGGCACCCGCTCTATCCGGAAGAGGCGAGCGCGCTCCGGCGCTATCTACAGCGCGGCGGGCGGATCGGCCTCTGGGTCGAGCCGGAGGATTCGACCGGCCTCGAGGACTTCCTCGGCTTCTACTACCTGCGGCTGCTCCCGGGCGTGATCCGCGATCCGGGGCGCGTGAGCGCGCGGCTCGGGCTCGGGCCGTGGGCGGTCGCGCTGGTCGGGGATCCGTCCCACCCGATCAGCGCTGGCCTGGGCACGTTCGCGGTCGGAATGGGCGTGCGCGCGGTCGAGATCGAGAGCCCGCACCCGATGGACCTGATGGCGGGGCCGCTGCTGCGGACGACCGGAGCGGTCGACGTCTTCCGGGACGCCAGCGCAGCTGACGGGCCGCCGCTGCGGCGCGGCGCGCAGACCGGGGGGGCGGTGCTCGAGTGGCAGGCGGCGGTGGGCGAAGGCTGGAGAGCGGTGCCGGACGCGAGCGGGCTGCCTCCCATCAAGCCGCTCGCGCGACTGCTCGTGATTGGCGACGCCTCGCTGGTCACGAATCGATTCCTCGCTTCCGGATCGAATCGCGACCTGGCGGTCGAGGCCGTTCGCTGGCTCACGACCCAGGACCGCGTCCTCGGGTTGAGCGCGAAGGCGGGGCCGTCCGCGGTGCTCCGGCTGGATCCCGCGGGCCTGCGGGCACTGCTCTATGGCGTCGAGTTCGGGCTGCCGCTCCTCCTGGTGCTGGCCGGAGCGGGCATCTGGATGATGCGCCGCGATCGAGGCGCGGGATGAGTCCCGCCTCGCGTCGCCGTCCCGGCGCGCAGCGCATCCTCCAGTGGGTCCTGCTGGCTGCGGCCGTCGTGCTCCTGATCGTCTGGATTCGCACCCGTCCCGGGCAGCGCGGCGCGCCGGTGCCGGCGATCGCCCCGCCCCTCGCGCGCGGCGAGGGCGCGGTCGCGATCGGTCTGGTCTTCACGCGGCCCATGGAGCGTTGGGCGATCGAGCCGCAAGGAGACCGGTGGTGGATCCGGGAGCCGATCCGTGACCTGGCGAGCGCGCGCATGGTGCGCGAGCTCCTCCGGGCGCTCGAGGAGCTCGAGGTGCGCCGCTTTCTAGCGACCGACTCACTCGCGCGCTACGGGCTCGACCCGCCCGGGCTCACCCTGACGGTGCGTGAGGCGGGGGGCATCACGCGTGAGCTGCGCCTCGGCTCCACCGCTCCGGCCACGGGAGACACCTACGCGACCTGGAGCGGTCTGCGCGGCGTGGCGCTCATTCCGAGCTTCATCGTCGCGCGCTTCTTCTCGTCGGACCTCTTCGTCTGGCGCGAGCGTGAGCTGCTGCCGCCGATGTCCCAGGCGGTCGACAGCGTCTGGATCGCGAGGGGCAGGGAGCGGCTGCGGGCAGAGCGGACCGACGCGGAGCAGTGGCGCTTCCTCTCGCCCCGCGACCGCGAGGCGGACGCCCTCAGCCTCGAGCGGACGGTCGCGGGCTTCTCGCGTCTCAGCTTCGGGGGCTTCATCGACGACCCGGCGGCCTGGGGCAGCCTGGGCCTGGACCCGCCGCGCGCCACCTGGGTCGTCTTCCGTGGCGGGCGCGCCGACACGGTGCGGGTGGGCGCCCAGATCGACCCGCTCACGATCGTTCTCAAAACGGGCACCCGGCCTCCCGGTCGTGCCCCGGCGGAGTTCTACCGCTACCTCGTGGGCGGCCTCGAGGCTCTCGAGGCGCGCACGACGGTTGCCGGGGACGCGGCCGAGCTGGCGCACCTGCTGCTGGCCGGGCCCGGGCGCGCGCGCCTCTATGCGCGCAGCGGCAGCCGCTGGCGCGTGGCGGAGGTGCCGCCGGGCGGCGCGCAAGCGCGACTGGAGGCGGGATCCCTGGCTGACACGGTCGGTCTGGCGTGGCGCGACGCGGCGGATGCGCCGCTGGATGGCGACGCGGCCGACCTCTACGCGGTCCCCGGTGAGGCCTGGCTGAAGCCCCTCGCGAGGCCACCGGCACCCGCGACCTTCCCGCTCCGGATCCACCTCTGGGACCGGACTCACCGTCACGCCTGGGTCCTGCTCGCGCCGGAGCCCGCGGGAGCGCCGGGAGGCGGGACGGCGGCGCGCGCCATCGGCTCGCGGTTCCCGACGAAGCCGATGCGGCTCCGGCTGGACGGCCTGCCGCGTTGGGTGCGGCGCCTGGAGCCCGGTGCGTGAGAGGGCCGCGACGCATCGCGATTGACGCGGGAGCGCGCCGCCCGTAGCATGCGCGGCAACGCCGAAGGGTGGGTAGCCGGGGACCGAGTGGTTTCGAAATGAACGCGCTGGACATCGCTCTGCTGGGCTTGGTGTTGATCTCCGGTTTGCTCAGTCTGCGGCTCGGGCTGGTACGCGAGGTCTTCGCGCTCGGCGCGCTGCTCATCGGCATCTTCGGCGCGATCCTGCTCTCGCGCGCCTTCTCGCCGTTGCTGCCGGAGCTCTTCGGAAGTGCGGCGGTGACGCAGATCATCTTCTTCCTGGTCTGCTTCCTGGTGCTGCACGTCTTCATCTCGCTGATCGGCGCCGGGATCTCGCGCTTCCTCCGCGCGGCCAAGCTGAGCGTGGTCGATCACCTCTTCGGGTTCCTCTTCGGCGTGGCGCGCGGGACGGTGCTGGCGATCCTGTTGATCGTGGGGCTCACCTTCGTGCTGCCGGCCAGGCATCCGCTCTTCGCCGGCAGCCACGGCTGCGCCTGGGCGGACACGCCGGTGCGGATCTTCTCCGACCTGCTGCCGGAGAAGGCGGGTGAGTTCCTGCGGGCGCGCTACGGCACCCTGCGCGGAGCGGGGGCGCCGGTGGCTCCGGCCGTGCCGGCCGGGCGCGGGGAGTCGGCGCGGCTGACGGCGGGAAGCGGCGCGCGGCCCGCCTAGACGCCCGCCACGACGGATCGGTCTTCCGTTCGCGGACGCGGGCCCCAGAGCGCCCAGGCCCCGCGCGCGAGACCGATCGCGGGCGCCGCCAGCACGACGCCGACCACGCCCAGGAAGGTCCCGAGCAGCAGCATCACGAGCAGGAGCACCACCGGCTTCGTGCCCAGGCGGCGACCGACGATGCGTGGCGAGAGCAGGTTCTGCTCGGTCAGCTGCACGATCGCGAGCACCAGCGCGGTCTTGGCGACCATCGCCAGGGGCGCCGGGCTGAAGAGCGCGGCGGAGACGGCCAGGATCGCCGTCACCCAGAAGCCGAGGGTCGGTACCAGATTGAGGACGCCGGCGAGCGTGCCGAGGAGGAGCGCGAAGGGCAGGCCGATGATGAGGAAGCCGGCGATGCTCATGACGGTGATGATGAGCGCGACCAGGAGCTGCGCCTTCAGCCACGCGGCAACCGTCTCCTGAAAGCCCGTCGCGAGGAGCGCGGCCCGCTCGCGCGCGGTCGCGCTCAGGTAGGGGCGGAGTTGGTCCCGCAGGCGGTCGTAGTCGACGAGCAGGTAGTAGGTCAGGATCGGCGTCAGGAGGAAGAAAGAGCCGACTTGGGCCGCGGTCGCCAAGCCGTGACCGACGTGCACCAGGCCGCTGGCGAGCGCCCGCAGGATCCGCTCGGCATTCGGCAGCAGGGCCGACATGTCCGCCGGCAGCTTGGTGCCGCTCTCCGGGAACCACCGCGCGAGCCAGGGCCCGGCGCGCGCGACGACGCTGGCGTACGCCTCGGGCAGCTTGCCGATCAGGACGCGCGCCTGCTCCAGCAGGACCGGTAGCAGGCCGAGCGCGAAGAGGAGGACGAGCCCCCCGGCCGGCAGGAGCACGGTGAGAGCCGCCAGGCTGCGCGGCAGGCGGCGCGCCTCCAGACGGTCCACCAACGGATCGAGCAGGAAGGCGAGCAGCAACGCGGCGAGCGCCGGATAGACGATCGCCCGCGCGCGCGCCAGCATCCAGAGCACGATCAGCACTCCGATGGCCAGGAGGACCTGGCGCACCGGGCGCCGATTACGCCAGGGCCAGAGCAGCAGCGCCAGCAGGGCGCCGCCGACGATGGGGGAGAGGAGCGCGCGCGTCGACCAGAGGGTCGCGGCCAGAAGCAGCACGGCCGCGATCACCAAGAGCCAGGCGGAAGGTCGTCGCACGGATCCTCTCCCGGGTCCGGTCCTCACCTTGTCGACGAACGCCCGGCACCGTACCATGACCGCGGGGTCACGGGAAGATCGGGGAGGTGACCGTGTTTCAGATCTTCAAGACACGCGTGATCGTCCACGACGGCGAGGCCGCCGTCGAGGGCCTGGTCATACCGGCCAACGACCATCTCTGGATGGGCGCCGGCCCGGCGCTCAAGCTCAAGCAGGCGGCGGGAGAGGCGGTCGAGGTCGAGGCGGTGCGCCAGGGCCCCGCGGCGCTGGGTCAGGTGATCCCGACGGGTGCGGGCAGTCTCGGCTACCGGCGCATCTACCACGCGGTCGTGATGGGCCAGGATCTGAAGGTGCGCCACGACCAGCTCCGCCCCGCGCTGACCGCGGCGCTCGATCTCGCCGCGCGCGAGAAGTTGACGACGCTCGGCATCGCTCCGCTGGAGGCGGAGGAGATGGTGGGTCCGTTTCGCCAGGCCGCGCGCGCGATCGTGACGGCGCTCTTTGACCGGCTCTCCGAGCCGACGACGCTGAAGGAAGTCTTCCTCGTCACCCACCGTCCGGAGGCGCGCCAGACATACCGGGAGGCGTTCCTCGAGGTGCTCGGGCATCACGGCGCGTGACGCGCCCCGTCACACCCAGGAGCCGAGCGGTGAGGCCTTCAGACCGAACTTTGCCAGCGAGTAGAAGCCCCAGAGCGGGAGCACCAGGCCGGCGGCACGTCCGCGCGACATCCCGGTCACGCTGGAGACGCCGAGGATCACCAGCGCCAGGATCCAGAGGTCGAAGAGATCGAGCAGATTGAGGGCGAAGCCCCCCAACCCCTCGGTGCCGGTCAGCGCCGCGGGGCTGAAGTAGACGTCCAGGCTTCCCTTGGCCAGCTGCAGCGGTGCCCGCACGATCTCGCGCAGTCCGGCGGGGAGCGAGCCGTAAGACATCACCGCCAGCATCGGCGCGAACGTGGTCCGAGCCTCCATCACGAAGACGGCCCCGGCCAAGAGCAGCGCCGCCGGAAGGAGGAGCCGCAGCGCGATCTGGATGACCATGCCGAGGAGCGTCTGCCAGATGAGCGCCACAGGCTTCGGATTCGCCTTCTGCTCCTCGACGGCCCGCGCCACCTCGTGCGCTTTCTCCTCGGTCAGGAGGCCCTTCTCCACCAGCTGATCCATCACCGCCTGCTGCTTCTCGAGATAGAGCGGGCGCAGCACGGTCTGCGCCGGCAGAACGAGGAGCAGCGCGACCAACGCGGCCGGGAGGATCCAGGACCAGTCCTTGGGCGTGAAGCCCGTGAAGGCCGTGGCCGGCCGCGTCAGGACCGCCGGGATGCGGCGCAGGGCCGCGGCGGCGCTCACTGCGGGCGACCCGCGGGCGTCGCGTCCGAGCGCGCGTCCGCGGCGAGCATCGCCGCCGCCTGCGGCAGCAGATCCATCGCCCGGAGCAGCGCGGGATCATCCCGCTCGAGAATCCGGTAGCGCTCCTGGTCGCCCCAGAGGTTCCGCGCGATCTCGGCCGTGATCCCGCGCCGGATCTCGTCCTGATGGACCGCAAAGCTGTCCGGGTCGAAGTCGAAGTCCTTCTGGTTCTCGAGGAAGGTCTTGAAGCCGGCGACGATCTCGTCACTCGGCTGGAAGTGCTGATAGAAATCGTCGAAGGTCCCCGGCCACGCAATGCGCTTCGCGTCGCGCAGGTCATTCGCGTAGTCGAAGTACTTGCGGGTGAAGAGCAGCTGCTGGTTCAGCCGGCTGGTGCGGTAGATCTCGTTGATGCGCACGTCGGGCGTGATGCCGCCGCCGCCATAGACGTTCCGGCTCTGCAGCAGCGTGTGGTAGACCGGACGTCCCGTCGTGTCCGCCGGGCTCGACTCGGCCGGCTCGGTATCGGCGACCAGCGAGTCCTCCTCGCCGGCGTGCCGGTAGTAGTCGAGGCGGTCGCCGGGCAGATACGGTCGCTGGATGAGCCGCCCGCTCGGCGTGTAGTAGCGCGCCACGGTCAGGAGGAGGGCGCCGTCGTTGTGCAGCCGGTATTGGCGCTGCACCAGGCCCTTGCCGAAGCTGGTGTGGCCGGCGACCAGCGCCCGGTCCCAGTCCTGCAGCGCACCGGCGACGATCTCCGAGGCACTCGCGCTGCCGGCGTCGATCAGCACCACCAACGGTATCAGGCAGTCGCTGGGGTGATCGCTCGCGAAGTACTCCTCGGTCGACCCCGGCACGCGGCCGGAGGTGTAGACGATCTTCTTCGTCCCGCTCAGGAACATGTCGGAAACGTCGACGGCGGCGTTCAGATAGCCGCCGGAGTTGCCGCGCAGGTCGAGGATCAGCCGGTCCATGCCCTGCGCCTTCAACTCGTCCAGCGCGCCGGCCAGTTCCTCGGCGGTCCGCGCCGAGAAGTTGCGCATCATCACGTAGCCGACGCCGGGCGCGAGCATGAAGTGGTACGGGACGCTCTGGATCGGGATGTCGTCGCGCACGATCTCGAACTCGAGCGGCTTCGGCTCATCGATGCGGCGCACCGTGATGTGGACCTTGGTCCCCTTGGGGCCCCGCAGCTTGTCGAAGACCTCCTGCTCCTTGATGCCGTAGGCCGACTGCCCCTCGATGTGGGTGATGATGTCGCCGCTACGTATCCCGAGGCCGTAGGAGGGGCCGCCCTCGATGGGGGAGATGACTGTCAGGTTACCGTCGCGGATCTGGAAGGAAACGCCGATGCCCGAGTAGGTGCCGCGGTTGCGCTCTTCCATCTCGCGGAAGCGCTTCGGGTCCATGTAGTTGCTGTGGGGGTCGAGACGGTCCAGCATGCCCGTGATCGCGCCCTCGATCAGGCTGTCAGGCGCGACCTCCTCGACGTAGAACTGGGAGACGAGGTTCAGGACCTCGTTGAAGAGGTGGACCTCATCGTAGATGTTCTTTCCGGCGGCCACGACGTCCCGCAGGAAGACCCCCCCCAACAGCATCGTGAGCAGGAACAGGCCTGCCGGCAGGGCGACCATCCAGCGTCGACGCGTCATCCATCCTCCTCTGCGGCGGGCGCCCGGGCGCACCGCGCGAAACTCCCGCTCGCATCTACTATGTAGGCTAGCAAAGGGTTCCGTGCCCGGCAAACCGAATCCGCCCGACGCCGGGGTCCGGGCGCCCTGCGCGCTTGCGCCCCCGGTCCGCGGGTGTATCCTGCCCGGGCATTATCGGACGATCGGGCGCGATGGCGCAGCCTGGAGGGCGGATGGGCGGCTGGAGCGAGAGGCTGGAACAGCGGATCGCCTCGCGGGAGGCCCGCCCGGCGGTGGTCGGTTTGGGGTACGTGGGCCTGCCCCTGCTGGTTGAATTGGCCCAGGCCGGCTTCCGGACGATCGGCGTCGACATCGACGCGGAGCGCGTCCGGCAGCTGCGCGAGGGGCGGAGCTACGTCCAGGACGTGCCGGACGCGGCGGTGGCAGCGGGGGTCCGCGACGGGCGGATGGAGGTCGGCACGGACTTCGACCTCCTGCGGGACGCGGACTCGATCGACATCTGTGTCCCGACACCGCTCCGGAAGACCCGCGACCCGGATGTCTCCTACATCGTGGCGGCCGTCGACGGCGTCATCCCCCGCTTCGGGCCCGGCAAGCTGGTGATCCTGGAGAGCACGACCTACCCGGGCACGACCGAGGAGCTGCTGCTGCCCCGGCTGGCCGCCCCCGGGCTCCAGGTGGGGGAGGACTTCTTCCTCGCCTTCTCGCCGGAGCGCGTTGATCCCGGCAATGCGCGGTACACGACGAAGAACATCCCCAAGGTGGTCGGCGGTGTCACTCCCACCTGCACCCGACTCGCCGCGCAGCTCTTCGCCTGCGCCGTCGAACGCGTGGTGCCGGTCTCCTCGACGCGTGTGGCGGAGATGGTGAAGCTGCTCGAGAACACGTTCCGCAGCGTCAACATCGGGCTGGTCAACGAACTGGCGCTGCTCAGCGACCGCATGGGGATCGATGTCTGGGAAGTGATCGATGCCGCCTCGACCAAGCCCTTCGGGTTCATGCCCTTCTATCCCGGACCGGGCCTGGGCGGCCATTGCATCCCGATCGATCCGTTCTATCTCTCCTGGAAGGCGCGGGAGAGCGGCTTCGAGGCGCGCTTCATCGAGCTGGCGGGACACGTCAACGCCAGCATGCCCGCGCACGTGGTCGGCAAGGTGCAGCGCGTGCTGAACGACGAGCGCAAGGCGCTGCGCAGCGCCCGCGTCCTGTTGATCGGGATCGCCTACAAGGCGGAGATCGACGATCTGCGCGAATCGCCGGCGCTGGACGTTTGGAAGCTGCTCGAGGAACAGGGCGCGGTCGTCGCCTATCATGATCCGTACGCGCCTGCCTGCCGGCGTGGCGATGGGCGCGTCGCGTCGCGGCCGCTGGACGCGGTGACGCTGCGGGAGGCGGACGTGGTCGTGATCACGACCGCGCATCGGAAGCTGGACTACGAACTGATCCTCCGGGAGGCCCATCGGATCGTGGATACGCGCAACGCCTTCCGGGGCCGCTCGGACCCAAAGATCACCCGCATCTAGGCCGATGGGGAGAGGGTGAGCGGCAGGCCCGAAACCGAGAACGGGGAGAACGCGGCATGGCCAAGTACCTGGTGACCGGCGGCGCGGGGTTCATCGGTTCCCACATTGCGGAGCGGTTGCTGACCGCCGGGGAGACCGTGCGGGTGCTGGACAACTTCGCTACCGGATCGCGCGCCACGACCGCTGACCTGGCGGCGCGCTTCGGGCCGCGCTTCGAGCTGATCGAAGGGGACGTCGCAGACCCCGATGCCTGCGTCCGGGCGACCGCGGGCGTGGACGTCGTCTTCCACGAGGCGGCGCTCGCCTCGGTGCCGCGCAGCATGGCGGACCCGCTGAGCACCAACCGCGCCAACGTGAGCGGCACGCTATGCCTGCTCCTGGCGGCGCGGGACGCCGGCGTGAAGCGGCTGGTCTACGCCGGGAGCTCGTCGGTCTACGGCCGCTCCGAGAAGCTGCCGAAGGCCGAGACCGATCCCCCCGCGCCGGCCTCGCCCTACGCGCTGAGCAAGTATGTGGGCGAGGAGTACACGCGGCTCTTCGCCGAGCACTTCGGCCTTTCGACCGTCACGTTGCGCTACTTCAACGTCTTTGGCCCGCGCCAGGATCCGAACTCGCCGTATGCGGCGGTGATCCCGGCCTTTCTCATGCGGCTGCGGCGTGGCGAGCCGCCGATCGTGCACGGCACCGGCTTACAGTCGCGGGACTTCACCTTCATCGGCAACGTGGTCGACGCGAACCTGGCCGCGGCGCAGGCCGGGGCGACCGGCGTCTTCAACATCGCGTGTGGATCGCGCAACTCGCTGCTGGAGCTGCTCACGATCCTGCAGAGCATTCTCGGCACGCAGCTCAAGCCGGTGCACGAACCGTGGCGTCCCGGCGACGTGCTGCACTCGCAGGCGGACATCGAGCGCGCGCGGCGGGAGCTGGGATACCGTCCGAAGGTCACGCTGCGCCAGGGTCTCGAGCAGACGGTCGCCTACTTTCAGAGCCTGCCGCAGGACTAGTCGCGCCCAGCGGCGAAGGCGCACGGCCCGGTAGGCATTCCGCACGGCCTGCGTGAGCCTGCCCTCCGGCGGGGGCCTCTTCCCCCCATGCCGGCGGGGCTGAGAGGGCATCCAGTCCTCTGCCCCGTAAGGGGTTAGATCCGCTGTCCGGTAGGCGGCCGCCCAACCCGCCCCGGGGGCATGCTCTCTGCATCCCAAGCGGAGCATGAGGGCAACCGCAGCTCTGCATCTCGCACTCTGCCTCGTGCTTCTTGCCGGTCTCGCCGCCCCGTCCGCCCAGGCGGACGCGACGAGCGGTCATGCGTACGAGTTCCTGCGACTCGCCGCGGAGCCGGTGGGCCGCGCCCTTTCCGGTGCGCACCTGGCGAGCGTCGAGGGTCCCGCCTCGCTCGCCTGGAACCCGGCCGGTCTGGGCGAGAGCGCGCCCAGCGCCCTCCTCCTCTCGCACGCCGCCTGGACCGCCGGCACGGCCTGGGAGTGGGGTGCGCTCAACCTGCGGCACGGCTCGGGCGCCTTCGGCGTGGGGTGCGGCGTGCTGCGCAGCGGCAGCCTGGAGGGGTACGACCGTGACGGCCGATCGACCGGCGATTTCACGCCGCAGCAGGCCTACGCCACGCTCGGCTACGGTCGCGCGCTCAGCGCGGCCGTGAGCGCCGGGCTGATGGTCGAGGGGATCCTCGCCGGCGACGGCATCGAACCCGCGGATCGCAGTTGGGCGCTGGGCGGCGGCGTCCTGGTCCACCTGGGGCGCGCGGATCTGGCGCTGGCGGCGCTTCACTGGGCTCCCGCGCTGGAGCGTGACGGGGAGAGCTATCCGCTGCCCGGCACGGTCCGCGCGGGCGGGAGCGTCGCCCTGCCCGGCCACACGCGTCTGCATGCGGCGGCCGAGTACCTCGCGGGCGCGGGCGCCAGCGGGCGCTTCGGCGCCGAGTGGCGCGCGACGGATGCGGTCGCCGCGCTCGGTGGCGCGACGCTCGCCACCGTGGGGGGTACGGCGGAGCTGCAGCCGACGGCCGGTCTCGCCATCGATCTCGGACGGGTGCGCTTCGCCTACGCCTACCAGCCGGACACCGAGATCGAGGCGGTGCATCAGCTCGCGCTCACGGCCCTCCTCGGCGCGTCGCGCTGATCGCGCGCCGCGCTCGCGCCAGCCTCCCGCATCCCCGCCCCCCGCGGCCCGGCCATCGGCTTGCCGTCTCCAGGCTCGGCTGCTAACGTAGCGCTTCCGCGTCGCCGCCGGCGCTCGTCGCGGCGGCGGTCGGAGGCGGGCGCTCGCACCGGGCGCGATGGCGGAGGCTTCAGATGCCGCACATGCTGGTCACAGGAGGCGCGGGTTTCATCGGCTCGCACGCCGCGCTGCACTTCGCCCAACGCGGGTACACCGTAACCGTGTTGGACAACCTCTCCCGCGGGGAGCTGCTGCAGCGCCCCGACCCGAATGCGCTCTTCAACTGGAACCACCTGGCGGATGGCGCGGGCATCGAGCGCGTCCGCGGCGACGTCCGGGACGCCGCGACGGTGGACGCGTTGGCCGCGCGCGCCGACGTGATCCTGCACGCTGCAGCCCAGACGGCGGTGACGACGTCGGTGCGGGATCCGGAGACCGACTTCCTCTGCAACGCGCTCGGGACCTTCCGGGTCCTCGATGCCGCGCGGCGCGGCGGCCGGCGGCCGACGGTGCTCTTCTGCTCGACGAACAAGGTCTACGGCGACAACGTCAACTCGATCGGCGTCGAGGCGGGGGAGGGACGCTACCGCTTTCCGGCGGCCTGGGCCCAGGGCGTGCCGGAGACCTTCTCGGTCGACCGCTGCGAGCACACGCCCTACGGCTGCTCGAAGCTGACCGGGGACCTCTACGTCCAGGACTTTGGCCACCTCTACGGGCTGCGCGTCGGCGTCTTCCGCATGTCCTGCATCTACGGCACGCGCCAGTTCGGCATGGAGGACCAGGGCTGGGTTGCCTGGTTCGTGATCGCGGCCCTCGCCGGACGCCCGCTGACGATCTTCGGCGACGGCCGCCAGGTGCGCGACGTCCTCTGGATCGACGACCTGGTCTCCGCCTACGAGGCCTTCATCGAGCACGGGAAGGGAGTCGAGGTCTTCAACATGGGAGGTGGCCCGGAGCAGACGCTCTCGTTGCTCGAGCTGCTGGAGGTGATCGCGGAGGCGACGGGCATCCGGCCCGCGGTCACGTACGCCGACTGGCGGCCGAGCGATCAGAAGGTCTACGTCTCCGACATCCGGCGCGCGCGCGAGCGGCTCGGCTGGACGCCGGCGGTCACGCCCCGCGCGGGCGTCCAGCGGCTGATCGAGTGGACTCGGGCCCATGCGGCGCTGTTCCGGGCGTAGCGGGGGAGCGCGGGGGATGCGCCGCGGCGGCGCCGTTCGGGGCGCGGGCGCGATCCTCCTGCTGGCGGCGGGCGTGGCGGCGGGCTGCGGCTACTCCTTCTCCGGCTCCTCGCTGCCCTCGCATCTGCGCACGATCGCGGTGCCGATCTTCCGCAACGAGTCACTCGACCCGACGATCGCGGAAGAGGTGACGCGCGGGATCTCGGACCGTTTCCTGGAGGACAATCGGCTCAAGGTCGCCCGGGAGGCGACGGCGGACTGCCTGCTCGAAGGGCGGGTCCTCTACTACGAGCGCAAGGTCTACGGGTACACGGCGGACCAGGACCCCGAGACGTACATTGTGGTGGTCCGCGTGGCGGTCGTGCTGAAGGATCGCGTCAAGAATCGCGACCTCTGGTCTAACGAGCGCCTCGAGGCGACCGCGACCTACCCTGCCAGCGGGGCCTCCGGCGGGGGCCTCCCGGCCAACGAGGCGGAGGCGCGGCAGGAGGCGATCAAGACCCTGGCCCAGGACATCCTGGCGCACAGCCTGGAGCAGTGGTGAGCGGGCGAACCCTGCGCTGGAACGAGATGCTCCGCCGGCTCGGCCAGGCGCCGGCGGTGGGGATCTACGCCTTCTGCGGCCCCGAGGCCTTCCTCAAGCAGGAGACGCTCGAAGCGATGCGGCGGGGGCACGGAGGCCGCGGGGAGGCGGCCCGCCGCTATGCGGTCGACACCTTCCAGATCGGCGAGCACGAGGCGGCGGCGATCTGGAGCGCGGCGGACCAGGGCGGGCTCTTCGGCGCCGAGCGGATCGTCTGGGTGGACGGACTGGAGCGGCTGGCGCGGGCCGGCGCGAAGGAGCGCGCCGGCTGGCTCGCTTTTGCCAAGCGGGGTTCGGCCCACCCGGTCGTACTGTCGAGCATCGAGACGTCGCGGGACCTTGCGCGGCGGGCCGCCTTCCTGGGCGAGCTGCTGGGGCTCGTGACGACGGTCGACTACTGGCACCTGTTCCCGCCGGACGCCGCACGCTGGGTAGTGCAGTACGGTGAGCGGATGGGCCTGAAGATCGCGCCGCGCGCCGCGGGACGTCTGGTGGAGCACTGGGGCACCGACCTGATGGCGCTCGCTCGCGAGGTCGAGCGGATCAGTTTGGTCCACGAAGGCGGCACGCTGGGGGAGAAGGACCTCGGCGAGCTGACGCGCGCCGGCATCCTCGGATCGTCCTGGGCCTGTGTGGAGGCGGTGCTCGCGGGTCGCCTGCGGGATGCGCTCGACACGCTAGCTGTCGTCCGGCGAGAGGAATCGGCCTTCAGCTTGACGTGGAAGGTGAGCCGTGGCGTCGCGCAGGTCCTCGCGCCGTCGGCGGGCGGTCGAAACGCGGCCGCCTCCCGGCCGCCGTCGCGGACTTCGGAGGCGGAGAAGAATCTGCTTGGCCGGCTCCTGTGGGGGTGTTACCAGTGGGAACGTTCGCTCAAGAGCGGGCGCTGGGTCGGCGCACACGACTTCGCGGCCCTCGAGGGCGTGATCGCCGCGCACGGTGTGCGGCGGAGAGAACGGGGCGGCACCGAGGGGAGGACAGGGGATGTCCCCGATCGTGGAGGTCACGGACGCCAACTTCGCGCATGAAGTCCTGAGTTCACCCTTGCCCGTGATGCTCGACCTGTGGGGAGACTGGTGCGAGCCGTGCAAGGCGCTGGATCCGGTCGTCGGTGAGATCGCCAGGACCTTCGCGGGCAAGATCAAGGTCTGCAAGATGGACGTGGCCACCAATCCACGAGCGGCGAGCGCGCTGCACGTGCAGAGCGTCCCGACGCTGTTGTTCAT
>Ga0163210_1000408_pt1 | contig 18000 bp, 20 predicted proteins | sample Kivu_220m_FD_113536 | JGI IMG/M metagenome (GOLD analysis project Ga0163210, IMG submission 113536) | Freshwater microbial communities from Lake Kivu, Western Province, Rwanda to study Microbial Dark Matter (Phase II) - Kivu_220m | ecosystem: Environmental > Aquatic > Freshwater > Lake ...
AAACAATACCAACAAAAACATTCAAAGGGGAAAAATCGTTAGATAGAGGAGATTTTAGGCGCAAAACCGGCGGCCGGTTTTTAGGGCGTTCTCGCGCCGGGTTTGGCCGACGCGAGGAGGTTAGCCGAAAAGACGACTTGGATTCCAAGTTGCTTGATTTAGCCCGGGTGTCGCACACCCGCGCCGGTGGCCGGCGTTTACGCTTCCGCGCGATCGTTATCAGCGGCAATAGGGCGGGCAAGGTTGGCTTGGGCGTTGCTTCGGGATTGGACGTGGCGCAGGCTGTGGAAAAGGCCACCGCCCAATCAAAGAAAAACATAATCACAGTGCCAATGGTTGGTCAAACGATTTCTCATGAAGTTATCGCCAAAGTTGGTCCAGCACAAGTGGTAATCAAACCCCAACGCAAAGGTAGGGGATTGATCGCCGGAGGTGTGGTGCGCTTGATTTGCCAATTGGCCGGGATTAAAGATATTTCCTCAAAACTTTTGGGTACGACAAAAAACAAACTTAACAACGCTCGTGCCACGTTTAAGGCGTTTGAATCCTTGAAACGCCAAACCAACGCAAAAGAATCTGTTGCTGCCGTGCCGTCGCCGGAAGCAAAGGCGGGTGTTGTTGCGCCGGAAACCAAATAAAAACAATTTAAATAGTTTCATTGTTATGCAGATTCATCAATTAAACGCGAAAAAATTAAATAAGTCCAAAAAACGCATTGGTCGCGGCGGAAAACGCGGTACCTATTCAGGACACGGTGGCAAAGGACAAACTGCCCGCGCCGGCGCGAATTTCCGGCCGATCGTGCGCGATATTCTGAAACGCTATCCAAAATTGCGGGGGTATAAAAATCGCCCGACAAAAGCAAAACCCAAAATCATTAATATTGAAATTCTGGAAGCGAAATTCAAAGAAGGGGAGTTTATTACGCCGCAGGTTTTGGTTGAAAAAAAATTGGTACGTCGAGTTGGCGCAAAATTACCGCGGATAAAAATTTTGGGCAATGCCGCCGTTTCAAAAAAATTAAACATCGTCGGCTGCGATGTGTCCGAATCATCCAAAAAAATAATTAAAAAAGCCGGCGGCACCATCAAAATTTAAAATTTTAATTTTTCAATTTTAAATATTTATGATGTGGTATCAAACTGTCATCCAAACTTTTAAAATCAAGGATTTGCGCGCCAAAATATTTTTTGTGCTGGCGATTTTTATGATTTTCCGCTTAATGGCTAACATTCCGATTCCGGGAATCAATCACGATCAGCTTAAAATCTTTTTTCAGCAGTTCCAAATGTTTCAGCTTTTAGGCGCGTTTACCGGCGGATCGATGGATCGACTTTCAATCGTAATGCTTGGTTTGGGACCATATATCACCGCAATCATTATTTTGCAGTTGCTGACGATGATTTTCCCGGCTTTGGAGCGAATGTATAAGGAAGAAGGTGAAGCCGGGCGGACCAAGTTCAATCAATACGCGCGGATTGCCACGGTGCCTTTGGCATTGTTACAGGCCTATGCCATGACTGTTTTGTTGCAGCGTCAGAATGTGATTGAGTTCCCGTCCTTTTTAGTAATGATCGCGTCGCTTTTAACAATCGCCGCCGGTTCGATGCTGTTGATGTGGCTGGGCGAATTGGTTACCGAAAAGGGAATCGGCAATGGCGTGTCGCTTTTGATATTCGCGGGTATTGTGTCGGACTTCCCGAAAAACATTCAGCAAATGATCACGGCTTATGATCCATCAATGATCGTTAGTTATGCCGCGTTTTTTCTGATGTCGGTGGCCATGGTGGCGGCCGTGGTTCTGGTTAATGAGGCACGTCGCAACATACCCGTGTCTTACGCCAAGCGGGTGCGGGGGATGAAAATGGTGGGTGGCGTCTCAACCTATTTGCCGTTAAACGTCAATCCGGCAGGCGTGATCCCCATAATTTTCGCGCTTTCAATCTTAATTTTCCCGTCAATGATCGCCAATTTCTTCTTGTCGGCGCCGGGCTGGGTGGGAAAAATCGCTTCAACAACCGTTAATCTTTTCCGGGCTGATAGCGCGTTTTATGTGATTTTCTATTTCATTTTAGTGGTGCTTTTCACTTATTTTTACACTGCAGTAACTTTTGATCCCAAGCAAATTTCAAACAATTTGCAGAAAATGGGTGGGTTTGTTCCCGGTATTCGTCCGGGATCGCCAACCGCGGATTTTTTGCGTTATATTTTAAACCGCGTGCTGCTCGTGGGAGCGATCTTTTTGGGAATTATTGCGATTATGCCCCAGATTGTCGGTTCTGCGACCGGTGTACAATCTTTTAGTTTTTTGATCGGCGGCACGTCGCTGCTGATCGCGGTCAGCGTTATTTTGGAGACACTGCGCCAGATCAAAGCGCAGCTCCAAATGCGTGAATATGAAACTTTTTAACAAAGATAATAAAGCAAAAAAAGAAGCTTTAAAAAACATCAACGGCAATAATATCCAAAAAGTGATCTTACTTTTTGGTCCTCCGGGCGCGGGCAAGGGCACGCAAGCGGAGTTATTGGCGTCAAAATTCTATTTTTATAACCTTGATACCAGCCGAGTTCTTGAAGAAAAATTCAAAAACGGCAAACCCGACGAAACCATTGCAATCAACGGCAAACAATTTTTAATCACCGACGAAGCTGAAAAACGGCGCAAGGGAGTGCTTTGTTCGGTTGAATTCACCGCGCTTTTGATGAATAAAAGAATAGCCGAGATTTATGATTTGGGCAAATCGCTGATTTTATCCGGTTCACCCCGCTCGCTGGCCGAAGCTAAGATCGAAGTGCCATACTTGGAGAAACTCTACGGCAAAGAAAATATTCATATTCTTTTTCTCAATCTGCCAGCCGAGCAAACGATATTTCGCAACAGCAACCGCCGGATATGCGAGTTAATGCGCCATTCAATACTCTATATTCCCGAAAACGCCAACTTGAAACGATGCCCGTTAGACGGATCACGCTTAGTGCGCCGCGACCTTGATAACGTGGAAACCATAAAAGAGCGCCTGGAAGAATACAAACTCACTGTGCCGCCGCTTGAGGACTATTATCGGCGCAACAATTTCAATGTCAAAGAAATTAATGCCGACCAATATGTGGAAAATGTTTTTAACGACATTTTGGCCGCGTTGGGTCCGTGTTTCAAGGTCTACGAGATGTAGCACAATGATCTGCCCCCGCATTGGCGGGGGTTTTAGGTAAAAATGATAACTATCAAAAACCACCAAGAAATCGAAATTATGGCGCAAGGAGGAAAGCTTTTGGCCTCGATTTTTAAGCAGGTAGGAAAAGAAGTTCAAATCGGAGTTTCTACTAAACATTTAGACGAATACGCGGAAAAATTGATTCTAGAATGCGGCGGCCAACCATCGTTTAAAGGCCAAGGTGGGTATCCGGCCACGATTTGCATTTCCATTAATGATGAAGTGGTACATGGTGTACCTTCGGTAGATTGTTTTATTAAAAACGGTGATTTGGTTAGTTTAGATATTGGCATGTTCTATCAAGGGTTTCACAGTGACATGGCCGCGACTTTTTGCGTGGGCGACGTTGATCCAAAGATGCGGCGCCTGGCGCGGGTGGCAAAAAAAGCTCTCAAATACGGGATTAAAAAAGCTAAACCCGGCAACACCTTCGGCGATATCGGCAACACGATTCAGCGCTATGTGGAAAGCCAGGGTTTTTCTGTGGTGCGCGATTTGTGCGGGCACGGTATTGGCCGGCAATTGCACGAAGAACCGCAAATTTTTAACTATGGCCAGCGCCACAAAGGCGCAAAGATATCAGTTGGAATGACCTTTTGTATTGAGCCGATGATTACTGCCGGCAGCCCCGAAATTTTTTTGGCCAAAAACAAACAAACTTATAAAACCAAAGACGCCAGTTGGGCCGCGCATTTTGAACACACCTTAGCCATAACTAGCGCTACCCCCCAAATCTTGACAGAATTATGATTTGGTTGTATTATTAAGTACAGGAGGTTTCAAAAATGAAAACCACAATCACCGCAATCGCGGTATTTATGGCGCTGCTTTTTTTAGCGAATCCAGCCCCAGCTCCGGCCCCTTGCTCTGGCGCGGATGACACCTGCAATGATAATAACGCCAGCGGCGGTTTCCCCGCCATCGGGGGGATTATTAAAAAAGAACGCCCCGCAGCCTGAAATGCTCTGCGTGTCAAAAGAGGACCTATGTCTTTTATTGATTCGCTATTGGGAACTTGAAGGACAATTAGTGGAAAATCAAGGCTATCCAAGCATGGAGGTAGCACGGGCAGTGGATAACGTGATGAATATGGTTGTACGAGGATAATCCTCGCACAGCCTTTTTTGTTTGATTTGCTGATTTATGGTAAATTAAAAGAATACTAAATTTAACTATGAAAGATGTTTATTTATCAGTAGTGGTGCCGGCTTATAATGAACAAGATCGGCTGCCAAAAACCTTAGAGGCGATTGGCGCTTATTTGAGCCGCCAGCCGTATAATTACGAAATTATTGCGGTTAATGACGGTTCCAAAGACAATACCGCGTCCGCGGTCAATGCTTTGGTCGGCAAGATTGCCAATCTGAAATTGATAGACAATCGCGTTAACCATGGCAAGGGCTATGTGGTGCGGCAGGGTATGCTTAGCGCCGAGGGTCAAATCCGATTGTTTACTGATTCAGATAATTCCACCCCAATGGAAGAAATTGAAAAACTTCTACCGTTTTTCAAGGACGGTTATGATATCGTTATCGGATCGCGCGACGCCAAAGGGGCGATCCTTGACCCGCCCCAGCCGATGATCCGTCAGTTTTTAGGGGAGGGTTTTGGGTTATTGACCAACATTATCGTCGGCACATGGGGGATTTCTGACACCCAATGCGGCTTTAAAGCCATGACTGCCAGAGCCGCCCAAGATATTCTGCCGCGCTGCCGCGTTGACCGTTTTGCATTTGATCCAGAAATTCTGATGCTGGCGCGGCTTTTAAAATATCGGGTCAAGGAAATCGGGATTTTATGGAAAAACGATTTGCACAGCAAAGTCAAATTAAGCTCAATGTTTAAGATGTTTCTTGATCTTTTACGGATCCGTTTGAACCGAATAAAAGGTGTTTATGGAACAAAATCAAAAAAACAGCCATAAATGCTGCCCGTCAGAACTGCGTTATGATGAAGCTTCGCAGGATTGGGTGGTGATCGCGCCTGGCCGCGGCAAAAGACCAGAACTCTACAAACACCCCCGCGCGCGCGTTGACATGGACCCAAAAGATTGTCCTTTTTGTAATCTAGCTGTGACTCAAGAGCCACCGGTTTTAAGCTACGCAAACAGCAAGAAATTTGCTGGATCATTGCCGTCTGATTGGACTTTGGCAGTTATTCCCAACAAATTTCCAGCGTTTTGTTCGCCTGCCGGTTCAAAAATCTGCAAAATAAAAGATGGTCCGTTATATCACGCGATGGATGCAGTTGGTTTTTGCGAAATCGTGGTCACACGCGACCACGAAAAACACATTGCTTTGATGGATCTGGCGGCAGTCAGAGAAATCCTTGATGCTTACCAATCAAGGTATTTGGCGCTCAAAAAAAACAAGTTTGTTAAATATATTTCCATTTTTCATAACCACGGCATTGAGGCAGGCGCGTCCCAGCCGCATCCACATTCGCAAATTATCACTAGCCCTTTGGTTGATGTGGATTTGCGCCGCGCCATAGTGAAAACAAAAAAACATTTCCGGCGACGCAAAAAATGTTTGGCTTGCGAAATGACCGCTTGGGAAAAAAAAGACAAAAAACGAGTGGTCTTTAAAAATCACGACTTCGTCGCGGTTTGCCCGTTTGCTTCCAAATCGCCGTTCCAGGTAATTATCACCCCCCAAAAACACTCCCCTTATTTTGAATCAATTAGCGAAAGTCAAAAAACATCTTTGGCTGAAATATTTTCGGCAGTGATGAAAAAAATCCACAAGGGATTGGAGGACCCACCATATAATTTCTATTTGCACACTGCGCCATCCGACGGCAAAGCTTATCCATTCTATCACTGGCATTGGACGATTTTACCCAAGACCGCTACCATGGCCGGGTTTGAATTGGGCACGCACATGGAAATTTCCACAATTACTCCTGAAACCGCCGCCGAATACCTAAGAAACCAAAATACCATAGAATAAAGAATCAAGAATTATTAATCAAGAATGAATTTAAAATTCTTAATTCTTAATTCCTGATTCTTGATTCTATTTTTTTATGAAATATCTTGTTGCTAATTGGAAGTGTAATCCGGAATCAATCGCCGCTGCCAAAAAAATTTTAAGCGGTTATGCCAAAAAAATCAAAAAAAGCAAAAGTACCGCCATGGTTGTTTGCCCGCCGTTTTGCTATTTGCAAAACGCCAAAGAAATTCTGAAAAGCAGAACCGCTTTTGGGGGACAAAATTGCCACTGGCAAAGCGGCGCGTTTACCGGCGAGATTTCAACGGCACAGCTAAAAAATGTTGGTTGTAGTTATGTTATTGCCGGTCATTCGGAACGGCGCTTCAATTTCGGCGAGGCCGATCAAATAATCAACAAAAAAATTAAGACCGCGATCGCGACCGGATTAACGCCAATTTTGTGCGTTGGCGAGACCCGCGAACAGCGTATTGACGGCAAGATTACCGAAATTGTCGAAGCGCAAATCAAAGAGGGATTAAAAGACGTTGATGTCACAACTACGCCAATAATTATTGCTTATGAACCGGTGTGGGCTATTGGTACCGGTCAGGCATGCGGCGTTGACGAAGCAAAGTTTGTGCGCGAGTTTATTTCCAACGCCATTAGCGACAAAATCGCGGTGCTGTATGGTGGTAGCGTAAATGCGCAAAATGCCGCCGCCTATGTTAAAGACGCCGGCTTTGACGGCCTCCTTGTCGGCACCACCTCCCTAGACCCCGAAGAATTTTTTGAAATTATTAGCGCGGTTGCCGCGATAAAACCAAAAAGTAAAATTACCGGTCAATAATAACAACATTCCAAAACCGCGAGAATAAAAACAAAAATTCACTGGGTGTTTCCCAAAATAGGGAACGCCATTTTTATTTCAAAACCGAGGTTGACCTTTTGGAACGATCTGGTAGCATAAAAAATATGGAAAATTCGGATAATTTCAAAAACGGGCATTTTTTCAACCCCACAAAAGGCAATTTAACCTTCGACCAAACCATCGAAGAAATTTTTGCGTACATGCAAGAACAGCCGCAAAAGAATTACGAAATCGTGGTTGGTTGCGACTCGGCTTCACTTGAGCAGCCGCGTTTTCCAGTGACCATTGTGGCACGGCGGGTTGGTGAAGGCGGCCGGTTTTTTCTGAAACAAATAAGCTATGGCCGCCGGAAATTTTATAACTTTAAACAAAGGATTTTACAGGAAGTACTTATTTCCTGCGAATTGGCGCTGATTTTGCGCGACGCGTTAGAACTGCGCAAATTGGTTTTACCGCAACCATTGAAATGGAATTTTTCCTACATTCACGCCGACATCGGCGAACAAGGTGCCACACGCGAAATGGTGCGCGAAGTCACCGGCCTTATCCCGGTAACGGCTTTGAACCGATGATCAAGCCGTTTTCGTTCGCGGCTTCGGTAATTGCGGATAAATACACTTAATTGGATATTCATTTGAAATTGGACATTTGACATTGAAAATTTAACACGGATTTTCCGCGGCGCGCAATATTTGTTATAATAAATCTATCGTAAAGCAAGCTAAAACTGTTTTTATTATGGTTAAAAAAGTTATTGATATAATTCCGCCCGACGACAAACCAAAAGATCAGCTTTTTGAATCGACGCCGGGTTTGCCGCGACCAAATCAACCCCAGCCAGAGGTTAAACCAAAAATAACTTTCTTGAACCGCAATGCGGACACTGGCCAAAACTCTGAATCGCCAAATTTAGGCAAGGGTAATTTTTTCAAAGGGATTTTTTTCAAATTGCTTGTTGCAGTTGTTATGGTAGTTTTGGCGATGTATGCTGCGGATTCAAAATTTGCCCAAGCGTTGATAAAGATTTGGCCGGCAACTTCCGATTTGCATCAGGAGTTTAAAATCAACGTTGATCCTTCAATATCGGCGATCGACAAAGATAAAAACATAATTCCGGGATTTGAGATTTCCGTTGAAGACACAATAAAAAACGAATTTCCCGTTACCGGTCAAAAAAACATTCAAGGGAAAGCGCAGGGTATGGTGAAGATTTTCAATAACTACACAGCTCAGCAAAGATTGGTTAAAAACACCCGCTTGCAGGCACCTTTAGAAAAATTACAGCCCGCGTTGGCAAAAGACGAAACGCCCTGGTTTAGGACAACCGAAGACATTATTTTAGCGCCCAAATCATCGGCGACAGTTAAAGTGGTTGCTGATGCTGTTGGCGAGAAATATAACATCGAGCCTTCAGTCTTTTCAATCCCGGGATTGGCCGGCACGCCGCAATACACTTTTATCTATGGTCAATCGTTTGAAAAATTCCAAGGCGGTTCCCAAAACAGCGCCCCCGAAGTTAAAAAAGAAGATATTGAAAACGCCAAAACCGCGCTTGCGGATTTTGCCAAAAACGAGATCAAAAAAGCGCTGGAAGCAAAAGTCAAACAGCAAGGGTTGGAGATTGTCAGCGACAGCATTGAAAAATTTGAATTCGGCTCGCCCGAGATCTTAGCGAAAGCCGGCGACAGCGTTTCCAAAATCGGCGGCAAAATTACCGCCAAAGCAACCGTTTTAGCTTACAAAAAATCCGATATTGACAATCTAAGTAAGATTCTTATTGTAAACAAAATTTCCGCCGGTGACTTACCAAATGAAGAAAGTTTTAACGCCAGATCGTCTTATTCGGGAATTGACCCAGCATCAAGCCGGCCGTCATTGATGGTGGCTGCAGGAATAACAATATATTCAAAAATGGATGAAATTGAATTGAAAAAAGGTCTTTCAGAAAAAGGACGACAGGAAGCACAATTATTCTTAATGAACTACCCCGGCATAAAAGAGGTTAAAATTCAACTTTCGCCGCCATGGCGGCTTAACGTGCCGCGGCCCCTTGATCGTATTCAAATTCAGATTCTTTTGGACTGAGAAAACAAAAACACCGCCCAGTGTGTTGACTTTTGGCGCGTTGTTTGATATACTTTAAAATTGTCGCCAATGTTAAACAAAAAAACATTCAGATTGCAAGGACAAGTAATCGAGTCCTTACCAGACGCCAATTTCCGCGTTAGAATTTCCGACGGTCGGGAAGTGCTTTGTCATCTGGCGGGAAAACTAAAAATGTTTCACATAAAAATTCTCAATGGCGATACCGTGACCGTAGAAATGAGTCCTTATGACGACAAGCGGGGACGGATAGTTTATCGGGGAAAATCATGAAGATTAAAGCGTCAGTGAAAAAAATTTGCAAAGATTGCCAGATCGTTAAAAGAAGCAACAAGATCTACGTTATTTGCAAAAAAAACCCAAAACACAAACAACGCCAAGGATAAATAGTAATTCCAAATTCCAAATTTCAAATGTCAAATGGAATTCTTTTTGGTGTGCCGTAAATTTGGATTTCATTTGAAATTTGATATTTGGATTTTGACATTTTTATTCATATGCCACGTATAATCGGTGTGAATATACCGGATAACAAACAAATCGGGATCGCGCTGGGATATATTTACGGAATTGGCAGATCTTCGGCAAAAATCGTGCTTAACCAGGCAAAAATTAATGCTTCTACTAAAGCCAAGGATTTAACGCCCGAGCAAATGAAACTGATTGAGGAAATCATCAAAAAAAATTACCGCGTCGAGGGCGATCTGAAACGCGACGTAATGATGAATATCAAGCGCTTGAAAGACATTGTTTCTTGGAGAGGTATGCGTCATTCCCGCAATTTGCCAGCCAGGGGTCAGCGGACAAAAACAAACACACGCACGGTACGGGGTAATGTGCGCAAGACCGTCGGTTCGGGTCGCAAACCGCCAGCAACACCCACCTAAAACCAACCAAGAACTAAGATCCTAGAACTAAGATCTATAAATTCGCATTTCTAGCTTTGGGATATTAGATATAGTTCTTAGTTCTGGGTTATTAGTTCTAAGATAATTATCATGGGTAAAAAGCATGTTGCCACACAAAATAAAGAAGAGTTGTTAAAAGAAAGAGATGCAGTTGAGGCCAAGGTGAAAAAAGAATTCATGGTCAAAGCGCCGATTCGTTCACGCCAAGGGAAAGTTTGTATTTCTTCATCCTATAACAACACCATAATTTCGCTTAGTGACGAGGGCGGGAATATTTTATGTTGGAAATCAGCCGGAAGCATTGGTTTTAAAGGTACCAAAAAGGGAACGCCGTTCGCAGCGTCAAAAGTCGCCGAAGCAATCGCTGAGGTTATCAAAAAACTGACGATGGAAAAAGTGCGGGTAACCGTAAAGGGTGTCGGTTCGGGTCGCGATTCGGCGATAAGGTCACTGGCAGCTCGCGGTATTGATATCGTTTCCATAAAAGATGTCACACCGATTCCCCATAATGGTTGCCGTCCCAGAAAGACGCGGCGCGTCTAAAAACGCAAAGGAGGGTAAATTTCAGAAGAAAAACAAATGCATCACGTATTAAAGTTTTAGCATTTGACATTTGAGTTTTGACATTACTTTCATGGATACAAACACAAAATGCAAAATTTGCCGGAGAGCGGGAGCCAAGCTTTTTCTCAAAGGTAATCGCTGCTACGGCCAGAAATGCGCTATGGTGCGCCGGGCGACTACTCCCGGGAAAAAAGGCAAACGGCGAGCGCGTTCGCTTTCGGAGTTTGGACGTGAACTGCGCGAGAAACAACGCATGAAGGCCTGGTATAATTTACGCGAACAACAATTTAAAAACTACGTTAAAACAATTTTGGCCAAAAAGGGCAGCGTTGACGATTTACCGCGCGCGCTAATGGACGCACTGGAGAGCCGGCTGGATAATGTGGTTTTCCGTTTAGGATTTGCGCCATCACGCTTAGCCGCGCGCCAACTAGTGAGCCATAACAATATTCTGGTCAACGGCAAACCGGTGAATTTACCTTCCTATCATGTTGTCAAAGGCGATGTGGTTTCGGTGGCGCCTCGCAAAACCAAAAAGAATTATTTCACGCAATTGCAAACGTTCTTAAAAACCCACAAGACACCGCAATGGTTGACGCTTGATCCGCAAAATTTGGAGGGCAAAAAAACCGGCAACGTTTCGATTGAAGAATTAGCCATGCCCATTGAGATTGGTTCGGTGTTTGAATTTTATGCTCGCTAACCAATAATTTTGATATTTGAAATTTGACATTTTAAAAACCGTTGGGGTCGTGAGCGCGTTCCAAAGTTTAGACTAAGGGATAGAGCTCGACGATCCACGGGAAAAAAATATGGTACCCTTACCTCTTGCCCCAAAAGTTATCGAACGGAAAGGCAATGCCGCATTTATTGAAATCGAAGCGCTCTACCCGGGTTATGGAATAACCGTTGGCAACGCTTTGCGCCGGGCGATGCTTTCATCGCTTGAGGGTGCGGCCGTGACCCAAATAAAAATAAAAAACGTGCCGCACGAATTCACAACAATTCCGGGGGTGGCCGAAGACGTGATCACTTTAATGATCAATGTTAGACAGTTAAGATTTAAAATGACTGGTGATGAACCACAAACTTGCACCCTAAAAATCAAAGGTGAGAAAAGAGTTACCGGTAAAGATTTGGAAATTCCCAGTCAGCTCGAACTTGTTAATCCAGAAGCACCCATTGCCACCCTGACCGCCAAAAGCGCCAAACTCGAGATGGAATTAAAAATCGAAAAAGGAACTGGATTTACCTCCAAAGATACGCATTCCAGCAAGGCAAAGTTGGAGATTGGTGTTATTCCAGTGGACGCGATGTTCACCCCAATAAAAAGAGTTGGATTTAAAACCCAAAATATGCGTGTTGGCGACCGCACCGATTTTGACAGATTGACTTTTGAGATCGAAACCGATGGTACAATCACTCCCGAGGCCGCGTTTTCTCGCGCATCAGCGATTTTGGTCAGTCATTTCGAAATGCTTAAGAACACATTCGAACCCTAATTTCGCATTTCTGTTTTACGCTTTTAGCTTTTCGTTCTACGCTTATTTATATGTATAAAAGAATCAAGAAAAAAAAGTTCAGCCGGAAAACCGACCAAAGGAAGGCATTCATGCGCTCAATGGCGATTAATTTGATACTACAAGAAAAGATTACCACTACCAAGACAAGGGCGCGCCAGGTCGCATCTTTCGTCGAGCGATTAATCACCAAAGCCAAAAGAAACGATTTGGCTTCCAAGCGGGTTTTGGCGTCAATATTGCCTTCAGTAGCGGTTAAAAAAATTTTGGCGATTGCAACTCGTTTCAAAGACCGTCAAGGCGGTTATACCCGCATTGTCCGCTTGGGACAGCGTTTAAAAGATGGTGCGCCTCTTGTTGTGGTTGAATTGCTTGACCGACCGGTAGCGGCTGAATCTTCCAAAAAAGAGGGCGAAAAAAAGGTTGAAAAGAAATCAAAAAAACAAGCCGCCAAAGATAAAGAAGAAAAATAATCAAACCCTAAAATCTCATGATCATGTGAATGCATGATTAAGCGATTTAGTGATTTTTATGATTTCAATTAAAAGAACCACACACACGTTGGATGCTTCAAATATTCCTTTAGGAAAACTGGCAGCGCAAACCGCGCTGCTTCTGCGGGGAAAAAATAAACCCGGTTTTGCCAAACACATTGACGCGGGAGATTTTGTGGTGGTTAAAAACTTCCGCAATATTTTAATCACCGGTAAAAAGCTTGAGCAAGAAAAGGACTACCATTACACCGGTTATATGGGCGGCTTGAAAGAAAAAACCTTGGGCGAATTGTTTAAAGAAAAACCTGAACAGGTGTTACGCCGTGCCGTGTATCGCATGCTTCCTCCAAACAAATTGCGCGACCGAATGATAAAACGTCTTAAAGTAGAGCAGTAAAACAATGTTAGATCTTGGATCCTAGATGTCAGAACCATATGTTAAATCTAACATCCGAAATGCATTTATCAAATGAAAAAATAATAAGTTCTAAGTTTTGGTTCTAAGATTTGTGATCTAACATTTGAGATAATTATCATGCCCAAAATCCAAAAAACTGAAAAAAAAGAGAAAAGCGACGCAAAGTCCGCTACGGTTAGGCCCGCAGTAAAGCGCGTCCGAGCCGTTGCGGCCAAACCTCCAAAAATAAAAAGCGCTGATCAAACCCTAGAGGTTTCGGACAGAAAAAAAACCGAGAAATACTATGAAGCGATTGGCAGAAGAAAAACCTCAGTGGCGCGAGTCCGCCTTTACACCCGCGGCGACAAAATTTTTTTGATAAATGATAAGCAATTCAACCAATATTTCAAGAATGTCGAATCCAAAAACATTGTTGAAGCACCGCTAGTAAAAATGAACTGTGTTGACCGTTTTCGCGTCACCGCGCGGGTTTTCGGTGGTGGTCTTAATTCGCAGGCCGAGGCCTTGCGGCACGGCATTGCCCGGGCGCTGGTAATGTTTAATCCGGATTTTAAAAAACGGCTGAAAAAGTCCGGCTATTTAACCCGCGATCCGCGCATGAAAGAACGCAAAAAACCCGGCCTGAAGCGTGCTCGCCGCGCTCCCCAGTGGGCGAAACGGTAGTTCTGAGAGCTTCGAAGGACCAAGCGTTAGCAAACCGCTTGGTGCTGAGCGGAGCGAAGTACGAAAGATAATCCTTATTCGTCCTGAGCGTTTTAGAGGAGTCAAACGCTAAAAGCGTTTGTTAATAGTTAATAATGAATGTTAGATAGGGGATGCAAAACACAAAAACAAACCGTCCTTCGATAAACTCAGGGCGGTTTTTGGTTAAAATCCTACTCTATGGGGTTGGATTTGTAGAGGGTGTTGCCGGAGAACAAATAGATTGTTTTTTTGGTGGGATCAAAAAATATTTGCGGCTCTTCATTTTGTTCTTCGCCGGTGATTTTGGTTATGTTTGCCAGGTTGGCAATGTTAATTTTGGCGCGGTTGTCGATCTCGGCAGCTTTGATTTCATTGCCTACGCCAAAAGTTAAATAGTCCGAATTGAACCACTCACAATCGGTGATTTTTTCGGAAAACCGCGCAATGAATATTCTATCGCCTGCCGCCGCGGTAGGCGAGTCGGTTTTATCAACCAAGAAAAATACCCAGATTTCGGAATTTGATTGATAAACCACCTTTTTACCGTCAGGAGATATTGTCGGGTCCGCGGTCAAACCATCGAATATTTTTTTAAACGATTCTAGAGACGCGTCGGCCACGTAAAGTTCGTTGCCTATCCGTGCGAAGAAATAATTGCCAAAAGCCCACAATTGGCGTTTGGCATTGGCATTAAAACTTATTTGCGCGCCACCAACTTTAACGGGATTACCCGAAGAATCTTTTTTATAAACAAAACCGTCCTCCCCGAGATAATATTTATTTTCGTTGTTTTTGTCGCCATTGGTGGTTGGAATGGGAAAGACAGTACCCGCCACTGTTTTTTTGGCGATATGGGGCGGATTTTTATCAACGTCAATAGAATAGGTGGAGTTGGTGTTATTGGAGTTAACGACGACATCCAGTGCTTTACCGTTACTCCATTCCCATCCGCTAAAGGTTGAGGGCTTACCCGAAAGGTTTTGATCGGCCAATTGGATCGTGATATTTTTTTCAATATCGTAGAGTTTTAAATTCCAGCCGCCGCTATTGATTTCGCGCAGGGCGATTTTTTGCTTGTCGGGCGACAACAAAACGCCGTCAATGTTTTTTGCGATGTCTAAAAATTCAATTTGATTAGGGAATAAAATCACATTTCTTGCTTGGACGACTTCTTGTTCTTTAACCTCAAGGGTTTTCTCCCAGGTCTGGTAGTTGTTTTTTTTGATCTGGATTTTGTATTGGCGGGGGAGGAGATTTTCGACCAGTGCCGAATCAAAGAAAAAATCAGTTTGTTTTACTAGCTCATCATTAACATAAACTCCGGCCTGTTTGGGGTAGACCTTAACAAAGATTCCGCCGGTCTTGACAATTAATTTTTTACTTGGATCAAGCGGCAGATTAAGCCGCCAGCCTTGGGCATAGAGTACCAAACTTGGCGCGGCGACGATAAAAACCGCCAAAAAAAACATAAAAAGAATGGTACGGATGATTCGCGACATAGAAATTAGTATGGATTTTTTTAACTCATATCTTGATTACACTTCCATTTTTATCTTATCCCATCACCAAAATTTTTCAATAATTTCTCGGCCATCCCGTTTTCCCACCAAATTTGACAAAACCCAACAATAATTGTATTATAACTCCGGTTCTTTGAAAGTGAACCATGTGCTCAAAAGGAGGTTTTACGATGAAGGAAGCGGATAAATTTGAATCGGAACTTAATGCTCTTTATAAAAAAGGCCAAAATGAGGAAATCCTAAAGCGTATCGCCGATAAATTTCCTTCTATTGAAGGAATGCCAGCTTCAATTCTTATGATAAAAGGTTGGGCGCATTACCGACGCAAGGAATACCAAGACGCCAAAGATGCATGGACGCTTGCCATTAATAAAGAAGATTCGCTTCGTGCGTGGGAAGGAATGGCTCAGCTTGCTGCATATGTACTAAAGCAAGATCATATTGTTGCTGCGGCGGCCAACAAAGTGCCAAATAGCTCGAGCGTTTGCAACGCTTATGCAATTCGCGCAAGAGACAAAGATAGCAACATCTCTGTGGCCATGATTGTTGATGCGGCATTGAGAATGTTTAATACACCGGAAATCGGCGCCGTTAATCTTCTCAACAACACTGCACGTCTACTAATTGAAAAACCGCGAGAGCAATCGGACTTACTTCTCGCGCTTGGATTTTTCCACGCTGCGCTGGCAAAGTATGGTGAAGATAAAAATTATCATCACCGGGCCGGGGTCTGGTACTGGATATCAGTCATCTATGAAAAGCTTGGCGATCAATCCTTAGCCGCAAACGCCGCGAAAGAATCCTTCCAGTTATGGCAAACGCAGGCAACTTTAGCACCGGACAACCAATCATTCATCGAGAAACTTGAAAGGGCAAGAAAACGACTTGAAGCTTTCCTTGCATAAGGTATTTTCAACATATTTCTTCTTTATTGAAAATGCCTTTTATTTTTTGTCCTGCCGACAGCTAACAAGCTGTATTAATATTTTGCTGCAGCAAAATATGTGCACAGGTTAAATTCTGGCTAGGAGGCAACAATAAAGAGGGAAGTAACAATAAAAATTTGAAATATGGTAAAATAAGAAATTATGGCGCAAAAAAATAAATTAAGGGAAAAGGAGATATGCAAAAAAGATTGCGTAACCGTGATGAGGGGAGTGACGTTAACACATTTTCTTTTAATGTTTGGCTACAAGCTGTTTTCGGCCTATTTCCCTTTGTTTTTGATGGTGCAGGGATTTTCCCTGCCGCAGATCGGTTGGACGTACCTTTTGATCTATCTACCCATCGCGCTTTGCGCGCCGCTGGCCGGATTTATTTGTCGGCGGACCAATCCCGTGCTGCCGATGGTTTTGGGAATTATTGGCTACGCTACCTACGCGTTGCTAATGATTGTTGACGCCAGAAACGGATTATTCTTTTTTTGGCAGATCGTGTTGGGCGTGGCGGCATCGCTTTTCTTTACGTCCTCGCGAATCCTATTGATATCCTATCCGGCGGCCAATATCGAGCGGGGATTTTCGTGGTTTTACAACGCGCCTTTTTGGGCCGATGCGTTGGCGCCCGTTATCGGCGGTTTTTTAATCTGGCGCGTGGGATTTACCATGGTATTTGCGCTAAGCGTGGCAATCACTATGGCAGCGGCTGTGGCCGCGATCCACTTGCTTTGGGATATTGCGTCCCGGAGGCACGGCCGGGCAATTTCTTTGACTGTATGGGTCCAAAAGTGGCGGAATTTACTTTCTCGATCAGGCGCCCGGCAAATGGCCCCGAATTTAACCGTATCGTTTACAGTACTCTGGGCCAGCGGGATTTTCGCGGCGTTTTTCATCCTCTTTTTAAAAAACGCGCTTTTGTGGAGCCAAAACGCCGTCATTACATACACGGCCGCGTCCTCGGCGTTTTTTTCGATTGCGTATATCATATTCATCCGGCCGTGGCAAAAAGGCACGGATGGAAGAAACATAATGGCAGGTGCGGCAGTGGCAGGTGCGTTTTCGATAATGTTTGCCATTCCCGTAGCGTTTTTGAATTACGCTTCGGTTTTTGCCATTGAATTTTTCAAAAATGCGGGCGGGTTCGTTTGCAACGCAGGTCGCTCGGCCTTGGTGGCGCGCAAGATGGAAAAGGACGCTGAAGAGGCCGGCGCATTTGACACCATTTTTTCGCCGCTGGGAATTGCTTTGGGTTCGCTGACCGCGGCTCTGCTGGTTGGTCCGCTGGGCTACCAAGGTTTGTTTCTTTTTGCCGGCACGATTGTAGTGATTTTGGCCGCTCTTTCATTTTTGTCCCAAAAGATATATAATAAAAACAGTTCGGAGAGATAGGGTTATGTCGAGGAAAACAGAAATTTGCGGTTGTAACGGAAAAGCAATTAAAAGCAGAATGGATGAAGGTCAATGCATTTACTGTATGTTTACTACCGAAGGTAAACGTTGTCCTCATCCTTTGACAACTGGATTCGATTGTTCATATTATCAAACGCCTTGGCGGCTGAAATATTAAAGTAAGCCGCAGTTTATTTTATTAAAATTGCAAAAAAAAGAGGAATAGGGTAGAGTAAAAATTATCTTAGATGTCAGATCCTAAATCTCAAATCCATATGTCAGATCTAAGATTTAAGATTTGGTTCTGGCATCTAGGATCTGAGATCTGACATTTTATTAAGCCAACGGTTTCCAGAACCACAGCCACTTGCCCAGTTTGGTGTCCGCCAAAACGCGCAGAAACGTGCGGGTGACCACAATGGCCGAATACATCGACAGCATTATAC
>Ga0163210_1000409_pt1 | contig 17996 bp, 24 predicted proteins | sample Kivu_220m_FD_113536 | JGI IMG/M metagenome (GOLD analysis project Ga0163210, IMG submission 113536) | Freshwater microbial communities from Lake Kivu, Western Province, Rwanda to study Microbial Dark Matter (Phase II) - Kivu_220m | ecosystem: Environmental > Aquatic > Freshwater > Lake ...
AAGACTTATTTTCTATTAGATACTAATATTCCATTTATAGATATTGAAGGAACTGGTTGGAAAGAAAAAAATACTTTAGCCAAATGGCGTGTCAAGAATGTAGCCGCCAGGCTGAATCCTGATATAGGTGCATTCTTTGGCATATATCTTGTTCCTGATCCAGCAAACGGCTTAGAGTTTATGGATAGACCTAAAATACTCTCTTTTAATTGGCAATCCGAATGGAGACCGGCTATCGGTGCCATTGTTATCGCTTTGATAATTGCACTGATGCCGTATTTAATTACTCATTTCGTCAAGAAAAACCGTCGTTCGAGCTAAATCTCCTATAAGCTGCCACCATAGAGCCTTATTGAAACCAAGTTTTAGATATAGTACGCTAATCTGCATTATATAGAACATAGAAGAATGATTGTCAGGGAAATTCAGGCCAAAGCCATCCTGTCCGTATCACAGATCTACGACTACGTCATCAATCCCTATGTGGGATGCCAGCATGGCTGCACTTACTGCTATGCGCGCTTTATGAAAAGGTTCACCGGTCACAGGGAACCGTGGGGTGAGTTTGTGGATGTCAAGATCAACGCGCCGGACCTGCTGCAAAAGGAAATAACCAGGAAGAAACGGGGAAGGGTCTGGGTAAGTGGAGTATGCGACCCGTATCAGCCGCTCGAAAAGAAATATGAGCTGACCCGGCAGTGCCTGGCGATACTCAAACAGCACAAATGGCCGGTATCCGTCCAGACGCGCTCCCCCCTGGTGCTGCGGGATATGGACATATTCAAAGGTGCAAAGGATTTTGAAGTGGGGCTCACCATCACAACGACGGACGATAATATCAGGAAACTTTTCGAACCTCATGCGCCGCCGGTTGAGGCCAGAATCAGGGCACTCGACGAGCTGCATAAAGCGGGCATCCGGACCTACGCCATGATCGCGCCCATGCTCCCCGGCGCGGAAGGCCTCGCTTCGGTTCTGGCCGGAAAAGCCGATTACTTAATCATCGACCGGATGAATTACCACTATGCCGACCGGGTGTACCGCGAGCACGGCCTGGACGAAAAACTGGGCGATCAATTCTTCGCCCGGACGGCGGGGCAGCTTGTTTCTACGTGCAGGAAGCTGGGCATGGAATGCACAGTGGTGTGATGATGGCGTTAAGCCAGGAGATTGCCGAGTCCCGGTTTTATCGGGACTCGCAATGACATGTGTGAGTAGGGACAGGTCTTCACACCTGTCCGGAAAGCGGGCGCACCTGAAGGTACGCCCCTACACCGTATGGAAAGGCACACCGCAACGCATTGCGCCAGGAGTGGGGTTGCCGCGTCCCGGTTTTATCGGGACTCGTAATTACAGGAAGGGTGTATTGCTTTAGCGCTTGCGTCCTATGGCTTTCAAAAATTCCTCTTCTGATATCGAAAGCTGCTTCAAAACATCAGAAAGAAAATATGGGCTTAATTCTTCATTAGGATGAACAGGCAACGTAGTGCGGCGGCAATCTTGATGATGCTAAATAGCGTGGCTGCCTTTCTGTCCTTACCAGCTTGAAACCGAGCTTCGTTAATCCTCTTGTTACAACACGCACTCTGAGGCCCGGCAAACCGGTTATAAAGCGACAAGCACCTGCCTGGATTTGCTTTCATCAGGGATTTCTTCGCCACGCTCTGTCCGATATTCGATACAAAGCTCAAGTGCTTCCTTGATATTATGAAGACACTCATCGTAACTTTTGCCCTGCGCATGAGCCTCGGGCACTAAGGGGCAGCCTGCTACGTAATAGCCATCCGGGGCTTCCCTGATTATTACTGTATATTTCATATTTAACCTTCGGTTTTAATTATAGCATATCAATACAGGTATAATCTGTTGTTCTTTACAGGAGATTGCCACGCCCCGATTGCTTCGGGGATTGCATTGACTTGGCTGTTCATATGTAATTACGTATGTAGGGACGGGGCTTCAGCCCTGTCCGTCCCGCGGGCGAGGCTAAAGTCCTCGCCCCTACATACTGATGAAGTCCGCGTCGCGGCGGCTTGAGGCTTATATTGACGGTGGCGCGGCAAGGCGATAATATGACACCCGGATTTAATGAGGTCTACCGATAGCCTGCTTACGGAGGGGAAAATATGAAAACCAAAATGGTCTGGATTTACGCCCTTATCCTGGCAATCCTGGCGGTCGTCCTGCCCCTGTTTAATATCCCGCTGACTGTGGGAAATCCCAACCTCGGTTCCACTCCCGCCACGCTGGCCGCGCTCTATTTGCCGTGGCCTTTCTGCATCGTCATCGCGCTCATCAAAGGCATCTCGGCATCCATCTTCACCGGAAGGGTGTGGGTTGAGATGCTCGCCGGCGCCGGCGACGCCTTCATGGCACTGTTCATTTGCTGGCTGGTGAAGCACATGCATAAAGGATGGGCGGCCGGCCTGGGCCAGGCATCAAGGGTGGTATTCACCAGCGGCGCCGTTGCGCTCGGCGTAAGCATCGGCCACGCGCTCAACCTTTTCACACCTGCCACAGCACCCGTGCCGGGACTGACCTCTTCATTCCTTGCCAATATAGGCATAAGCTGGTATGCAATGACCGTCTGGGCAATAGTTATATCGGCAGCGGTCAATGGCCTTGTTTCAGTGATAATCGTGCTGCTGCTTTCACGTCCCATCGAAAACAGTTTGAAAAAATAAGACGGTTAAAAGGAGAAAAATGAGCCCGATCAAATCCAATGATGAAGAGTTCCGCAGGCTTGCTAATAACCGGGAGCAGGGACCGGTGATGATGCTGAACCTGCTGAAATTCAAGCCCGGCGGCGCCGCCGATTACGTCAGCTATACAAAAGTGGCCGGCCATTTTGTCGCAGACGTGGGCGGAAAAGTTCTATACCTGGGTAAGGCCGGTGAGCTGCTCCAGGGTAACGAGGCATGGGATTATGTCATGCTGGTGCAGTACCCGTCCCGCAAAGCTTTTATTAAGATGATCAACGACCCCGAATACCTTAAGTCGCACGAGGACCGCCTTAAGGCCTGCGAACGGGCGGTCCTTTATGCCACCGACCCTGTGAAGTTCATCGATCCGAAGGGATAATAATAAATCGCTTGAATATGGAGAGCAGGCGAGGCTGTCCGCAATGCCTCTCCACCACACATTATTAAGGAGGCCTTTTGATTTCAAATGGTTTTCAATACCGTTACGCTTGATTCCATCCCGGCGTACCTGGTTGCCAGGATACCGGAAATCTCCGTCTTCCTCTCCACGATACTGATGTTTTTCGGCAGCGACTATATCATGGAATACTTCCTCAAAAAAAGCCTGAAGAAAATGAATTTCCTCAGCAGGACAATCATTTTCTTGCTCTATGCGCTGCTTGTCCTTCCCGTACTATGCACCGTATGCGCGGTTTTCCTGCAAAATACGCTACTCTATCCGTGTCAGAGCTTGATAGTGGTGGTACTGCTGGCTTCTTTCCTATTCATCGGCATGCTGCTGAGCATAAGATATAACATGAGGGTCAAATTGAAGTTATAGGCAATAACCGCCAGCACCTACATCTTGCATAAATAAATTCACGCCGCATCACGGTAATTGCTGAAAACCATTTTTCCCATTCCTGAAGCTTGAGAGTATCGATTTAGCGCCATTTTCTCAATTTCATCATCGGATACAACCTCGGCAGTTTTCTTCAGTCCGGCGCCGACAAACAGTTTTTGGGCCTGCTTTTCACGCCGGGCTGCTTTTTTACATGACAACAAGAAGCTATCGATAGCCTTCTTGATTGAAGCAACGTCATTTTGTGTATTAACAGATATGGGACTACTCCTTCCGATGATACTGCGCCTATATAAGACGAAGGGAAGATGGTCAAGCTGGTATATAATAGATATACTATGAACTCAGAGTCACTGCAATATTTAAAGCAATTGGGTTGGGATACTTTTTTTCAGGAACAGTTTGAACGACTGAAATTGCCCGGCTCAGTGCCTGCCAGGGTTATCTCAGAGTCCAAAGGCTCTTATCAATTATTTAGCCAGCATGGCGAATTAACCGCCAAAATATCAGGCAAAATGAGATATCATGCCGGAGCAGAAAACCAGTACCCGGCCGTTGGCGATTGGGTAATTATCAAACCGCTTGTAGATGAGCGGAAAGGCATAATCCATGCCATACTGCCGAGAAAAAGCAAGTTCTCCAGGAAAGTTGCGGGAGAACGTACTGAAGAACAGGTTGTCTCGGCTAATGTGGATACTGTCTTCATCGTTAGCGGCCTTGACGGTGGAAGAAATTTCAACCTTCGCAGGATTGAACGTTACCTGACACTTGCATGGAACAGCGGAGCTACTCCTGCTATTGTTCTCAATAAAGTAGACTTGTGCCCGGATGTTGATGTTTATATTCGTAATGTTGAGAATATTGCCACAGGTATCTCCATACACCCTGTAAGCGCCAGGGAACGGCTTGGATTGGATGCGCTGGGAAATTACCTGACCAAAGGAAAAACAGTGGCATTTCTTGGCTCTTCAGGAGTAGGTAAATCCGCTCTCATCAATGCCTTGCTTGGTATTGAAAAGCAGAGTACTGGCGAAGTTCGAGAAGATGACCGTATGGGTAGGCATACTACAACCAAACGTGAGCTTATTCTTCTTCCTCGCGGCGGCATGGTAATTGATACACCCGGCATGAGGGAAATCCAGATGTGGGCTGGTGAAGAAGATCTCCAGGGTACCTTTTTCGATATTGAGACGCTGGCTAAAGGATGCCGATTCAGTGACTGTAGCCACAATGTCGAATCCGGCTGCGCGGTAAGAGCAGCTATAGACAATGGCGAATTGGACCCGGCAAGACTGGAAAGTTATCACAAACTACAAAAAGAGCTAACTTACCTGGCTTCAAGGGAAGAGAATAGTACGCGTCTCTATGAAAAGGCGAAGTATAAGAAGATAGCTCAATGGGTAAAAGAAATACAAAATAGGCCTTGAGCCAATGACAACCGGCTGTTACACTCCATCAAAATTGTCTTTACATTCTTCTGTTCTCAATATATAAACAGGTTTGTGCTGAGTAGTCACAACAGGCTCAGCTTATTTCTACAATTGTATATTTGATTATGCCGCCCGGCGTAGGAATCTTAACCTTGTCTTTCACCGAATGCCCCAGAAGTGCTCTGCCCACTGGTGAGTCATTCGATATTTTACCATCCGCAGGATTAGATTCTACACGACCCACTATGGTAAATTGCTCAACTTTGTTGTCTTGATCAAGAAGTAAAACTTTGCTGCCAAAGCCCACTTTGCGAGAGTTAGTTGCCCCTTCTATGACCTTGGCCTGATTGATTATGCCTTCGATGGTAAGGATCCTTCCCTCGACCTGACCTTGCTCATCTTTGGCATAGTCGTACTCGGCATTTTCAACGGTATTGCCATTCTCTCTTGCCAGATGTAAATTCTCGATCACCTCTAGCCTGCGCACGTCACGTAAATGTTCAAGCTCCGCTTCAAGCTTCAAAATCCCCTCTTTAGTCATTAAAAATTGTTGTACTACCATATTATTCCCCTCCTAAATTTGAAATAAAGTATTGTCCGGTGTGTTAAAGGAAACAAATATGACGACCTTTCTAAGCTCCGGATTTAATGAACTCATTGTATTATTGACTTATAAAACGAAAAGGACGAAGAATAGTTTATTGGCTTCTCAGCTGGATTCTCAGTCCGCCTGGAATCTACAATGCATCAGAGCATCCTGCAGCCTGACAATACCTGTTCGTCATCATAAGCGTGGAGAATACATTTGCAAAATTATTGTCTATTCATTGACATTTCTTATTTGAATGATCTATGCTACCTTCAAATACCAATAGGAGGTTTCTTAATGATAGGATACTGCATGAAATGCCGTAAGAAGAGGGAAATGAGCAATACCAAAGCTGTCAAAATGAAGAATGGTAAACCAGCGACTAAAGGTGTTTGTTCGAAATGCGGGACAAAAATGTACCGGATAGGTAAAGCCTGAAAATACAGATTTATCATGTTTGTGCTCTAAACAAAGCAGCACTGAACAACACTTTTACATTTGAATAGATTCGGGCGTCTGGATATTTGGGTGCTCGAATTCTCGCGTTGTGATGAACAATTAAGCCTATGGCATTGTCAGATAAAAGGCTCTGGTTTACCTATATCATTAATGGGTGAATATCTCTTATACGCTTCCACCGCATCATAGCAGCCCGCAGTCTGATAATATCTATCTGTCATCATCATGATTTTGTGCAGTCCCTTTGTCTGTTAAAGAGGATTTAAGAGGATTGGTGGCAGCGGCCTGGATTGAACCGGTGACAGAGGGATCACCAGCCCCTTTGTTTAAATACAGCCAGTTGAAGGTATCCCCCCGACTAAATCTCTTACAGGCCTAAATTCACCCGCCCATTGGTTTGCCCGTTATCGCATAGTAAATCGAAGTTACGATCAGTGGTATCAGCGGCAGTAATAGAACTCCGGCCAGTATTGCCAGGACTATTAATTTCCATCCATGCAATTTTTTTCTGCGGATTATTCCAATCAGCAGTATTGCCAGTCCTGTAGTAAAGATAATTAGTCCGATCAGGTCAGTATCCAACCCCCATTGCCCGTAAAAAAGCGGAGTGAGCAGGAAAAGCAGTATGCCCAGGCACATTATGAAGAACGACGCTGTGATTAATTTCCCGAACTTCTCTATCAATCTCTTCATCTTTGACTACCTTCCTTTTACCAATCCAATTATACCTTTATTCCGTCCCGGGCCGCACAGGACGGCATATGTGGATCGGGAGAAAATCAGCTATTCAACGGACAAAAGCACGGTATAATATGAACCGGTATGGACGCGGATAAAGCCCTCCATTTCATAAGCAGGCAGGAATGGCGCAAATGGCTGGAGGAGAACAGCTCCAGCGCTCAGGAGATCTGGCTGCTGCATTATAAAAAGCATACTAACAAAGCGTCCGTCAGTCACAATGACGCCGTCGAGGAAGCCCTGTGTTTCGGATGGATAGACGGTAAGTTGAAAAGCATAGACGGGGACAGGTTTATCCTGAGATACTCGCCCCGCAAAGCCAACAGCGTATGGTCGAAGATAAACAAGGACAAGGCTGAACAAATGATAGCTCAAGGTAAGATGACCCAGGCCGGGTTAGCCAGGATCGAAGAGGCCAGGAAGAACGGTAACTGGGACAAAGCTTATACCAACCGGACAAAAGATGAAATGCCCGCCGACCTGGAAAATGCATTAAAGGAAGATTTAAGGGCCTGGAAGAATTTTATGGATTTCGCCAACAGCTACAGGAACATGTATGTCGGCTGGGTAAACAGCTCAAAAACGGACGAGACACGTAAAAGGCGCATAGCGGAAGTTGTGAAGCGGTCAGCTTTAAACCGGAAACCCGGCATACAATAAACTTAGTGGCAGCGATTGGTTAAAGGTACCTTGTTTTTACTTAATTGCTATCTCCGCCGGCAGGTCAGCTCGACCTCGCCGGGATTTTCACGGAATTCATCTTTACGGGATTAGATAGATACATATCGCGTTGATATAATTAATGGGTAATAAATCAGGAAACCTGATTTCGAATTGGACAGGTTAAACATGAAAAAATGCAGGGAGTGTCAGCATGATATAAGCGAACAGGCTTTTTCCTGCCCGAATTGCGGCGCACCCTATCCCGCCAGGGAAAAATGGGATGGTTGGGGATATGAGTATAAAAGCAAAATCACTGTTATGGGATTGCCCCTGGTCCATGCTTCATTCAAATATAGCCCCAAAATGAGACCAATACCTGCCCGGGGAATAATTGCAATAGGGCAGTTTGCTATCGGCTTAGTAACTGTTTCTCAATTTGGAATAGGTGTTATCAGTATCAGTCAATTTACCATTGCCGTCCTGGCCCTGGCACAGTTTGCGATAGCCTATTCCTTAATTGCACAGATAGGATTATATATTGACCGGGGATACGGGCAATTTGTCTGGAATATTATTGAACTACTAAAGAGTTTTTGACAACTTGTCTTTAACCATAACGCGGCAAACGTATGCGCATCGGGAATAGCCCTGGAAACAGAGATCCCTTGCTCTGCGCCATGAGATTGCCGCGTCGCAACGATATGTGATAGAAGCCGGCAAATGCTGCTGGTTGATACGCGCCTGTCAGTCCGCCCAGAATACCGGTTTTACCGGTTTGGTTAACAACATGACCTGTGGATTCCCGAACTCATTTCTGTAAGCAGCAATTATCTTTTTGATTGCGCCATCGTCAGCTCTGGAATTTTTATGTACCAGGACGACCACCTTCGTTTTCTGCTTGACGATTCCGCCGCTGTGATGCTGCATCTGCCCGTAAGCATCATAGACAGTCATGCCGGCAGGAAAAGCCGGGGTCACCTGTTTAGCGAGAAATTTGTCGAATTGCTGCTCTGATATCTCTCCCCGGCCGGAAAAATGTCTCCCAAAATAGATCTCGGTGGCAAACCACTGCCTGGAAGCATCACGCCCTTCAGGTTTATTTACCATGTTGTCAGCACTCCTTTTTTATAAGACTATCGCTCCTATATCACAGGTCTCCAAGTTTACCAAATTCTGGAAGCAGCGTGAACCCTGATGGACGGAAGTCTTGCCCGAATCCAGCCAAGAAATAATGACGTTGAGCGCATGTACAATGCTATAATAGCGTCACACTGCAATGCAGGCTGATTCTCAAAATAGTACCAGAGGGGAGATTACTGCTGTGGACACAAAGATAAATTGCGCCAGATGTAAAAAAACTGTTTGCTACAGTAAGTATTATATGAAGGGACCGGATAACTGCCCGACGAAAATAAAAGCGGAGGTTATTGAAAAGGCAGTTAAAGAATACGATAAGCCCGAGATAAGGGAGTTTGCCCGCCAGGCTTCTATCCAGGAATTTGAGAACTACATGAATATGCCGGAGGGATTGGTGTCACGTAATCCCAGGGTGGAGGAGGTAATTCAGTTCGCCAAGAAGATGGGTTACAGGAAACTGGGAGTCGCCTTCTGCGTCGGCCTGAAAAATGAGGCGGAAACACTTGCTGAAATACTGGAAAATCGCGGGTTTGAGGTCGTTTCAGTCTGCTGCAAGGCAGGGGGAATCCCTAAAGAAAGAATTGGCATCAGAGATGACCAGAAGATAGCCTATACCTTCAATGGTCAGGGACAGTGGGAGACAATGTGCAGCCCCATATCGCAGGCTGAAATATTAAATGATTCGGAAGTGGATTTTAATGTACTGGTAGGGCTATGTGTAGGGCATGACTCACTGTTTTTCAAATACGCCAGGGCGCCGGTAACAGTGCTTGTTGCAAAAGACAGGGTCCTTGGACATAACCCGGCTGCTGCCCTATACCAATCGAGCGCCTACTATAGACGTCTGCTTCGTAAAGAGCCATTTGAGAAAAGAATACCTCCTCCTTCCGATTAAATCGGCAGCAGTATAACAATGATCCAGCGCAATGAAATTCCAGCAAATTGTTTGGCACGTTTTCGTCGAGGATGATGCGGGGGAAAATTGGTGGCAGCGACCGGGATTGAACCGGTGACCAGTGGTTCATGAGCGCCAGGCACGTCTATAAACATCATTGTGGATTTCGTCTTGTTGGGAAAGGTGACATATGGAGGAGTCGTAGTATAATTACTTAGAAACTAGTGTAGTGAGGAGATGATGTTATATGAAAAGCATAATTTCGCACAGGTTTCAGATTCTCATCGTTTTGCTGATCATAGCGGGTACTGTAGCTGCGGGATGTGCTCCTGCTGTGGACACTGCTTCCCAAAATGTTAGCCCTCCGGAAGCCCAGCAAATCGCCTCTGATGCCACGGTATACGGGTTCCCGCTCGTTATTATGGAACTGACACGGCAGGTCTTTACGGCAGTCCCTGCACCCAATGCGAACGGGGCGCCGGTCAACCAGTTCGGCAATAAGAGAACATTTCCAGACGCGACATTTGTTAATGTAGTAAACCCTAATGCCGATACGCTTTATTCATCAGCCTGGATTGATACCGGGAAAGAACCTGTTGTCCTTTCCCTGCCGGACACTCAGGGACGCTACTACCTGATGCCCATGCTCAACTACTGGACGGATTCTTTTGCCTCGCCCGGTTCACGGACCACCGGCACCGGAGCCGGCAACTTTGCCATCACCGGCCCGAACTGGAAGGGTAAGTTGCCTCAAGGCCTTACAGAGATAAAGTCTTCCACCCGCTGGGTCTGGATAGTCGGCCGTATCGCCTGTGCCGGCCCCTCAGACTACGAGAACGTCTGGAAACTTCAGGACCAGCTCAAACTGACGCCGCTTTCCGCCTGGGGCACAAATTATGCGCCGCCGGCTGATGTTCCGGTCGATCCTGCTGTCAATACTAAAGTCTCTCCCCTGAACCAGTTGCTGGCCATGGATGCGGCCGGCTATTTCGACTACGTCTGCCGGTTGATGGTTGATAACCCTCCCTACCAGGCTGATGCGCCATTGCTGGCGAAATGCGCACAAATCGGCATCAAGCCCGGAGCCGACTACAAGGCGTATTTTGCCGGGCTGGATGATGGTTCCAAGTCAGCAATTCAAGCCGGCTATCAGTCCGCCCTCGTTAATATTCCAGGACAAAATCTGGGGACCATGAAAAACGGGTGGCAACTCCCCTACGGGACCGGCAATTATGGGACCGACTATACATTGAGGGCGGCTATAGCTTACCGGGGACTGGGCGCCAACCTGATTGATGATGCCTTCTATGCCTCAGTATCAACCAGCGGCGATGGTGCCAGGTTTTCCAGCACCGACAAGTATGTAATTCATTTCGATAAGGACGGTATACCACCGGTAAGCGGCTTCTGGTCGCTTTCCATGTATAATGAAAAAATCCTGTTTGCAGATAATCCTATCAATAGATACTGCCTGGGCTCATTAAGCGACCCGCCCCTGTTGAAGAATCTCGACGGCTCGATTGACATCTATATACAGCGCGATTCTCCCGACCCTGCGAAAACGCCCAACTGGCTGCCGACCCCGGCCAGCGGCAGTTTTTCATTGACGCTGCGCCTGTACTGGCCGCAAAAGCCCGTGATAGACAAGTCGTGGATACCTCCGGCAGTTCAACTGGTTAAATAGAGTCACGATGCAGAGGATTTAAAAGAAACTGGTGGCAGCGACTAGATTTGAACTAGTGACCAAGGGCTTATGAGTCCCCTGCTCTACCGCTGAGCTACGCTGCCACCGCGGACAACGGGAAATTTTACCTAGTTACACTTCGAGTGTCAATTGACGCCGAATTTTTAGTTCGGGAGATTGCTGTACCGCACCGGGCGTGTCACAGTAAGATACAGTAAGCGCCGGTTGTATCTATACTGCTTTTGATACTTCTGCTATACTCGTATTATTATCACATGGGAGGCGAGAAATGCCGTTTACCGGTAAGTTTAACCAGTTTAACAGGATAGAACTGCTGGTCATCACCATGAACCAGCGCGGTGTGTACGGTTTGTTCAGCGGCAATACCTGCATTTACATAGGAAGCGGCGATATCAGGAAAAGGCTTTTCGACCATTTGAACGGTGATAATCCCTGCATCACCAAACACCAACCAAATAAATGGGTGGGAGAGGTTTTCGAAGGCGACCCGGCAGAGCTGGAGGCGCACCTGATCAAGGAATACGACCCGATCTGCAACAGGCAGACCGGGTGATGAGAGATTTTTACTGGCATTATTCTCGAATTTATCCGGCGATAAAATATTGTATAATTTATATAGTGAATCCCTGTCAGGCAGGAGGCACGTGCGGTAGCTGATTACGGTTTTCAGACCTTCCTCAATTTTTGTTACGCTCCGGCTATGATTTGACAGCTCGTACCAATGTTTTTATAATTTAACTAATATTAGGAACTATTACTGATATTATGAGACGTGCAACGAAGCAGCGGTATGCCATACTTGAGTTATTAGAAGGGGTGAGATCGCACCCTACAGCGGACTGGATTTATGACGAGGTGAGAAAGAAGATGCCTAACATAAGCAAGGGGACGGTTTACCGTAATTTGAAGGTGCTGGAAGAGGAAGGCAAGATCGCAGAATTGAATCTGAGCGGCACGGTAAGCAGGTTCGAGATGCAGCAGAAACGCCACTACCATTTCCGCTGCGAAAAATGCGGACGCGTTTTTGACCTTGAGGAGCCCGTCAACACGGACCTCGACGACAGGGTTGCGAAAAGGACGGGGTTGAAAATCCACTATCACCAGCTTGAATTTCGCGGGTTATGCCATGATTGTCAGGCAAGCACACATATAAGCAACGCTAAGAAGGCAACCGGAAGTAAATAGGGAGGTATTTGTATGAAATTACCCGAATATGTAACAAAGACTGAGGTCAAGCGTGTCTGCAAGGAGCTCGGCTTAAGGGACTGGTCGGTGCTTAAAAAACCTGTTGTAGCAGCGGAAGAGGCCGCCGAAATACTGCGTATTGTGAATACCCAGAAAATGGCCGTTCCGCTGCAGGATTTCAAACAGGGCCTGGAAGTCGAGCTCGAGCACGGCACGATGTACGCCGACGCCAATGTCACCAACAATCATCCGGTGCTGACCGGCATGATAGTGCTGGCCCACCTCAAGGAGACCATGGACTATTACAAGCGGCTCGATGTGGTGGAAATCGAGGGCGACCTGCTCAAGGCGATGCTGGCCGGGGACATGAAAAAGGCAGAGGTTAAATACCGTAAGCTCGTCAAGGCCCAGCTCGAGCTGAGCAAAGCCATCTCAGCGCAAATGAAATAGCAATATAAAAATTAGGAGGAATAACATGGAACAAGCAACAGCAGCCCCGGTATCAATGCCAAGAATTGGAGAAAAGGCGCCCGCTTTCAAGGCGGTCACCACACAGGGAGAGATCGATTTTCCCGCCCAGTATGCCGGAAGCTGGGTGATACTTTTCAGCCACCCGGCAGACTTCACTCCGGTATGCACATCGGAGTTCATGACCTTTGCCAGCATGGAGCAGAAATTCGCCGATATCAACTGCAAGCTGGTCGGCCTCTCGGTCGACGGCCTCTACAGCCACATCGCCTGGCTGCGCACCATCAAGGATAAAATCGAATACAAGGGAATGAAGGATGTGGAGGTAAAGTTCCCCCTCATCGAGGACATCACCATGGAGGTGGCGAAAAAATACGGCATGATCCAGCCCGGCGAGAGCAACACCAAGGCCGTGCGCGCCGTCTTCGTCATCGATCCCAAGGGCATCATCCGCACCATCCTGTATTACCCTCTCAGCCTGGGCAGGAACTTCGACGAGATCTACAGGATCGTAGTGGCTCTGCAAACGGCCGACGCCTTCTCGGTTGCCTGCCCCGCAGACTGGAGGCCGGGCGACGACGTGATCGTGCCGACCGCAGGTTCATGCGGCGTGGCCAAGGATAGGATGGAAAATAAAACCGGAGAGCTTAAATGCTACGACTGGTTCTTCTGCACAAAGAAGCTGGACAAGGATACTGTGCTTAAAACGATAACCAGGAAAAAATAACAGCATGCGCCAAAGTACGGATGCCTCAATATACGGCATACAGCCGGGAAAGCCTATATCGCTTACAGCGGAAAGGTTTATGACGTCTCATCCAGCTATCACTGGAGGCAGGGAGTCCATCACGTCATGCATTTAGCCGGCCGCGATCTTACAGGCGCTTTAAAAAAAGCGCCTCAAGGCGCCGGCCTGCTGAAGAAATTAACTGTTGTCGGCAAATTTGTCAGGTAAACAGGAATAAAAAGCATACGGACAGGCGCCAAAAACAAAATTTCTCCGCGGATGATCTTCTGAAATATGGAGACTACCTCAGGCAGGCTTGCTGAAATATACAAGACGGGCATTCCGGTTGCTGCCCCGCAGTTACTGCCCAAGCATACTGGATATCGGGCGGTTCGGGGTCCACACCCTGGAACTTGCGCTTTAAGCCGGGAGCAAATCGACATGCGGCAACAGCGCCGCCGATCAAAGTATCCACTTCCGCCTGATCATGTACAGGCTGAGCATAAACATGCCCAGACAGCTAAGCGCCAGGAGGCTGAAGTCAAGAGCGTACGGCATGGCATTTCCGCCGTGAATTGACCCCTGGAGTATATCGACTCCGTAGGTAAGCGGCAGAATATAGGAAAGAGGGAGCAAAAAGGCGGGAAGCATTGCGATAGGGAAAAATAATCCGCATAAAAAAATCATGGGAAAGCGGAAAAAGTTGGAGACAGCCTGAGCTTCAAAGACCTTGCTGGTTGAAACAGCTACCAGCAGGCCGAGAAAAGAGCTCATTACGCCGATCAGCAAAATAGTTATGATAACCAGCGCCCAGTTTATACCGGAAATATCCGCCAGAAAAGCGGCAATTAAAATCGGCACTATTGAATTAGCCACGCCAAAGAGAATTGCCCCCGCTGTCTTCGCCAGCATAAGCAATTCCAGCGATACCGGCGCGAGCAGCAGCCTGTCAAAGCCGTTGCTTTGTTTTTCAAATGTTATCGTCACGGCCAGCATGGAGGTTGTACCGAAAAGGATCGAAACAGCGATGACTCCAGGCAGTATCATCAAGATGCTGCCTGCATCACTTCCGGTCCGGATAAAAAACATGCCCGCCCAGGCGAGAGGGAAGATCAACCCCCAGCTGATATTAGGCGGCTTGAGATAGTATGTGCGTACATCCTTGACCAGGATGTTCCAAAAAGCGATCCATTGTTTCAACGGCCTGCTCCGGCTTTTTCTTTTTCCTTGAGAATTTTCTCCGCCTCGATTCCCGTCACTTCAACGAATACATCTTCCAACGAGGGAGAATATCTTCGTGCCTCGCGAACATCAATTCCCCGCTCTTCGAGCAACTGCGCCAGCCGGCCTGTGCTGGGAGGCTCTGCGGATTCCACCCGTATCTGTCCGGAGGATTTAATCTCAAACCTGCAATCCGGGAAAGCTGATTTAAGGGACTGAAGCATATCATCATTACAATCGGATACGCTTATAATTAGCACATTCTTGCCTTCCACCGGTTTAAGCAGGTTGGCAACCGTATCCGTACGGACAATGCGTCCCGCCACAATAAATGCGATGCGCCTGCACAGTCTCTCTGCTTCCTCTATATAATGTGTGGTAAGAAAAATTGTGGTCCCCTCGCTCTGTATATCTGCTATAAGCTTCCTCAATTGTCGTGCGCTGGCTACATCCAGGCCGGTAGTGGGCTCATCAAGAAACAGGATAGGGGGACTGTGTATAATGCCGGCAGCAATGGTCAACTTGCGCTTCATACCCCTGGAATAGGTGGCGAATCTACGCCGGGCTGCGTCGGCAAGTCCGAAGACATCCAGAAGGTCAACAGCCCGCTTTTGCCTCTCTTTATAGGGTATGCCGTACAGGGATGCGCAGAAACAAAGATTTTCAAAGCCGCTCAGCTCAGGGTAAAGGTTGCTTTCGTCCGGGACCACCCCGATATGCCGCTGCGCCATTTTCAGGTGCTTCCCGATATCAACACCGTCAATGTTCACCACCCCACTGTCCGCTCTGGCCAGGCCGGTCAGCAGGTTAATCGTAGTGGTTTTGCCGGCGCCGTTCGGCCCGAGGAAACCAAACAACTCACCGCGATCAACCGCAAAACTTATATTGTCGACTGCAAGCAAATCGGCATAGCGCTTGGTCAATCCTTTGACATCAATGGCAATATCGTTATGCGTCATCGAATGCATTTAGCAAGAAATAACCTTATCAGCTTTTACTATCCATTCTGCCAGCTCCGGCATGGTTGCTTCTAAAGCGCCCTCTATCAAGGCCTTCTGCTTATGGATTCCGCAACGTACCAGGCACGTTCCACATACCTTTATAGGAACATCTTTCTGTATCAGCTCCCTCAGCATCTGCGTCAGATTAAAGTACCCTTCGGGTGGAATTACGCCTTCTCGGGCAAGGTCAATGGAGTCATTCATCAGAAAAACCTGAACTTTTACATCTTTTTCAAGTAATTTCTCGGCCAGTCTCAGGGCATTCCAGGTTACATCTGTTCCGTCATATGGATTACGATTTAAGATCAGCAGTGTCTTCATTTCAGAACCTCCATCATATTATTGGGTAATAAACATTCCCGTCCCATTATCGATCAGCGAACATTCAGGTCATAAAAGAGGGCGCAGCTACTACCTCTATTTTAAATCTAATTCGTCACCGCCCAGCACCGTGCCGGTTATTTCCCGATAGTATGCAAGTTTCTGGCGGTTAAGGAAATAATGCACTCGATAACCTCTTTTTTCATTTTTAACCATGCCCGCAGCCTTCAATATCCTCAGGTGCTGCGATACCGCTGATTGAGTTATCCCCAGTATATGGGCCAGGGCATTAACACAGAGGGCGTCGGGCTGATTTTGCAGGGACAGCAGCTTGAGAATTTTCAGCCTTGTCGGATCCGACAGAACACCGAATATGTCGGCCTGCTCTTGCAAGGTTAGATCATTTTGGCTCATTAGCTTCTCACATAAGTACTTGCTAATATACTTTATAAAAAATGACGGCAGTATGCAAGCTGCTCAACTCTAAATTTCGGCCAGCACAACTCCTTATCGAGAGGAATCAATACATCCAGACACTGCCACTATTTAGCTTCAGATCAGCATCCCGCCATTATTTATAAGACTGTGGCTCCAATATACAGAAATTCAAGGACTTGACAAATACTTACAAGATTGGTAAGATATATCTTGTATATCTTATATACAAGAGGTGCTTTGTAATGCATGCAAAAAGAGGAAAAAAATTCTACGGATCGGTAACGGTAAGTGAGCGCGGACAGATAGCCATCCCGGCCGAAGCGCGGAAGGACTTCGACATCAAAACCGGTGACAAGCTGCTTGTCCTGGGCGATTTAGAGAGGGGGATCGCCCTGGCAAAGGCCAACTTCATCCTGAATATGATGGGAGGCACGATGGAGGCTATCAGCAAGATGCAATCTCTGTTTAAGGAAGAGGATAAAACTGAAGAATAATATACACAGTGCAGGCAATGAAAGATAAGGTTATAGCATATGGATAAGCATGATAGATTCACTTTTTCCGCAGAGGAGCTAACAGAATTTAAAGACAATCTCAGAAAGGGCTTCCTGCAATATACAAGACGGGCATTTCACGCGCTGCCTCATATAACTTCTCCGCATATACTTGATGTCGGCTGCGGTTCGGGGGTTCCAACCCTGGAGCTGGCAAGGTTGAGCCGCGGGAAGGTAACCGCCATAGATATCAACCAGGCTCAACTGGACAGGTTGGCGGCTGCAGCCGAATCAGCCGGACTCTCAGAGCATATCAAAATAATCAATTGCTCCATGCTCGACCTGGATTTTCCCGCTGAAAGTTTCGACATCATTTGGGCCGAGGGCTCCATTGCAGCGATCGGCTTTGAGAGGGGACTCAAAGAGTGGCGCCGCTTCCTCAAACCGGGCGGGTTTCTTATTGTGCACGATGATCTGGGGAATCTTAATATGAAAATTCAGACAATACCTCAATGCGGTTACGAGCTCCTCGAACATTTTACACTGAACAATAACATATGGTGGGATGAATACTATGCGCCACTGGATAAGAAACTCAAGGAGATCCGGAAAAAATACCAGGGTGACCGGAAGCTAAATGAAATATTAGGCAATGATCAACGAGAAATAGACGGGTTCAATCCTGGGCGGTACCGATCTGTGTTCTTCGTCATGAAGAAAATATAAGGCTATCCACAAGATAGCAAAAAGGAGTAAAGATATGGCAGAGTATACATTCCAACAGCGTGATTTCGAACATCCCTCCATCCTGTTTGAACTGGAGGACATGCTGAAAAACTTGATCGGGGGATCACTAATCTACTATCCCTACTTCAACACATTCGGCCTGAAAGGGAATGAAAAGGTGCTCGACTTCGGCTGCGGAGGCGGCGCCGGTTCAAAATGCCTTGCCGCCCTGCTCAATAAAGAAGGCCGTTTAACC